>Ga0335397_10007740_pt1 | contig 13626 bp, 8 predicted proteins | sample MAT04_FD_205740 | JGI IMG/M metagenome (GOLD analysis project Ga0335397, IMG submission 205740) | Freshwater microbial communities from Lake Fryxell liftoff mats and glacier meltwater in Antarctica - MAT-04 (spades assembly) (version 2) ...
TTAATACCATTGAAGGCGGTACACACGTAGCGGGTTTTAGAAGAAGCATAACCCGTGTATTTAAAAGTTATGGCGAAAAGAATGGCATGTTCGAAAAAGCAAAGGTTGCCATTGAAGGAGATGATTTTAGAGAAGGAATTTCTGCGATCATTTCTGTAAAAGTACCTGAGCCACAATTTGAAGGACAAACAAAAAGCAAACTTGGTAACAATGAAGTAAGCGGAATTGTAGATACTACTTTGAGCCGTGTACTTGAAAATTATTTGGAAGAAAATCCAAAAGATGCCAAGACGATTATACAAAAAGTAATTCTTGCTGCACAGGCAAGAGCCGCAGCAAAACGTGCAAGAGAATTGGTGCAACGTAAAACAGTTTTAGTTGGTGGTGGTTTGCCGGGTAAATTGGCAGATTGTTCAGATAAAGATCCAGGCCGTTGTGAATTATTTTTAGTGGAAGGGGACTCGGCAGGTGGAACGGCAAAGCAAGGCCGTGACAGAAGTTTTCAAGCAATACTGCCATTGAGAGGTAAAATTCTGAATGTAGAAAAAGCTATGGAGCATAAAATCTACGATAATGAGGAGATACGCAATATGTTTACCGCACTTGGGGTAAAAATAGGAACCTTGGAAGATGCAAAGGCATTGGATATTTCAAAATTGCGTTACCACAAATTAATAATAATGACGGATGCCGATGTGGATGGTAGTCACATTGCAACATTGATAATGACCTTTATTTTCCGCTACATGAAAGAGCTTGTAGAGAATGGATATGTGTACATAGCACAACCGCCTTTATACCTTGTAAAAAAAGGAAAAGAGCAGGCTTATGCATGGGACGATGCAGAACGTAAAGCAGAAACTATTCGTATAGGCGGCGGTAAAGATGACAGCGTAAACATACAGCGCTACAAAGGTTTGGGAGAGATGAATGCAGACCAGTTATGGGAAACTACCATGAACCCTGCCACCCGTACTTTAAAGCAGGTTACTATTGATAGTCTTACCACTGCAGATGGTGTATTCTCCATGCTGATGGGCGATGAAGTACCACCACGCCGTGAGTTTATTGAAAGCCATGCGAAGTATGCTAAGATAGATGTGTAGATAATAGATGTGAGACAAAAGACAAAAGATTGCCCGATTAATTTCGGGCTTTTTTTTGTACTACTTATTTTATACCGAAGTTTAAGATTATTCCTTTATTATTTTCTTCCTAATCACATTATTCCCATCAAGAACTTTAACAAAATAAATACCAGCAGGCAAATTGTAAATGTCAAAATTTAACCTGTTACCTGATTGTTTTGATTGCTGTACAGTTTTACCATTTACATCTACTATTGCAATAGTTGCGTTAAATAATTCTTTGCTAAATGTTATTGCAAATTTACCTGATGTTGGGTTAGGAAAAATAGCGTCTATTTTTTCAAATGAAGCGGTAGTATTGTTGCCAATAATTTCCTCCTTCTTAATTTTTGAATTTGAAATAAAGGATGCATTGGAAGCTCTAGCAACAGGGTAAGGATCTGTACCATTATTACAGAAATAAACTCTTTTTATACGTGCTCCATTAGCATCATATATGTAAACAATGCCACATTCTCCAATAGGAATTTGTTGTGCAAATGCAGAAACACAAGAGAAAATTATTAATGCTGCAACTAAAAGTTTTTTATACATAAAATATTTTTTTAAGAATTACCAATTTGTACCATTATCACTGAATTGTCTAACTATAAATGAGTCGGTAGTCTGTCTCAAAAAAACTTCTCTGCCTCTAAATAATGTTTGCACAGTATCACCACATAATTGAGAAAAATTTGTGGGTGAATATGTAATGCCACCCGTTGGTATATATTTCTTCTTCTCTCTATAATACCACCTTGCACAATACCCACAGGCAACAATATTAAAATCTGCTGTCAAAAATTTAGATTTAAGACTAGCAGGTAAACCCTTGCTGTAATTACCATTTGTGGGATTGTACCAGCAAAGCAATGCTTCATCACTGCGATAATAATAACCGTCTGGATACAGTGTGGCTATTTCTGTTGTTGTCTTTTCACATACTGTGCCCTTATCAATAAAAATAGGGTCAGTTATTTTCCAACAGTATTTAGGTTCAATGGTGGTTTGTATATTATTGTCTGATTTTTTACATGAAAGATTTGGAAGAATGATAATAATAGCAAAAAAAAATTGTTTCATAATACATTATTTTATTAGTTAAGATTGATTATATATTTAAAAAGCCAGTTCGCCCGTATCCATATCTATTACACAAGCATCCGGCTGTTTACTTGCTTTTGTAATACCTGGTATTGTTTTAACAAGTAGTGATCCTTTGTTAGCGGTAGAAAGACCTATCAACCCTCCAGCTAACCCACCCATCACTGATTTCATAAACACATCATTATTTCGTTTGTTTGTGTTTTCAGCATAAGTAGAAACAATAAAACCATTCCCTGATTTTTCAAGAGACACTAATTGGCTTTCAGTGTATTTGTATAAATCTCCATTTTTACAAACACCCCAAATTTTTATGCTGTCGTTATTGCTGTTTTTAAAACCTGTTATATATTTTGACTTACCTTTTACTACCATAACGGGTTCATAATTTACAACCGATGGTTTGTTTTGAAGAAATTCTTCAAAGTTTTTATACGCTCCTTCTGCATAATTCGTATCAAATAATATAGGAAAATTTAGTTGAGGAGTTGACAGCTTATTTATATCTTCCAAGCTATATGTAGTTTCTGCGTTGCTTATCCCTATAGCATTTTTTAATGTTTCTTTTAATAGCAACTTCATAGCATCTTCTATTTCCTGTCCATGCCATGCAGTAACATCTGCTCCGCTTTCTGAAAAAAAAACGGTATCTATTGTTGCGGCTATTTTATATTTATCAGTTTCAGTTAAAAAATAAGAATCTGCATTAAATTTTAAATAAGAATACTGTAATAACCCGCTTCGCTCACCAATACGAAGTTTTTTTATTACCCAAAGTATTTTAACACCATTCTTTTTATAGTCATCTTTATACATTTTTACAATGTGCTCTTGCAATAAAATAGTTAATGGCTTTGATGGTTGGAGCTGGCCTACATGGTCATCTAATCCTTTTAAAATAAAACCTAATTGCACACTATCTCTCAAACGCTGTATTATTTGTATTTCGAAAACTTCCACGGATTTTTTTGGAAAATCTGCAACAGGGTATTTTGGCATTTTGATGGTTTTTATTTTCAGAGGTATTTTTACCGCTGTATCATTTTTAATTATCTGACTAACTCCGAACAGATACGACGATAAAAATATAAATATTGTTAATAGTCTTAATGTTAAAAACATAAAATTTATTTAAAAAATTTGTTAGAACTGTCTGGTTTTATAGCTGAGTGTCTGAAATAATAATAACCGGCTTTTGAGTAATTCTCACTTTTATTTGGATAGAAATTATCTTCCTCAGAAATAAAATAAGTTTCACTGTCTATGACTTTCCCTTTCGTTTCAAATAATCTTTTCCCTGGGCCTATTATTTGCTGTTTTATAAATATATTATCATCTTTAATTTCATATACGCCCCAGTTGCCCCAGGTAGTATATGCAAATTTTCCATCCTTCAAAATCCATTGTTTTTCCTCTTCATTAAAATTATTCATCCTATTAATTAACTCTCCTTCAGTTGAATATTCTTTGCTACCATTATACTTAAATATACCATTTTGATAAAGAAAATATATTGAAGCAATAAATTTTCCATCAATCTTGCTTATTAAATAATAGAAACCATCTATTCTTATTTTACTTCGTTCATTTGCAGTTGGCATTGATAAGATTTTTTGATTCGAACAACTACAGAAAAATAATAAGATAAAAATTCCGCTATATAATTTGGCTACCATGATGTATAAGAATTTCGTGTTTGGTATGTTCCATAAGGTTTTATAACAGTACTAAGGACCTTAAAAAGAGGAAAAGCAAATCCATCTTTATGTGCTAAATGATTCTGAAAGAAATTCCTTACCGGCTCTCCGTTTACACCAAATCTATAATTCCCAACTCCAGCATAAAAAGCACCTAATCTGAACTGTTGATTTTTTTCTATATAAGTACCTTTAAAGCCAGTTTTATCGTTTTCACCTTCAACTTTTCTATTTTGTAACCCTGGATCACCTGTAAATAAATTTAATCCTAAACTGTAATCTTTATAAGAAATTGTAGCCGCTGTAGTTCTATACCTATCACCCCCATCTCCAACAGGTGAACCTTTCCACATGTAATCATTTTCATAACGAATTCTAAAATCACCCACGCCGGCATAAGCCATTCCCGTTGTTTGCGAAGTAATGCCGCTTTTAAATGAAGAAGAACCTACCCCAACACTTACATCTCCAAACCGAATGCCTGACATCATGGATGTTCTGGATGACCAACCTTGTATGCCGGTAGTACTACTTTTACCATATTCAGCGCCGAGCCCAAAACCGATGTCTATATTATTAAAATGGGCGTTTAAACTTAGGCTCCCCCCGTAAGACCACCCCCCGCTTCCATAAGCAATGGCGGGGGATAAGCCGAGTGAAAAATGATCTGATATCGGAATACTTACGCCAGGCAATTCAGAAGCCGCGGCTGCTACAAATGCACTACTTGCCGATGTAATAGCCCCTGCGCCTGTTGAAGCTAAAAAACCACTTAAGGCTCCTCTAAAAAAAGATCCCAAATACTGTCCAAAATTTATTTTAAAATCGTTCCTAATTAAATCAGCAGTTACATGTACCGCAGTAAAAATTGCAATTACAGCAAGTACAAAATTTCCATCTGGATCAGTATAAACCAGAGGATTATTATTTGCATAAGAATATCTATTATATCCTTGTGTACCATTTGTATTTGCAACATAATTATCTGGGCTACACATGCGCCCAGTTATAGGGTCATACAATCGAGCATTCATATTTACAAGCCCAAACTCAGGTAACATTTCGTGGCCTGTAAAACCACGATAAAGCCAAGTAGGAGTTTGTGTAGCTGTTATAAAATTGTTCCATGCATTTGGATCTCTTTCTCTGCCCCATGCATCAAAATTTTTGGAAGCTACGATATTGCCAAAATTATCCGTTACAGTAAGTATGCTACCCAAATAGTCCGTGTAAGTAAAATAAGGGGTTATAATTTCATTTTCTTTTACAATAATGGCACACAAACCATCTTCTCCACTCACGTAATGTATATTCTGTATTGGTGACGAGTTTGACAATTGTTGTTCTTCATAATCGCCCGCATAATATCTTGTTTGAAGATTACGACCTATTCCCTTGGCGGACGTTATTCTCTCATAATCCGGACCATATTCTAGTTGTAAATAAATTCCTCCTCCGTATAAATTGCTAGCTTCGCTAATAGATTGTGGTTTTAAAAAAGGTGTATATTGTATTAATTGTTCATCATGAGAAATAACAGATACGGGAGTTATTGAAGCAGATTGCTGCCCAGAAACGGGATTTGGAGTTATAAAAGCTACCGCATGTTTTTTATTGTTTAAATAGGTATAATATCCGGCATCTGTTTTTGAGTCTATGTTACCCATGCTGCTGTTGTTGCTTCCATCGTATCTTATTGCTAGTTGGTTTACAATTGTTAGCCCATTAATCACTGTAGAGCCATTTAGCCTATTTAAATTATCGTAAGTAAAGTTTTCAACTTGGTTTTTTAAAATATCATTTCTTTGTAACAAATTACCAGAACTTGGTTGAAAATTGTATGTAAGATTTTGAACACCTGTTGTAGAAGTAGATGCAGGAAAATCACCATCGTAAGTTTTAGTTGTTATCTTACCATTACCTAAAGTATAGGAAGTAATTTTACCCTCTCCATCCATTTGAGGGTTATAATATAAAAGCCCCCTAATATTACCTGTTGCATTTAGAGATTTTTTTATTAAATATCCATTGTTGTCATAAAAGTTATAAATTGAAACGCCGCTTGGGTAAGTTGTAGATGCCAATACGCTATTTGTGTTATAGGTGTAAGATGTTAACCTTGATGCTGTGTTACCACTTATAACTCCAGTTTCTAATACGCTAATTACCCTTTTTAATGCATCATATGCATACTCTCGTGTGATGCCATTAAAGCCAATAACTTTTTTTAAGTTGTTATTAGAACAACCAGTTGCAACATCGCTATAGTATTCATAAGTAGTAGTGCCCTCCGCCCCTGTACGTGTAAGTGTTCTACCTAAGTCATCGTAAATAATCTGGTAACTATTTCCTTTAGCATCTGTTTGACTTGAAAGTCTATTAAAATTATCATATGAATATGTTGTAGTACCTGCATCTATATCTGCCATGCTTGTTTGCATACCGTATAAATCATAGACTGAATTAGACATTACAATGCCATTATTTTTTACTTCAATTTGGTTGCCCTGGCTATCGTATTCAAAAGTTAAAGTACCACCATTGTCTGTTGTTGAAATTATTTTTCCGCAAGCATCTGTAATTTTTGATGTGGAATTACCATCCGTTCCTAAAATAGTCATGTTCATATTCCCTGAACCTAAGTTAGTATATCCAATATAAATATCCCCTTTATAATCACTTATAGAAAATGGCCTGTTATAAATATCAAATGTGTTAGTAGTTATACGAGGTGTTTCAATACCGGGAAAATACGAGTTTGTTTTAGTTTGTATATTTCCACGATTATCAAAAGTTGAAAGTATAGTATGCCATTGATTTGTAGAAACCATACCCGCCTTTTCTTCTTTCCAAACTTTACCCCACTTATCAAAATATTTTTTGCGGTCAGGCGAACCACCTGAAGAATGTTCAGTTAAATAAAATAATTTATTACCATTTACTTGCCACGTATTAGTACGTGATATAGAATTTCCATCAGGTAATATCGTGTTTATCAATCTGCCGAAGGCATCATATTCATACAGAGTAGTTAGGCAATCTGAAGATGTACTTGAAATTTGCATCCCCCATTTACTATCAAATAGCACTGATTCTGACTGTAAATTAATTCCTCCGGTAACTTGCTTTTGAATAGGAAAGCGCCCTTTAATATCATAAGATGTAGTACTAATAATGCTAGGGACACCAGATACAGCTTTTGAACTGCTGACAATATTACCAAACGCATTATAGGCGATGCTGGTTGTTAATGCTTTAGGTAGGCCTGAAAAATCTACCTCAGAAACTGCCCTTCCAAGATTATCGTAGTTTATCGTTTTGGTTTTAGAAACTATTGGGTTACCTATACGTGTATTTGTGATAGTTATACTTTCAGGTTTTGCCGGTACATTGCTGTTATGTATGCCAAATGTTGTAGCAGTAGTAGCTACTTCTACTTGTGTGATAGTGCTACCATTTTTGTAGCCCGTAACAGTCGTATTGTTTGTAACATTACCAAAATTGTCATAACTGTTAGTAGTTTGAACAGCCTTATCGTTTATATAATCGTATGAAACGGTACCGTCTAAATGACTAAGAAAACGTTTGTCATTAGAGCCTGTAGATAGATTTATAAAAGAATTAGTAAAGAAATTTTCTGAAATTAAAGTAGTGGAAATTGTCAATTTTTTCGTTTCCTTGGATGAATAAGGAATTGCGAATTGCCTATTAATCAAATTTTCAGAAATGGTAGTAACACCTGTAACGTTATTTTTAGATGTTACTTTCTCAAACCCTAAAAATCCTTTAGCTGTACGGTGTAATATTGCATTTTCATAAGAAAAAACGGTTGTATTATTTCCGCCAAGTCCATCTTCACTTGTAGTTTTATATATGGCATACATAGGAATTTGCACATAATTGAAAGGATTGCTATTGGAAATGTCATCTAAAGAAATTGTTCTATCATAAAAATAAGGATAGGTGGCTTTATCAGTAAGTAATTTGTATTCAAAATCTGTTGATACATTGTGACCTGTAGTGATATTGGTTATTAATTTATCTTGTCCAAAAGGTTTAATATAAATATAATCTGTATATCCATTTCCTGATGTACCATTTAAATTGGCTAAGTCACATCTCCCATCTCCATTAAAATCGCCTTGTATCAAATCTGTAAATGCTAGTGTTTTGGGATATGAATATTGTTCATAGTAAAATGAATATGAAGTAGCACTCCCTTTACTATAATAAACTGAAAGTTTTGCACTGTTAGAAACGTTGTTTACAAAAACATTATATCCATGTAAAATATCAGTTTTGCCATCTCCATCAAAATCACCAATAATAATCTTATTATCGGCATAATTACCTGTTAATTGAACTGTTTGATTAAAATTGAATGGTATGCTATTAAAAATTTTTCCTGTACTATAAAGAATATTCCAACTGGCATTATTACTAATTTTTACAAGAATATCAGTTTTTTTATCTCCATTAAAATCTCCTGAAAAATATTTACTGTCTTTGGTAATTGCTCCTGTTATATGTAATAAAGTAGCCGTAAAATTATAACCAGTAGTTGGGGAAATGCCATCAATTGCTAAAATATAAGTAAGTTGATTCTTAGTTAAAACAACTTCCATTTTTCCGTCTCCATCAAAATCAATAATGCTTATTTTATCTGCTTCTGCAACCGTGCCGGAATAAAAACCTGTCCCATAAGGATTGGCACCAATTCCAAAGTTTGTTATTTCCTCGTTAATCAACCCTGTTGACGGGCTTGTTAAAAACGCTTTATAATCATATACGAAGTTTGGAATTGGAAAGCCCACACCAGGTAAATAGCAATTATGTAAAAAACGCCGCTTGCCGGTTATTAAAATATAATCTTGATTACCATCCCCTGTAAAATCACCGGGTATTATAAAATTCCCATTTTCATGGATAAAACGATATTCTGTGCCATACACAGTAGGATAAGGGAAATTTTGCTCTATATGATCAGTAAAACCGGTGTTACTATTAAAGCTTTTAGTATAATTTAAAGTAACGCTGTTAATATTTCTTCTGTAAGCATAAGTTGCTACACCATTATTTGCGGGGTTACAGATAAAATATTTATTAGTAAAGCTATTTACCTGTAGTATGTCATCTCTACCATCACCATCGTAATCTCCTGCCAAAAGATTATAAAATTTTGCATCTTTAATGTTATTTAAAGTAGTTTGTTGAGAAAAGGATTTAAGATACATAAGGGTCATACTAGTAGGAGCATCCACATTAGAATACATGTAAAAAGCTGTATTTATAAAAGTATGAAGATCGTTATCGAAATATTTTTCATTAGCAGCTACATCGGTTTTACCGTCTCCATCAAAATCCCCTGAAACAAAATCAGAGTAACTATTTAAGTTTTGTGTAGAAATACCAAAATTATTTGGAGTGGGGGTGCCATAAGTAAACACAGTGCTGTTTAAAGATGGTGAGGTCTCATCTCCACCATATTCTGTAATCTCTGTGAGTTTAGTATGGTTATTTCCAAAATCAAAATTCATAATGTAACTTCTCACAGCCGAAGAAACACCCTGGTCGTTTGTATGACCTACCACAATATGATATAAAAGAGAACTGGAGGTGATAGACGACCCTGCATCAAAGGAGGTATTAGGATCATTTCGATTTACATAAAAAAAACTAATTGTATTATATGGAAGTAAACCTGTATTTGAATTTCCTGTGTATGAAATCTGTGAAATTCTGCTCTCCCTGCCTATTATCTCGTAAGAAAATTCTATATAATTTCCATTTACATCTTTTATTTTATTTATTCTCCATAGCATTGTATTAACCCCATCATCAGTTAATAATTTAGAGTTTGAACTATTTCCAAATTCCATCGTTGTTCCTTCATTATTTGTAATTGTAAATGAGTTAGGATTATTCGGATCAGATGAAGTATTAGAAATAATTTGAGAAAAATTTTCAGTTTCAAGAGCGTAGACGGTACCATTAGCTCCATTTGCACCATTTATAGGATTTAATCTTGTGCCATCCTTTAAAAAGGCATCATCGGCAGTAAAACTAACAGGTTGTACATTTCCATTATGATACATATTTTTACCTGTTCGTGAAATAACAGAAAGTCCAGATAAATTCCATCCAATACCCGCTACACCATCAGAAGATTGAGAATTATATACTAAAGCCACTGAAGGTTGCATTCCATTTGTGCCAGGTGATGCAAAAATTGGAATTGTATATCCAACTCCGCCTGTTTGCGTTGTACCTATTGCTCCGGCGGTTTCTCCAATAAGCTTAGATAAATCAATATATTTTGTAGCTATACTTTGCGATGAAGAATCAAAATGAGTGACCTTATTTTGAGCGTTTAATACTAAAGAGTTTGTAAATACAAAAAGAAATATAATAAGTTTAAAAGCTTTGTAAAGAATTTTCATACACGAACTATTTATTTATTTGAATTTATCAAAATAAAATTAGTTCGCTTTTTTAAGAAAATAAGTGATATAGATCACTACTTTAAAACAATAATATTAAATTAATGGTTATATTTTTTTCGCATTCTTACAAAAGTTTCTCTAGCAATATTTAAAAAAGAGGCAATATACTTTTGCGGTATTACATCAGTATAAGAGGAATAATTTTCTTGAAAATATTTATACTTAGCCAAAGCATCTTTCTTACGTAGCATATACAGACGTTGCTCTTGTTTGTAAAAATAATCTTCAATTATAATGCGTGTATGATAGTTAAAATGTGGAAATTTCTTATAGATAATCTGTAAATTTTCGAATGAAATGATTGCAACTACAGAATCAGCTAAAGCTTCAATTGATTCTATAGCGGGTTTTTGTTTAAAGAAACTTCCAGGAGAAATCACAATATGATTTGTAAACATAATTCGTGAAGTAATTTCTTTATCATCAATTTCATGATATGACCGTAATAATCCATCCGCTAAAAACCAAAGTTTATCACATACATCACCTTCGTTTAGCAAAACCGTTTTTTTGCTGGTTTTTTGTATTTTAAAACTTTTTATTAAAGCATCTTTTAACTCAAGGCTAATAGGTTCAATTTCATTTAAAATTTTCAACAAAGGAGAAAGTAAAATTTCTATATTATCCATTTAAAAATATTTAGGAATGCAAGATTCAAAATAAAAAATAAAATTATGGGAATGTGTTTGAAAATAAAATTTCTAAAAATCAAATAACCTGTATTTATTCTGCAAGTGGTTGCGAGCCACAGCCCCCAAAAAATTATTCTACCTAAACGAAACCGACGAAGTCATTGGATATTGTCCTCCAAGGCTCGTGTCTCACGAGACGTTCGCTAAGTTCTTCGCATTAATAGATATTAAAAATTAAGATATATAAACTAAAAAAACTTCATTTAGAAACCATAAGTTGCTTTATTCACTCATCCGCTTCTGTAAAAATTGAAAAAAGATTTACCAATGAAGTGCTGCCGTATAGTAGTGAAAAGTCCACAGTGGAGCGTAGCGGAACGAGGACTTGTAACGAATAGCCCCCGCAAAAAGTGCGGGGCAGGCTCTTCAAATGGTCAGCAGAAATTTAAATGCACACAGCCTTAAATAAAATAAATTTTACCTAACCGAAATTAACGAACTCATCCTATATCTTAATCCGGAATAGCCCATCATATCTACTTTAATAGTACCTACAGAAATGGGGCTTTCCACTCTTAATATTACGTGGTTAGGATCATCGCTTACCCATGCTGTCATTTTTTCGCCACCTTCAAAAATGGTTCCTTTTATAAGCAATGGCTTAAACTTTATGGCGTTGAATTTTCCGTACTGGGTTTTAATTTTTTCCTTACCCATATAGCGTATGTAGAGGTGAAAAATCTCATCATCTAAAAACATATCGAAAGGAATTTTATCTCCGGGCTTGTATTTGTTCCAGTCTATGTTTCTGGCATAATACATAGCACTCACCACATCCTGCATGCAATCAGTAATTTTAAAAACACCATTGGTGCTTACTGCAGTATTGGCCGTTTGGTTAAAGGTTACGTTGTTGTAAATTTTGTGTCCACCTTCATCTACATTTCTTAAAAATTTTATGGGAGACATGGTTGCCGTATCAATGTAACTTTCGTACCTATCTCTTACTTTAAAAAAATTATCGAAAAAAGAATATGTTTTGCCTTCGCCTACACAATGGTAAACAGGCTTGCCATTAAACCGCTCTAAAGCAGTTGTAAATGTTGCTTCTCCGGCACCTATATAAGCGCCCATAGCATTGTAATAAACTTTCATTACAATTTTTTCACCGGGTAAAAACGATTTGTTTTTTATGCCGCAGAATTCTCCTTTTTGCGCAAAAGAAAAAGCCGCAAAAAATAAACAAGCTGTAAACAGGTAACTTTTTTTTGTATAGTTTCTCATTTGTCTTTTAAAATTTTTATGCCTAAAATAAGTAAGCTTCCTATTATTGCCGGTATTACTAAGTTAATCATCCAAATGCCTAAAGATGCTGCCTGTATGCCCAAAAGATTATTGCTGTACAACTGCAAAATCTCTAAGCTAGCGGCGGCCCTTATTGGCAATTCTGTAAACCCAATTGTAGGCGCAATAGCCATTACCAAATAAAAAACCGTTAACAACCTAAAGCATGTAAAAAAACTTATTTGCACCTGCATTATTTGCAATAGCAGAATGAATTGCAAAATAAAGACCATGTACCTCAAAAAAGATAAAAACAAAATTCTTAACAATTGTTTACGTGAAAATGTATTTAACAATAAGATGTGTGAAGCTGCTTTTTTTAAAAATTTTATATTGCTTAATAATTTTACAATAAGACCTACTCTAAAATAAATGAGTAAAAGAAATACGGCAGCAGAGCTGCTTATATACAATAAAATATCTGCCGTGTAGGCGGGTAATGAATTAAATAACTGTGCCTGGTGATTAAAGAATTTTAAATAAATGAGCCCACCCGTACCCATTAATACGGTTATAAAAAGTTGGCTTATACTGCCAAGTATAGTGAGTGGTATTGCATCCAATCTGTTTTCTTCCTTTACATATAAAATGCGGCCGCCATATTCCCCTACTCTGTTTGGTGTAAGCATGGTAATGCTGCAACCGGCTAATACACTTTTAAAAGCATTTGTAAAAGATAACCTTTGTAATGGCTGTAATAATAGCTGCCATTTACTTGCTTCTAAACCCCAGTTTACAAACATTAATAAAAAGGCTAACCATAGTGCAGGCGATTGAAAACTGTTTTTTATTTCGTTCCATCTATTTTCAATATCTGGTTGGTGGGCAATTTGTTTATATAAACTCCACGAAAGAAATACGAATATTAAAGGACCAAGAAACCAGTTGAATAATATTTTGATACTTTTGCTCAGATAATAATTTTGGTAAAAATAGCGTCCGTATTGCAAAAGTCAACAAAAATAATTTTAGGAATAGATCCGGGAACAATTGTGATGGGCTATGGAATCATTTTAGTAAAAGCTAAGGCAGTTACATTAGTTGATATGGGCGTGCTAAAGTTATCATCTAAAGAAGATGCTTACCAACGGCTGGAAAAAATACATAAAAAAGTTTCTGAAATAATTGTATTACACAAGCCTACCTGCTTTGCCATTGAAGCACCGTTTTTTGGAAAAAATGTACAAAGCATGTTAAAGCTTGGCAGGGCGCAAGGAGT
>Ga0335397_10007741_pt1 | contig 13626 bp, 9 predicted proteins | sample MAT04_FD_205740 | JGI IMG/M metagenome (GOLD analysis project Ga0335397, IMG submission 205740) | Freshwater microbial communities from Lake Fryxell liftoff mats and glacier meltwater in Antarctica - MAT-04 (spades assembly) (version 2) ...
TGAATGGAACTCGCAACTGGGGCAGCGGGTTCATGCCTGCGACATTTCAGGGAGTCCAATTGGCCGGTGGCAGTGATGAACCCATTCCCAACCTGAATTCGCCGAAGGGGTATTCGGCCGAGCGGCAACACGCTCGGTTGGATCTGTTGCAGCGATTTAATCGGACTTATGCAAAAGCCCGACCGCAGCAAACAGAACTCGACGCGCGACTTCGCAGTTATGAGCTTGCCTTCCGCATGCAGGCTCAGGCACCAGTGGCTGTGGATCTGCAATCGGAAACAGCCGAGACTCAGCAACTGTATGGCATGAATGAAAAGGAGACGGAGGTCTTTGGACGCAACTGCCTGCTGGCTCGCCGCATGGTCGAGCGTGGAGTGCGATTCGTTCAGCTTTACAGCGGTACAGGCAGCAAATGGGATTCACATTCCGAAATTGAAGCCAACCATTCACGACTGTGCAAAACCATGGACCGGCCCGTGGCCGGACTCATCAAAGATCTGAAGCAGCGAGGATTACTGGATGAAACGCTTGTGATCTGGGGTGGCGAATTCGGCCGCACACCGATGAGCGAAAAGGGCAACGGCCGGGACCATAATCCGACGGGATTCTCGATCTTCATGGCTGGCGGAGGTGTGAAGGGTGGCCAGACAATCGGGGCCACCGACGACCTCGGCCTCTACGCCGTCGAAGACAAAATGCATGTTCGCGACATCCACGCCTCGATCCTCGGACTGATGGGGCTGGACAACATGCAGCTCACCTACAACCACAAAGGCCGTCCCGAACGCCCGACAATCAATGAGGGTGCGTTCAACAGGAAGCTGATTGGCGCGTAAGGATCGCTGGAACGCCGGTTCTCATACACCATCGCCCACGACTGTGTTTTGTGAGCGCACGTGATTCGATCGTTACAGTCGTCACAAGCTGACTCAACGAATGCCGGAATCCTGCTTCAATTGTGGATTTCCGGCAACAATTCGGCGTGATCCTCCCGACATGGTCCGAATTTGTGACCTAAGTTCCATAGAGGACTCAATTCGGAAATTCCGTTTTCATCACCCCGATTCCGGGTGAGTTCCCCTAAACAGCGTCTGAGAAAGACCGGAGAAACTGTCCATGATCGCCCCAATGAAACCAGGCCGACAATCTTCTAGCGACTTCGAAACACTGAAGTCTCATATCCACGGGAAGCTTGTCGAAAAACTCGACCTGACTCGGCTCAACGAGCTGGAAGGTGATTCCCTGCGCCGCGAAATTCGCGTTGTGGTGGAACATCTTTGCGACACGGAAAACCCGATGCTGAACCGTTCTGAACGGGAACGGCTTGTTGAAGAAGTTCTGGACGAAGCGTTTGGCTTTGGTCCACTGGAACTGCTGCTCAAGGAAGAGGGCGTTGCAGATATTATGATCAACGGACCGAAGAATGTCTTCCTGGAAAAAAACGGACGTATTATAAAGTCAGACGTCACATTCCGCGATAACGATCACTTGCTGCAGATTCTGGATCGCATCGTATCCCGTGTTGGACGTCGAGTTGACGAAACATCGCCGATGGTTGACGCTCGACTTCCAGACGGTTCACGATTGAACGCTATCATTCCTCCACTGGCTCTCGATGGTCCGTCGCTGACAATTCGCCGCTTCGGGTCAAACCCGTTGACACTGGAAGATCTGCTCAAATTCGGCGCGTTCACTCCGGAAATGGTGATGTTTCTGGAAGGTGCCATGAAGGCTCGACTGAACATCATCATCAGCGGTGGTACTGGTTCAGGTAAGACAACATTGCTAAACACATTGTCCAGCTTCATTTCGAATGAAAACCGAATCATTACGATCGAAGATGCTGCGGAAATTCAGTTGCAGCAGGAACACGTGCTGCGTCTCGAAACTCGTCCAGCGAATATCGAAGGCAAGGGCCGAGTCAATGCGACTGATCTGGTGAAGAACGCACTGCGTATGCGTCCCGATCGAATCATTATCGGGGAATGCCGCGGTGGCGAAGCTCTGGATATGTTGCAGGCCATGAACACGGGTCACGATGGTTCGATGACCACCGTCCACGCGAACAATCCACGCGACGCAATTTCCCGTATTGAAACACTCGTCAACATGTCTGGTTGTGATTTGCCGTTATCGGCAGTTCGTAAGCAGATTGCGTCAGCCGTTCATTTGATTATTCAGGCCAGCCGTCTGCAGGGTGGTCCGCGTAAAATCACATACATCACGGAAATCGTCGGCATGGAAGGTGAGACAATCGTGATGCAGGACATCTTCAAGTTTCAGCAGGACGGAATTGGCGAGAACGGCAAGGCGTTCGGCCACTTCGAATCGACGGGTGTCCGTCCGAAATGTATGGAACTGCTGGAATCCGGCGGAGTCCGGTTGCCAAGCGGGTTGTTTGCTCAGCGCACGATGCGTTCTCCATAAGAAGTCGGCGAACGGCACGTGGTTGATGCGAGGCAAGTTACCTGACACCGTTTGCCTGGGGCCTCTGTCAGTCATCATGGGTCATTTACGAATCAGCAGTTGTTTCGTCAGTTTGTTGCGTCAGTTTGTTGCGAGGATGCTCACATGGATCCAAACTTAATCATCATGGGTGCCGCGTTTGTCGGCGTCCTGACACTTGTGTTCGGCCTGTTTTCTGCATTCAAAGGCAATTCAGATTCGAATCTGGATGCGCGCCTTGCGGCATTCACTGGCGCTGCGCAGCCTTCGAAGAGAGAAATCACCGACCAACTGATGCGTGACGGGATGAACTCCGCAGGCGGCTTCGTCGGTGGACTGACAAAGCGATTTGTAAGTTTGCCGATGTTCTTTCGGCAGGCAAATTCTCCACTTCGGATCGAACATTTTCTGTTTGTCTGTGCTGGTGCCGCAGGACTAGGCGTTCTGATTGCGATCGTGGCTCGAGCTCCCTCGGCATTGATTCCCGTGAGCGGAATCATGACAGCCTGCATGCCGTGGCTCTGGCTGTGGTTTCGACGCCGTTCACGCTTCCGGAAGTTTGAGCAACAGCTTCCTGACGCTCTTGAACTTATGTCGCGAGCGTTGCGTTCCGGTCACAGCTTGTCATCAGGACTGAACGTGGTTTCGACTGAAATGCCTGCACCGATTTCTGTGGAATTCCGGCATGTTTACGACGAGCAGAATCTTGGGATCTCGATGGAGCAGGCGCTGCGGAACATGCTGATTCGCATCCCGAACATGGACCTTCAGTTCTTTGTGACCGCAGTTGCTATTCAGCGACAGGCGGGTGGCGACCTCGCAGAAATCCTGAACAAGATCAGTCACATTGTTCGTGAACGATTCAAGATCCTGGGTCAGGTGAAAGCACTCACCGGCGAAGGCCGCATCAGCGGTGTCGTACTGATGGCGTTGCCGATCCTGCTGTTCTTTGCGGTTTACTACATGAACGCTGACTACGTGATGCTGCTGTTCAATCGCGAAATGGGCCGAAAAATGATCACAGCTGCGGTCATCATGCAGATTATCGGTGCCGTCGTTATCAAGAAAATTGTCGATATCAAAGTCTGATCTGATTCCCGGAAGTTCCCGTCGATGCGCGTCAGCCTGCCTCGACATGTCTTCAAAAATTCCTTCTTCACCTGCACCGAGTTAATGTCATGGATATTGAAACAATTCTTCCAGTGGCCGCCTTTATCGCCATCACCACGGGGATGTGGGGCGTATGGACGTTGTTCAATAAAAAAGCCTCGCGTGCTACCGAGCGTCTTGAAGAATGGCGAGATCCGTTTGCGCGACAGAAACGAATGTCCGGTTCAACTCCCGGTTCCGTCGGCGCGATGTTCGACAAGGCCGCGCCAGCCCTGTCGAAGGCGCTGGAGTCAAAAAACGAACTGGAACAAAGCAATCTGAAAATCCGACTAGCCAATGCAGGATTTGCGAGACACGAAGCGTCTCGCAATTTTCTGGCCATCAAAGTCGTCGCTCTGGGAATCGGTTTGTTTATTGGCGGTAGCTATGGATTTTATTCCGCCGGATTCGCAAAAAACTCCCTGATGTCGCTGGTGATTGGCGGAGGCATCGGGTTCTTTATTCCAGAAATCATTCTCACGTTCTTGAAATGGGGACGTCAGCAGAAAATCTTCCTGCAACTTCCTGACGCTCTCGACTTGCTGGTTGTCTGTGTTGAAGCCGGCCTTGGCCTCGATTCTGCAATGCGTCGCGTATCAGAAGAACTCTCCAACGGTGCTCCCGAAGTGTGTTCAGAACTGGCAACGGCCAATATGCAGATGCAGATGGGGAAAGCACGACGTGAGGTACTGCACGATCTCGGAATTCGCACAGGCGTAGACGACGTTCGCGCTTTGGCCGCGATCCTGATCCAGGCCGACCGATTCGGTTCCTCGATCGCTCAGGCACTTCGTGTGCAGTCTGATACGATGCGAATCAAACGACGTCAAATGGCGGAAGAAAAAGCTGCAAAGACAGCGGTGAAGATGATCTTTCCACTGGTTCTGTTCATCTTCCCCGGGATTTTCGTAGTCCTCATCGGACCTGCGGCAATCCAGATCTCCGAGAACCTGCTGACAACGTAGTGCCGTGCCGATCTGGCACAGTCCGTGCGAGTTGTTTATGCTGCCGTCGGTTTGACAGGGGCAATATCGCTTGCAGGGAGTGCATCCATGGGTGCGAAGCCGACATGGGCTCAGATTGTAGTATTTTTTACTTTGATTGTTGGAATCGTGTGCCTTGTTGTGGCGGCGATTACATCTGCGATACTGGCTGTTGGCTGGATGGTCCACTGGTTGATTCCGTCGCTCCCGTTTGAGTCCGCCAGTGTTGTTGCCGGTATTGCTCTGTCAATCGCGACCTTTCTCCTGTACCGCGTTGTTATCTTCCTCAGTGTGCATGTTTTTCCACCGCGATTCACATACGAAGACGATGACGAAGAAGAAAATGATGATGATTACGAATCTGACGAAGAGATGGCCGAACGTATTGCCGAATTGACGGTTGCAAAACTCTCACGCCCTCCGGTGCAAAAGAAGTACACAGCCAAGGCTCGCCGGAAGTGACGTGCTGCTGAGTTATATTTCGCGAGGTGCAGTTTGAAGGAAACGCTGACCGACACATTGTTGATCAGTGATTGGCTAAGCGTCGATTTCGGAAGCAACAGTCGTAACGTATTTCTCCAGAAATCCTGCAAGTGCCTGGAATTCTGGCGATTCCCACTACTTGTACAGCAGTTGTGTTCCGCTCGTGGCTAAGTCATATCGACAATCGGTAACATGTCGGTACCCTCCAACTTCCTGCGCGCTCCCTTTGAAAGCCTTCTCATGCAGTCACGATCAATTCTTTTTGTCCTGATGTGTACACCACTCGCCGCTGTCCACGCCGATCAAAAATCTGACAACGTCGCAAAGACAACTGTTGCCGTCAATACGGACGATCAGTCTGTCAAAGTGGTTGCCGCTGCGGAAAGAACGCTGGCGACTTTGAACGACGACGAACGCGCGAAGACGATCTTCAAGTTCAATGACGAAGAACAGCGCCTGCGGTGGTCCAATTTGCCGACGGGGATCTTTGAACGAAAAGGTCTGCGGATGGGGGATCTGAAGCAGGAGCAGATTGATGCCGTGATGGTACTCATCAAGGCAACGATGAGTTCTGACGGATATCAGCAAGTCGTCGATAACATGGCCGGTGAGGAAACTCTAAAAGGCGGCGGACGCGGACGGTTGGTTTTTGGGAAAGACGAATACTATCTGTCGATCCTTGGCATGCCGTCGCGAACGGAACCGTGGATGTGGCAGTTCGGCGGACATCATCTGGCCATCAATGCCACAATTCTGGGTGATCAGATCACGCTGGCTCCCAGCCTCACAGGCGGGCAACCGATGCGATATGCAAACGACGGCAAAGAGATTGTGCAGATGGCTGACGAACTCGTCGTCGCCTTTGAACTCGTCAATGCACTTGACGCAGATCAAAAGAAGAAAGCAATTCTCAGCCAGAAATTCGGGGAACTTGCTCTCGGCCCCGGTCGCGACGATGTTCATCCTGAACCGGAAGGCATTCGTGGCAACGAACTGTCGGAAGGGCAGAAAACGCTGCTGAAGAAACTCATCACAGAACGAGTTGGCCTGCTCAACGCAGAAGACGCCGCAGCGAAACTGGAATCGGTTGCTGCAACTTTGGATGATACGTGGTTTTCCTGGCGCGGTGAAGTGAAACCAGGCAGTGCTGCCTACTATCGAGTTCAGAGCCCAACGTTCTTCCTGGAATTCGCACCGCAACAAATGGGCGGTGCCCCCATGCAGCATGTTCACGCCATGTATCGCGAATTCAAAAACGACTACGGCGAACAAATGCTCCACGCAAAATGACGTCGAATACCGTGAACGTCTGCAGGGAAATTATGCCGCAACAATTCGATATTCAGTCACCAGCGCGAATCCATGCTTCCGTGAATGCGGCGTGTTTGATTCCTTTATCGACGAACTCGGGAATCTTACCGTTTTGGTCGGGTTTTGCCGTGGCGGGATCGGGAGCGATGAACGTACTGTAGATCGTATGGATGGTCCCGTCCGGACTCTGGATCACTGCCGGATAGTGGTATCGGCCCGCTGCATGCAGTTCCAGATGACGTGTGAATTTCCACGTCTTGCCTTCGTCTTCGGAAATCGAGACCACAAGGCTCACGCGTCCTTTGTCATTGTAAACCATCAGCCAGTTGCCATTCGCCAAACGCAGCGCGTCGATGCCACTGCCGAAATTCGGAAGCTCGCTTTCGCCAACAGGTCCCCAGGTAATTCCGTCGTCGCTCGATTCGGAAACGCGAATGTGGCGGCTGCCGCCATTTTCGCGCATGTAGGCGATCAGCGTCCCGTCGTTGCGGCGTAATACGGTCGGCTGGATGTTACCAAAACCAATGAGTGGCTTGCTGGCGTACCAGTTTTCACCGCCATCATCGCTGATTGCCATGATCGAAATGGCCCAGGTATCGGTGTAGAGCGGCAGGAGAATTCGGCCTGTTGGCAGGACAGTCGGTTTGCAGCGAGGTGCCCAGCCGAGTCGTTGATAAAGAGGATCGTTCAGTTTTTCTCGCTGCGGGTCGTCACCAAACTTAATGGCACCGCGCGGAGGCCGGATTTTTCGATCACCCATCAATGCGAGCGCTTCTTCCTTGAAGTCCGCAGGTTTCAGCAGCATGATTTCGGTGCGATCCCACCTGGGGGGCCCTTCATTTTCGTAGTCTGTTGAGACCGCGTAATTCATCAACGACGATTCCCATGATTCGCCAATGATGGTCGGCCAGAACAACCACAGACGTTTCTGTCCATCGATCATCATACAGGTGTTGCAGTCACCGAACCCTTTTCGATCGACCAGCAGAAACGGTTCGCTCCATTTGCTTTCACCCTTCTTCTTTCGTGCACCATGAATCGACGCATCTTCTTCTGGTCCCTCGGTCCCCCGATACCATGATGCGATCAGATCTCCATTCGCACATTCGACGATCCCCGGTGCGTGAGTCTGTCGTGGATCCACCGGAAAAATCTGTTCAGCCTCAAACCGCACATCATCCACGGCAATGGACGGGATTCCGGCAAACAATACGACAATGGAACCAATCGGGATCAACAATCGCCATGTCATCATGTACGCTCCTGTGCGTGTTCAAAAAGAGCCTGGAGAGTCGAACGTAGCGCCATCCGAATCGTCCAATGACGATTGCCATTCAGATCCGGAATTTTAATTGTCCTTCCGTTCGAGTGAAAGTCACTCTGTCAGACAAAGTCGCCCAATGTAGCCCGATCTGTCCTCAGATCGGGAGCCAGACACCGAGCCACAACAACGGAATCCGACCTGAGGACAGGTCGGATTACGGTAAACTCTCGTTCCGGTGCGTGTCGAACGAATTCTGGAAAGGTTCACGAATAGGTCGCGATCAGGTGATTCAGACTGGTAATCACCGGGGCAAAATTGCGAAAATGTCCGGATCATGTCCACTCTCCCGGAATCCGTTCTAACGCTTGCACTTACACTGACCCTCGTCACTGAGGTGATAGCTCATTCGCCGATCGACTATCTGCGCGACGTCAAGCCGATATTGAAGGAACGATGTTACGCCTGTCATGGAGCTTTGAAGCAGGAATCGGGACTGCGACTGGATACGGGGAATGCGATCCGGCGAGGCGGCGATGGAGGCTCAATCGTCGATGTGGAGGCTGCTGAAATAAGTTCACTGATTGCACGCATTTCCTCACATGACGAATCCGAACGCATGCCGCCGGAAGGTGAACCGCTCTCCGCAGTGCAGATCGAGACGTTGCGAAACTGGATTGGTCAGGGTGCGATTTCACCCGATAACGAGCAACCGGAACCCGATCCGGATCAACATTGGGCCTTTCAACCGCCAACGCGTTCCGATTTGCCGGCGAATGTTGATTCGGACACTTCGCGCAATCCGATCGATGCCTTCATCGACGCCAAACTTCACGAGCATGGATTGACGGCTCAATCTGATGCTCCGAAACAGGTGTTGCTGCGACGTCTGTATCTGGACCTGATCGGTTTGCCGCCGACACGAAAGGAATTGCATGACTGTTTGAATGATGACTCGCCTGCCGCGTACGAAACAGTCGTTGACCGATTGCTGAATGATCCGCGTTACGGCGAGCGTTGGGCTAGACATTGGATGGATATCTGGCGTTACAGTGATTGGTACGGGCGTCGATACGTGCCCGATGTGTGGAATAGTGCGCCGCAGGTCTGGCGGTGGCGTGACTGGATTGTGCGGTCGCTCAATGAAGATCACGGCTATGACCGGATGCTGCGGGAGATGCTCGCCGCAGACGAAATCTGCCCTGAAGATGATTCAGCAGCAGTCGCAACGGGTTATTTGATTCGCAACTGGTACGCGCTCAATCCGAATGACTGGATGCGGAGCACTGTCGAACACACAGGCAAGGCATTTCTCGGTCTGACTTTCAATTGTGCGCATTGTCACGATCACAAGTACGATCCAATTCTGCAGGATGACTACTTCCGCCTGCGAGCATTCTTTGAACCCATTGATATTCGACAGGATCGCGTTCCGGGGGAGGCCGATCCCGGGCCGTTTCAGGAATACGACTACGGCGTACTTCGCAAAATTCAACGCTTGGGAGCGGTGCGAATTTACGACAAAAAGCCGGATGCTCCGACATGGTTCTACACCGGAGGCGATGAACGTCGGCGAGTGACTGAACGCGGATCGATTTCGCCGGGAGTGCCCGAGTTTCTGACCGCATCAGCTCCTAAAGTAACGGCGGTCGAACTGCCAACGCGGGCATGGTATCCGGGCTTGCGACCAGCGTTGCATGATGCATTGCTGGCCGAGGCTGGCACCGCGATAGTCCAAGCCGAAAAAGAACTGGTCACTGTCAGCCAGACAAAAAATGAAGTCCCGACTGCCACGCTCGAACAACTTGCTCAGGCGGAAGCAGCATTCAGAGCCGCAACTGAAGACGCCGAGAAATCCGGACAGCCAGGGGCCATTGACGGGCGGCAATCGTTGATACTGGATGCCACCACCGGGCGCCGTACGGTGCTGAATGGAATACAGCAGTTAACGGCTCTGGAACATGGTACGACGCTGAGTTTTGAGTTGTTGATTTTGAACGATGAGCACTTCAATTTTCAACTGGCGAAAGATGTCAAGAAGGGACTCACCGCGAGCTATATTGGCTTCAAATCGGGACGTATTGTTTCCTATCAACCAGGGACGTTCACCGAATTCGAAACCGGCCGATACGACTTCGCTGCCGGTCAGAAGCGTTTTCAAGTATCCCTTTTGTTCGAAACCCAAACAGACCGATGTCTGCTGACAGTGGGATCTGCGACAGGCGAAATGGTATTGGTCGATCGGGTTCCCGTCGCGTTGAATGGCTGGAATCCCGTCGGTGATCCGACGAAAGCCATCTCATTCGAATGTCGAACCGGAAGTGTTGCTGTCGTTGACGATGTCACAATCACCGCTCCGGTTCAGACTGAGGCGGCAATCGAAAACGAGGCCGCTCGGTTGGTGACATTCAATTTCGAAGCACCTACATACGCGGAAGGTCGCGATATCGACGGGATTGAAGGCTGGTCAATCTCTTCCTTCAGCGCAGCACCTGCGACGTCGGTTGTGTCTTCGACAGCAGGCAACGAATCGCTTCGCAGTCTTCTGACACAGGTGCAAACCGCTCAGCGCGCGGTCGACTCTGTACATTTGCCCGTGCGTGCCGCGACTGCGAAACTCGCAGCAGCACGTGCGGAAGTGATGAGCCTCGATGCTCGCATCGCCGCTGATCGATCCAAGTATGGCGAGACTCCGGACACAGACTTTGCCGAGCTGGCACGTGCCGCCAGTCGCTTCGAGCGAGACGCGATTGTTCTCAAAGCGGAAGCAGACGTTCTGATCCATGAACTCGCGCTGTCGGCTGCGGAAGCGGTGCCGATGGATGACGCGGAGCGGCCAAAGAAGATCGAAGCCGCAAACAAGCTGCTGGCTGTGTCGCGTCCGGTACTCGACAAGGCGCGAGTGGCGTCGAATGACTCGACCATTGAATATTCACCGTTCAGTCCGACGTATCCGAAGACAAGCACCGGACGCCGGACAGTGCTGGCCGAGTGGATCACGGCGCGCGAAAATCCGCTCACCGCGCGAGTTGCTGTGAATCATATCTGGGCTCGACATTTTCATTCACCGCTTGTCTCTACTGTTACGGATTTTGGCCGCAGCGGCGCGCTTCCAAGTCATCCGGAACTGCTGGACTGGCTGGCGGTTGAATTTATGGAGAACGACTGGAGTATGAAACATTTGCACCGTCTGATTGTGACAAGCGCCGCGTATCGTCGGGTGTCGTCAGTCGGAACGAATGCGTCTGGCGGAACGAAAGCGATTGAGTCGGATCGAGAGAACAAGTTGCTGTGGCGAATGAACATTGGTCGGATGGAAGCTGAGGTTGTTCGCGACAGCGTGTTGTATACTGCGGGCAAACTGGATCTGACAATGGGTGGCCAACCGCTGGAGAACAGCGAGGCTCTGACAACGTTTCGGCGCAGCCTGTATTACAGCGTCTACCCGGAAGAGGGAGGCAAGAGCGCTCTGGGTGAGTTGTTCGATGCCCCTGACGCGATGGAGTGTTATCGCCGAACACGCAGTATCGTACCCCAGCAGGCACTGGCCTTGACGAATAGTGATTTTGTTCATGAACAAAATGCGGCTGTTACCGTCGTATTGATGAGCGAAACGGACACTGCCACAGAAAACAATTCAAAGCCGTTCATCACGGCAGCATTCGAAACAATCCTGTCTCGACCTCCGTCTGAGGCCGAATTGCAGTTGTGTTGCGAAGCGATCGAAAGTCAGCGAGAATTGCTGGCGAAGACGGAGACGGCCGACCCGAATATTCGGGTATTGGAGAGTGTGGTGCGTGCGATCCTCAATCACAACGACTTTATTACGATCCGATAGAAACATGACGAAGGAACATTCGAAAACACCAACGTGCGACTGCCGACATCCGCGTCGAGGTTTTCTGGCCGACATGGGCATGGGTTTCACCGGACTAGCACTGGGAGCGATGCTGGCTGAAGAAAAGATCGCCAGGGCGGCTGATAGGCAGCCTGCCGCAACTACGCATTTCCCAGGACGCGCCAAGTCTGTCATCTGGATTTTTCTGTCCGGCGGCTACAGTCATGTTGAGACGTTCGACCCGAAACCAGCGCTCAATCGTTATGCCGGCATGACATTCGACAAGACGCCATTTGACAACCCGGTTGATTCGCCATTGCACAAGAAACGGTTCCGTTCGGTGGCGGCAGATGAGATCAACGTTCGTGACGTCTATCCGACGATTTATCCAATGCAGGTGCGATGGCGGAAGCATGGCAATAGCGGAATCGAGATGACAGATTGGTGGCCGCATCTCGCCACGCAGATCGATGATCTGTGTTTCGTTCGCAATATGTGGACGACGGACAACGATCACGCGGCTGAGAATCAGATTCACACAGGGCGACATCGACTGGACGAACAACAACCCAGCATTGGTGCCTGGGCAGACTACGGATTGGGAACACTGAACGAAAACCTGCCGAAGTTCGCTGTGCTTGGAGGACCAACGCGATCGGACACGCGACTTTCGATTGACTCATTGTATCTTGGGCCACAGCACTCAGGTGTGCCGTTGGCTCTCGATCCGAAAAATCCACTACCATTTGGCCAGAGGAATGCAAAGCAGAGCCTCGAAGAACAGCGGCAGGAATACGAACTGATCGGGAAGCTGAACGCGCTGTCAGCGGTTGAGTATCCGGAAGATCAGGAACTGCTGGCTCGTATTCGCGCGTACGAACTGGCTTTTCGGATGCAGGCGGCAGTCCCCGAGGCCATCGATTTCTCAACAGAAACGGAAGACACAACGAAGCGATATGGCATCGACAATGACGTGACAAAACTGGCCGGACAACGATTGCTCGCAGCTCGGCGACTTGTTGAACGCGGCGTTCGATTTGTGCAGGTCTTTCCGTCTCCTTATGGCGTCTGGGATTCGCATCAGAAACTGAAAGAGAATCACACGAAACTTTGCGCGAGTGTTGATCTGCCAGTCGCGGGACTCATGCAGGATCTGAAACAACGCGGATTACTCGACGAAACTTTGGTTGTCTTCTGCACAGAATTTGGTCGCACGCCTGGTCTGGAACGGCGTGCGGGCGGCACGGATGGTCGCGATCATCATCCCAACGGATTCACGATCTGGATGGCGGGAGCCGGTTTGAAAAAGGGCTACGTCCATGGAGCCACTGATGAACTTGGCTATCATGCGCTTGGCGAAGGTCACTATGTGACTGACATGCATGCCACCGTTCTGCATCTACTGGGACTCGATAACCGCTTGCTCGAAGTCCCCGGTCGCAAGCGGCTGGAGATTGACCACGGCCAGGTGATTCATGATATTTTGAGCTAAAAAACAGTCGCACGGGAAACAGGTTTTGTTGATGGGAGAGCGAGGCTCCTGCCAAGTTGCTGTGGGATTATTCGCCACTGAGTTTACCTCAGTGGTTTTCAGGATTCTGCACTACCAGGAGTTTTGTTCTCTTCGAGTAGTGCAGAATCCTGAGAACCACAGGAATGAATCCGATGGCGGGTGAATCGACTGCGGCTCGGCAATAGCCTCGCCTTCCCGATGAATTCCGGAACTTATATGTGGGGTTGAACCCATGCCCCAATGTGGAAATGCAAACAATGAAAACCGGCCACTGGTTAAAACTCACGAGCGCTCTTGTTGTCGGCTGGTGTGCCGTGTTAAACGAGTGCCAATTGCAGGCTCAGGGGCTTCCTCCCGAAGAGACCGTAATGCGGATGCAGGTGGCTAACGGCTTTCATGTTAATGTCGTAGCCAGCGAGCCGTTGGTGCTTCAGCCGGTATGCATCGAGTTCGATGATCGAGGTCGGTTGTGGGTGATTCAGTATCTGCAATACCCGAATCCTGAGGGATTGAAACGAGTGCAGGTTGATCGTTACTCTCGCACGAAATACGATCGAGTTCCTGAGCCACCGCCGCACGGACCACGCGGTGCTGACCGCATTACGATCTTGTCCGACACGAACGGCGATGGTCGTATGGATCA
>Ga0335397_10007745_pt1 | contig 13624 bp, 13 predicted proteins | sample MAT04_FD_205740 | JGI IMG/M metagenome (GOLD analysis project Ga0335397, IMG submission 205740) | Freshwater microbial communities from Lake Fryxell liftoff mats and glacier meltwater in Antarctica - MAT-04 (spades assembly) (version 2) ...
ATGGCGCGACGCCGCAAGAGCCGCCTACGACCCCTGCTCGGCCTGCTCACCGTCGGCGCGCTCGGTGCCGGCGCCGCGCTCGCGCTGCGCACCACCAACCAGCCGCCACCATTGGCCGACATCCCGATCAGCGCCTGGGTGCCCTACTGGGTGCTACCGGAAGGCACCCTGAGCATCGCTACGCATGGCCAGGTGCTGCACGAGGCCTCGCCGTTCTGGTTCTCGGCCAAGGGCGCCGACGAGATCGTGCTCGACGGCAGCGCCACCGCCGAGCGGGCACCTGCGCTCGTCGCCGCTGTGCGCGCACAGGGCGCCCTGCTGCTGCCTTCCATCAGCGACGCCATGCCCGAGGGCCAGATGGCGGCGCTGCTGGCCGACCCTGCCCGACGCACCACACACGTTGCCGCCATCGTGTCGCTCGTACAGGAGAACGGCTATGACGGCATCGACATCGACTACGAGCAGTTCGCGTTCGCCGACAGCCGTTCGACGTGGGCGACCACCCGACCGAACTGGGTCTCGTTCATCAACGAGCTCGCTGCCGCACTGCACGCCGACGGCAAGCTGCTGGCCGTCAGCATCCCGCCGATCTACGACACAGAGCGCAACGGCGACAGCGGGTTCTGGGTCTACGACTACGCCGCGATGGGCGCCGTCGTCGATCGCATTCGCATCATGGCCTACGACTACTCCGTCGGCGAACCCGGCCCCATCGCGCCGCTGGGCTGGGTGCGCAACTCGGTGAAGGCGGCGAAGAAGGCCGTCGATGACGACACCAAGATCGTGCTCGGCGTGCCGCTCTACGGCCGCAACTGGGTCGTCGCCACCACCGGCACCTGTCCCGCCGACGCGCCGGGTCGCGTGAGTCCGAACCTTCGCGAGGTGGATGCCTTGATCGCCCAGTACGGGGCCGTTTCGACGCGCGACGAGGCTGCGCAGGAATCGAGCTTCACCTACCAGCGCGAGAGCGCCGACGGAGTGACCAGCTGCACCCAAACTCGCCAGGTGCACTACATGGACGCCGACGGAGTACGCGCGCGAGTCGACCTCGCCCGCGCGGAACGCATCGGTGGTGTCGCCTTCTGGGCGGTCGGCTTCGACGTTGACCGTGTGTGGGCACAGGTAATCGACGTTGCCAGGCCAAAGGCCTTCACTGCGGGCCCAGAAGGTGCTGAACTGTCGGTATGGGCCACGGCGTAGACAGCGACCGACGAACTGCACTCACCACTCAGCGGGCCGAACTGAGCGAGCAGTACCTCAAGCCGCGCAGTGAACGCCCGAACTCCACGGCTCGCGGCGTGCACCACATCGCGCTCATCTCCTCCGATGTCGAGCGCACCATCCGCTTCTACGATGGGCTGCTCGGCTTCCCGCTGCTGGAAATGTTCGAGAACCGCGACTATGCGGGCAGTACGCACTTCTTCTTCGACCTCGGCCACGGCAACACGTTGGCCTACTTCGATCTGCCGGGCCTCGATCTTGGGCCGTACCAGGAGGTGTTGGGCGGCTTCCACCACCTGGCCATCTCCATCAGCAGGCCGGAATGGGAAGCCGCGCGAACGCGGCTCAGCGCAGCGGGCATCGAGACCGCCCACGTCGATTGCTCGTCGCTGTACTTCCGCGGCCCCGACGGCGAACGCCTGGAGCTGATCAGCGATCCGTTGCTGGAGATGTACGGCAAGCCGGTCGGCTGACACTGGCGCGCGACGCTGCGCCTGTGACCGGCGCCACTACGATCGCCCGGATGGAGTACCACTTCGCCACCATCTGGGAAACCCTCGCCGACGCCATGCCGGATCGCCTGGCGGTGGTCCACGGAGATCGTCGCTACAGCTGGGCGCAGTACGACGACCGGGCGGCCCGGGTGGCGGCCGCCTTCGTTGCCGCCGGCCTCGGCCCGGACTCGAAGATCGGGCTGTACCTCTACAACGGCAACGAGTACCTCGAGGCCCATTACGGCGCGTTCAAGATGCGCGGTGTTCCCATCAACGTCAACTACCGGTACATGGACGAAGAGCTGTGGTACTTGCTCGACAACGCCGATGCCGAAGCGCTGGTGTTCCACTCGTCGTTGGGCGACCGCGTCGAGCGGGTACGCGAGCGCCTGCCCAAGCTGAAGCTGCTGATCGAAGTGGACGACGGCGGCGCCGGCCAGGTGCCCGTCGCCCGCCGGTACGAAGAAGCCGTCGCCAGCCACGAGCCGATGCCCCGCATCGCCCGCAGCGAGAACGACATCTACATGATGTACACCGGCGGCACTACCGGCATGCCCAAGGGTGTCATGTACGACATGGGTGGCCTCACTCGCTCGTTCGCCGCACTCGGCTTCCCGCTGCTCGGCCTTGTCGCACCCGACAATGCCGCCGACTTCGCCCCGATGGTCCGGGGTGTGGTCGAGTCCGGGGCCGGCCTGGTCTCGATGCCGTGCGCGCCCTTGATGCACGGCACCGGCGTGTGGCTGGGAGCGATGATCCCGCAGCTCGGCGCTGCCACGATCGTCACTCTGCAGAGCCGGTCGCTCGACGCGGACGAAGTGCTCCGCACTGTCCAGAACGAGGCCGTCACCAACATGACCATCGTCGGCGACGCGTTCGCCAAGCCGATCATCCGGGCGCTCGATGCAGCCACTGCGGCCGGCATCCCGTACGACCTGTCACAGCTGAAGATGATCATCTCCTCGGGCGTGATGTGGACCGCAGAGGTGAAGGAGCAGTTGCTCGACCGCATCGAGCACGTCATCCTGCTCGACGCGATCGGCTCGTCAGAGGGTTCGATGGGCAACAGCATCTCGATGAAGGGTCTGCCCCCGGCCACAGCCAAGTTCACCCAGAGCCCAACCACCAAAGTGTTCAAGGAGGACGACACAGAGGTCACCCCCGGCAGCGACGAAGTCGGCATGGTGGCCGCCGGCGGGATGGTGCCGCTGGGCTACTTCAAGGACGAGGAGAAGTCGGCCCGCACGTTCCGCACCATCAGCGGGGTGCGTTACTCCTTCCCCGGTGATATGGCGATGGTTTCCGCCGATGGCTCACTGATCCTGCTCGGCCGGGGCAGCCAGGTCATCAACTCTGGCGGCGAGAAGATCTTCCCGGAGGAGGTCGAGGAGGCCGTCAAGCGCGTCGCGGGCGTGCAGGACTGCCTCGTGGTGGGCATCAACGACGACAAGTTCGGTCAGGCCGTCACCGCCGTGGCCTCGCTGGCCGAGGGGGCGGAGGTCACCGAGGCCGAGGTGATTGCCGCGGTGAAGCGCGACCTGGCGCACTTCAAGGCACCGAAGAAGGTCGTGTTCGTGGCCCACGTGCCACGCGCCCCCAACGGCAAGGCCGACTACAGCACCACCAAGCAGCTCGCCAACGACGCACTGGGCCTCGGCAACTAGCCACCCACCGTCGACGCCAGCAGGTCGCACGGCCATTTGTGTCAAAGGCCCGGGTTCACAGCCGCCGCTCAGCCCCCGACAGCCTTTACGTAAAGCGGGGGCGCAGGGTCAGGGGCGCAGCTTGTCCTGGAAGAACTGCAGGACGCGTTGAACGCTGGGCTCGTCGCGTTGCTCGGTGAGCACCGAGTGGTCCTTCTTCGAGGTGCTGGGCAGCTCGACAGCGAGGAACGCATCGCCGAGCAGCTCGCGCAGGCTGTCGAAGCGGGTGCCCACCAACGGGTCGCCGGCGAAGCGCAGCCCCAACAACTGGCAGCCCTCGGCCGCGCGACGGGCAACCGTGAGCGCGTCGTCGGGCGACAGGTTGAGATCGGCGGCACGAGCCTCCTTGCCCTTACCGACGCCGAGAGCGAACGGCATCGAGGGCTGACTGAGGACCGGCGCAATCATGATGTCGTCGACCATCATCGCCAGTGCGAAACCACCGCTGAAGCACATACCCAGCGCCCCCACGCCGGGGCCACCGACCTGCTGGTGGAGGTGATGGGCCAGCGCCCGTAAGAACCCGATGATCGGCGAGGTCTGCTGCAGGGCCATCGTGCTGAACTCGCGTGAGATACACACCTTGGCCATCGACTGCACGGCGTAGCCGTTACTCATCGCCTTGCCCGGTGTGCCAACCAGCGACGGCATCAGCACGGTGAAGCCGGCATCGACCACCTCGTTGGCGAACGCTTCCACCGCCGGGGTGATGCCGGGGATCTCGTGCACGATGATCACGCCGGGGCCACTGCCGCGGCGGAACACGTCGCGGGTGAAGCCCGCCGCAGTGAACTCGCTCTTCGCCCAGCCCGGCAGGACCGTGCTCGCATCGGTATCGGTCTGGCTCATGGCAGTCTCCTCATCGCTTCCAACGCACGTTCTGCCAAGCCCTCGGCGCCCAGCTTGAAGGTCTCGAACTCAACGCCCTCCTGCGTGCCCATCGCACCGTGCAGGTAGCGGGCGTACACGCCTTCGCTGATGACGGCCAGGCGCCAGCAGCTGAACGCCACGTAGTAGCCGATACCGCTGAGGTCGCGGCCGGTGCGCAGCGCATAGCGCTCGAGCAGGTCGGCGTAGGAGGCGAACCCGCCCGAGGGGGTGGGGTCGTTGGCGCGAATGTTGGCTGCCTCACCGTCGTACCAGTACACGCCCAAGTAGCCGACGTCGGCGAGCGGGTCGCCCAACGTGCACAGCTCCCAGTCGAGGACCGCAGCGATGCGGCCGGTGTGCACGTCGGTGAGGCAGTTGCCGAAGCGGTAGTCACCATGGGCGATGGACACACCGTGCTGCTCGGGCAGGCGCCCGCCCAGCAGACGGGCAACCTCGTCGATGGCGGGCAGTTCGCGCGTCTTGGACTGCGCCCACTGTGTGCTCCACCGCTTCACCTGCCGGGCCACATAGCCCTCTCGCTTGGCCAGATCACCGAGGCCGACCTGGTCGACGTCGACCGCGTGCAGGTCTGCCAACACATCGATGAGGTGCTCACTGGCCGGCACCCGTAACTCCAGTGGCAGCGTTTCCGCTCGCTCGGGGCTGTCCAGTACGACACCATCGACGAAACCCATGACATAGAACGACGCACCGGTGACGGCCGGGTCGGTGCACAGGCCCAACGCTGGCGGCACCGGCACCGAGGTGCGGCCGACGGCCTCGATGATGCGGAACTCGCGGGCCATGTCGTGGGCGGTGGCGAGTACGTTCCCCAGCGGCGGGCGCCGGAGCACGAAGCGGGTGCGGTCGGCCCCGGTGACCATGAAGGTGAGGTTGGAGCGACCGCCGGCGATCAGGTCGAAGGTGAACGGTGCAACGGCACCGGAGATGTTGGCCGTCAGCCACTCACTGACCGGTTCGATGTCGATGCCCTGCACGAGAGGGAACCGTAGTGCGCCGACCTGGTGAGCCGTCAGCCGGGACGGCTGACGCCGACGACCTTGTTCCAGTGAACGGTCGACAGTTTGACGACGTCGCCGGTCTGCGGGGCGTGGATCATCTGGCCGCCACCGACGTAAATGCCCACGTGACCAATCGGCGAGTAGTAGAAGATGAGGTCACCGGGCTGGGCCTGGTCCTTGGGGACTTGCGGCGAGCTGCGGAACTGTGCACCGCTCTGGTGCGGCAGGTAGACGCCAGCACGACCCCAGGCCCACTTGGTGAGGCCACTGCAGTCGAATGCAACCCCGGGCGATTCCGCCGCGAACCGGTAGGGAACGCCGAGTTGGCCGTATGCGGCCGAAACCGCGATGCCCGCCTTACCCGAGACGGGCGGCACGGTGACGGTGCCACCGCCACCCGAGGAACCGCCACCCGAGGAACCACCGCCGGTCGAACCGCCGCCGGTCGAACCGCCACCCGAGGAACCACCGCCGGTCGAACCACCGGTGTTGCCACCACCACCGCGAGGGGTGGTGGCATTGCCGCCGGTGTTGCCGGAGTTGTTGGCGGCCTGCTGAGCGGCCTGCTGAGCGGCCTGTGCGGCCTGCTCGGCCGCCTGCGCAGCAGCGGCACGACGGTCTTCCTCAGCCTGCAGCTTGGCCTCGCCGAGATCGGCCTTGGCCTGGGCCTCCTTGGCCAGGTACGACGTCTCGAGCGCGGCAAAGTCCTTCTGCTTCTGCTCGAGCGTGGCGATCAGCGAGGCCGATTCTTGCTGCTTACGCTCGAGGTTGGCCTTCTCGTCGGCGAGGTCGTCGACCAGTGCCTGCAGGTCGTCGATGTCGCCTTCGCCACTGTCGATGGCCACGAGGCCCAGCGCGGCGCGCTGGGCAGCGGCGCTGTAGGTGCTGGCGTCGGAGAAGATGGGGCTGAGGCTGAGCGAGTCGCCGGAGGTGAACCGGTCGACCGCGATCTGCTGCAGGACGGACTCCACATCGCCGAGCTGCGCCGACAGGTCGTCGATGCGAGCCTGGGATTCCGCCATCTCGAGGGCAAGTAGGTCCTGACGGTCCAGCGCCGCGCCGTAGTCCTCGTCGATCTGGCCCAACTGGTTGCGCAGGTTCTCGAGCTCGTTGAGTACCTGGTCGACCTTGTTCTGGGCGTCGGATACATCGTCAGCGTGCACCACCAGCGGACCGGCAACGAAACCGAGAACGAGGGTGCATGCGCCCAGGAGCGAGCGAAACGAGCGGCGAGAGATCATGACGTGCGACAGACTAGCAATGTTACGAATGCATTGCGAACCATGCGGGCATGTGACATATCACTCATATCGACCGCGTTGGGTGGCCGGGCCCGCTGGCTACTCCCACTCGATGGTTCCTGGCGGCTTCGAGGTGATGTCGTAGACCACCCGGTTGACGCCGCTGACCTCGTTGATGATGCGGTTCGACATCACCTCCAGCAGGTCGTAGGGCAGCCGTGCCCAGTCGGCCGTCATCGCGTCGTCGCTGTTGACGGCCCTGATGATGATGGGATGTGCGTAGGTGCGCTCGTCGCCCATCACGCCAACGGAGCGAACGTCGGCGGCGAGCACGGCAAAGCTCTGCCACAGCTCGCGCTCCAGCCCGGCCTTGTGAATCTCCTCACGCACGATGGCATCAGCGTGTTGCAACGTGGCGACCCGTTCCGGCGTGACCTCGCCCAAAATGCGCACGCCGAGGCCCGGTCCGGGGAACGGCTGGCGGAGAACAATTTCGTCCGGCAGCCCCAGCTCCTTGCCCAGCTTGCGGACCTCGTCCTTGAACAGGTCGCGAAGCGGTTCCACCAGCTTCAGCGTCATGTCCTCGGGAAGGCCACCGACGTTGTGATGGCTCTTGATGACCGCCGCAGTGCCGTCGGCACCGCCACTCTCGATGACATCGGGGTAGAGCGTGCCTTGCACCAGGTACTCGGCATCGCTGAGGCCGCCGGTGTGTTCCTCGAAGATCCGCACGAACAGCTCGCCGATGATCTTGCGCTTGGTCTCGGGCTCGACCACCCCGGCCAGCTTCTCGAAATATCGCGGACCGGCGGTGACGTGGATCAGCTCGATGCCCATGTTGCGCTTGAACGTCTCGACCACCTGGTCACTCTCGTTGAGCCGCATCAGGCCGGTGTCTACGTAGATGCAGACGAGCTGATGGCCGATGGCCTTGTGCACCAGCGCTGCGGCCACTGCCGAGTCGACGCCACCGCTCAGCGCGCAGATCACCTTGCCCGTGCCCACCTGGGCACGCACGGCTGCAACCTGTTCGTCGATGATGGAACCCATCGTCCAGTTCGGCTCGCAGCCGGCCAGGTCGTGCAAGAAGCGCTGCAGCACCTGCATACCAGCCGGGGTGTGCACGACCTCGGGGTGCCACTGCACTCCCCAGATCTTGCGGACCGGGTCTTCCATCGCGGCGACCGGCGCATCGGGGGTGCTGGCAGTAGCGACGAACCCGCGCGGCACCACCGTGACTGCGTCGAAGTGACTCATCCAGACGTCCTGCTCCGCCGGGGTGCCCTCGAGGAGGGTGCCGGCGCTGCCGCCCAGCAGCGTGGCCTTCGCCCGGCCGTATTCGCCGCGCAAGCCGCGGCCGACGGTGCCGCCGAGCTGCTGGGCAATGAGCTGCACGCCGTAACAAATGCCCAGGATGGGGATGCCGAGCTCGTAAATGGCGGGGTCGAGCGTGGGTGCCCCCTCGACGTGCACGCTCTTGGGACCACCGGACAGGATGATGGCCGACGGCTCCTTGGCCGCTACCTCGGCCGCTGTGATGCGGTGCGGCACGATCTCGGAGTACACGTTGAGCTCGCGCACCCGCCTCGCGATGAGCTGGGCGTACTGCGCCCCGAAATCGACCACCAGAACCGTGTGTGTGCGTTGCACCATGCAGCGATGGTAGGGGTTGCCGTCAGTCACGCCCACATTCACACCCGCTCGCGGTGCGAACCGGCCGAGACACTGCGACGATGGTGGAATGTCACGGCCGTCCCGTCCGCTCGCCCTGCTCGCCCTCGTCCTGTTCGGCGGTCTCACCATGCTCGGCGCGTGCACCGACGAGCAGAGCTCGAACCAGTCGTCGGCATCCGCCAACAGCGTCGCCGAGGCCCAGTCCAGTGGCACGGTGCCGGGCGAGAACAGCTTCATCCCCGCCGACGAGAACGTCAGCTCCTGCGTCGGCACGCTCGAGCGGCCCGGCTGCGGCAGCAAGGACAAAGGCGGCTGGCGGATGTACCTCACGTTCGCCGTCCTCATCGGTGGCATGTCGTTCATCGGCTGGCACGTGGTGAAGGGCATCCGCGCCCGCGATGCAGTCGTCAACCGGGTCGAACAGGCCGACCAGGTCGACCCAGCCGAAGCCGGCGACCGGGGCGATTCCAACACGTTCGTCGGGTGAGCGGTCGGCAACGTCCGCGTGGACGGCGTTGTCCCGTGTTTGAATGTCCTGATGACTCGACGGACGGCCATTCTCATTTGCTCGCTGCTGCTCGCTGCGGGTTGCAGCAGCGAGGCCAGCTCGGGCACATCGGGCGCCGACACCACTGCAGCCGACACCACTGCAGCGGTCACCACCGTCGCCGACATCACAACGACCACCGAGGGTGTCACACCTACAACCCCACCGGGCCCGCCCACCACGGCCGCCACCGAGACGACGGCAATGCCGACGGCGACAACAACACCGACCGCTCCGCCCACCACCGTGGCCTGCCGTCCGGTGGGCAACCTCTACGGTCTGTCCGACGTGTCCGGCGTGTCGGTACGCCGCGGCGATTGCGGTGAGGGCGTCAAGCAGGTACAGGACCAGCTCAACTACAAGCTCGGCATCACATTGACGGTGGATGGCCGTTTCGGCGCCGGCACCGAGCGTGCGGTCAAGGATTTCCAGGCGTCGCTAGGACTCCCGGTCGATGGCATCGTCGGACCGCAAACCTGGGTGGCGCTCACCGACGACGGCACCTGACCGACGGTTGGGACAGCAAACCGCAAGCAGGTCGCCACAGAACGCCACCGTGCCGCTGACGAGCGCGTGAGGCGCTTCCCACGGTACGAAGTGGCCACAGTCGCGCAACAGGTACGGCCCGACGTGGTTCGGGAACACGACGGCGGCCATCCGGTCGAAGGCCGGGTAGATGACGTGGTCGCTGGGCCCGTACAGCACCAGCGTGCGGGTGACATCGTTGCGTGCCAGCAACGTCGGTCCCGAGCGAGCGGCCGGATCGAACGCGCTCTCGTACCCACCGAAGCTGGCACGCAGCTTCGCCCCATCGGCAAACGGTTCGGTGTGGAAGGCAATCTCACCGGGGCCGGTGAACGTGCCCGGGTGCGCCCAGAACCGGCTGGTGTAGAACGTCGCGATGTAGCGCCGACGCTGCTCGGGGGTGAGCAGCTCGGCGGCCAGGCCATTCGGGTCGGTGCCCTGACGCAGGAAGTAGTCGGCCGCTTCCATCGGCGGGCGGGTGCCGGGGATGCCGGCCATCTCGTCCTTCAGGTACGGCAGCGGCGAGTTGAACAGCACCATCCGGTCCACCCACTCGGGGTGGCGCAGCGCGAGGTCCTGGATGACCGGGCCACCGAGGTCGCCGCCCACTAGCACGACCCGCTCATGGCCGAGCACGTCGTGCACCAGCTCGTACAGATCGCGGCTGTGGCTGGCCACATCGTGGAAGCCGTCGGGGGCGACATCACTGTCACCGAAGCCGCGCAGGTCGGGCACGATCACCTCGAAACCTGCCGCAGCGAGCGGCGCAATGACCTTCCAGAACACACGCTTGGTCTCTGGCCAGCCGTGCACACAGACCAGGGGCACCCCGCCGACACCCTCGCGCACGTAGGCCTGGGCGAACCCACGCGGCGATGCGGTGTGGACCGGGAAGCGATCGGGGTCGATGTGCGGTTCGGGCATGAGCCGGGACCGTAGCCGCAGCACATGGCTAGCGTGACGCCGTGACTCCCGAGGACTTCCGCCAGCACGGCCACGCGCTCATCGATTGGATCGCCGAATACCTGGAGGGCGTGGAGCAGTACCCGGTGGCCAGCCTGGTGCAGCCGGGCGACATCCGCGCCTCGATGCCCGAGCACCCGCCGACAGCGCCCGAGCCGTTCACTGAAGTGCTCGCCGACCTGGACCGTGTGGTGATGCCGGGCATCACCCACTGGCAGCACCCAAGCTTCTTCGCCTACTTCCCCGGCAACTCCAGCTACTCGGCCATCCTTGGCGAGCTGGCGGCGGCCGGCCTGGGCGTGCAGGGCATGAGCTGGGTCACCAGCCCGGCCTGCACCGAAGTCGAGACGCTGATGATGGACTGGATGCAGGAACTGCTGGGCCTGCCCGACAAGTTCCGCAGCACCAGCGCCGCCGGCGGCGGCGTGATCCACGGGTCGGCCAGCGAGGCCACGCTTGCCTCCATCCTGGCGGCACGCTGGCGCGCCACTGACGGCACCATCAACACCAATGGCGATACCAGCCACCTTGTTGCATATGCAACATCACAGGCACACAGCAGCATTGAAAAGGGCCTGCGCATCGCCGGCATCGGGACCGCACAGATCCGCATCGTGCCGCACGACGAATCATTCGCGATGCGAGCAGCCGAGCTCGAACGCATGGTCTCCACCGATCGTGCGGCCGGCCTCACCCCGTTCTGGGTGTGCTGCACCCGTGGCACCACCAGTTCGATGGCCTTCGACCCCGTCGCCGACGTTGGCGCCATCACCCGTCGCGAAGGCATGTGGCTGCACGTCGACGCGGCGATGAGCGGCATCGCCGCACTGGCACCCGAGCACCGTTGGGTGAACGACGGCCTCGAGCTGGCCGACAGCTACTGCACCAACCCGCACAAGTGGATGGGCGTCAACTTCGACTGCGACCTGTTCTACACCGCCGACCGTGTGGCGCTGCTGGGTGCCTTGAGCATCCTTCCCGAGTACCTGCGGTCGGCTGCCGCCGAGTCCGGGGCAGCTATCGACTACCGCGACTGGCAAATCCCGCTGGGCCGACGGTTCCGGGCGCTGAAGCTGTGGTTCACCATCCGCGCCGGCGGTGCCATTGAGGCAATCGCGATGATCCGCCGTCACGTCGCCATCACCCAGCAGCTCGCCGAGTGGGTGGCCACCGACCCTCGGTTCGAGATCGTCGCTCCACACCCGCTGAACTTGCTGTGCCTGCGCCTGCGCGCCGGCGACGCTGCCACCGATGCGCTGATCGCTGCCGCCAACGACACCGGCCGGGCTCTGTTCACCCGCACGGTGCTCGACGGCACCGTGGCCTGCCGGGTCTCCATTGGCGCCCGAACCACCGACGAGCGCCACGTGCGCGCCGCCTGGCAGTTGCTGCAGGATCTCGCCGACTGAGCAGGTTGTCGCCGACCGTCCTTGATGCTTGAATCGGCTGCACGCCTCCGGGCGTGTCACAAAAAGGAGCACCCCATGCGATTCCGTCTCGCAGTGCTCGTCGCGGTCACGAGTGTCCTGACCGTCGTATCACCGGCTGCAGCCGGTCCCCGCCCCACCGCCGTGCGCACGGCCACCACGGACTGGGTGTACGTGCGTCACGAGCTGTACGAGGTGTCACTGAAATCGTTCACCCTCGCCACGCCAACCGGCGACCGCTGGTTCGACTGGACCAACGACGGATGCTCGGCCCCCTTGGTCGGCGACACCGGCCGCTCGTTCAACTTCCGCGACCCGTGCGCTCGGCACGACTTCGGCTACCGCAACCTGAAGCTGCTGGAACGCCGGTACGGCGCCGGGCGCACCTATTGGAACCCCACCGAGCGGCGGCGGGTCGACCAGCAGTTCCTCGCCGACATGAAGGGCCATTGCCGCTCACGGTCATTCCTGCTGCAGCCGTCGTGCTTCGCATGGGCGCAGACCTACTACCTGGCGGTGCGCACCTTCGGCGGGCCATAGCCGGGCCACGCCGCAAGTAGTCAACGCGTGGGTGGCCCGTCGTCGTCGAGACCATGGGCCACCCGCAGCAACTGGTGCAACATGCGCGCGGTGGCACCCCAAACGGTTTCGTCGTCGAGCTCGAAAAAGAAGATCGGCCGCTCGCCTGCGGGCGTGTGCCACCACTCTTCACGGAACGTGCCCGGCCGGGTGAGGTCGTGCAGCGGCACCCACAACACGCGATCCACCTCGCTGGTCTGGCCCACCAGCGGCAGTGGCTCGGCGACGCGACCTACGATGGGCACGATCCAGCTGCGGCTGACCAGCGTGCCGAACGGGTGCAACTGACCGACCACCTCCACCTGCGACGGCAGCAGCCCAACCTCTTCGTGGGCTTCGCGCAACGCGGCCGCGACGAACGTCTCGCCGGGGTCGACCCGGCCACCGGGAAAGCTGACCTCGCCGCGATGGCTGCTGAGGTGCATCGACCGCCTGGTCAGCAGTACCTCGGCGCCGTCGGGGCCGTCGGCGATGACGGCGAGCACGGCCGACAGCCGCGCATCGGGGAAGTCGGGTTGCAGCTCCGTGGGGTACGAGCGGGCGGCCACTGCCTGCACGATCGCGTCGGCGGTGAGCGGCGTGGATGGCACCGGCCAGCCCGGCGCAGCGCCCTCACGCCAACCATCGGGCCGTGGGATCTGCTGGTCGCCGCCGCGGCGGGCAGGACTAGGCAGCGGGGCTCCAGCCGGATTCCGACAGCTGGCGCAGGATCTGCGGCAGACCAGCGGTCTTCAGCGAGGCCAACACCTTGCCGGGCGACTGTTCGCCGGCCTCCCACTCCTCCCATGCAGCGATGAGCTTGGCGAGGTCGGGGGCGGGGGCTTCGAACGACATGGCATCAGGCTAGCGACCGTTCAGTCGTCGCTGCGCTTGACCTTGGCCTGCGCCGAGCGCACGGCCTTGACACCGCCCCCAACCAGGCGACCGGCCGAGCGGCCGAGATCCACGCTGCGGTCACCGGTGCGAATCGGCCGCTGCTTGGCGGCCGACGAGCCAGCGCTCGCAGCGGCCGGGACCGCCTTGGGCACCTTCACCTTCTCGGTGAAGCTGCTCCCCAGCCACACGAAAAGGTGCACGACTGCCATGCCCAAGATGAGGGCGCGGCTACCCGGATCGACCTCGATCCACGGCTGCAACGCGCCCAGCACGGTGATGCCGATGATCACGGGATCGAGCATGCGGTGCAGCTTGCGGTCGATGAGGCGGAAGGCGGCCAACGACCCGCGGGTGATGGCCGCATGCAGGATGATGATGCCGCCGAGCACCGACGGCACCACAGGGTATGGGCTCTGCATGCCGCTGGCAACCAGTGCCAGCCCGAGGATGTACTCGACCAGCTGGTGCATCCAGAACGGGCG
>Ga0335397_10007752_pt1 | contig 13611 bp, 8 predicted proteins | sample MAT04_FD_205740 | JGI IMG/M metagenome (GOLD analysis project Ga0335397, IMG submission 205740) | Freshwater microbial communities from Lake Fryxell liftoff mats and glacier meltwater in Antarctica - MAT-04 (spades assembly) (version 2) ...
CCCAGAGCCACAGCGAGGGCCACAGCGCCCCGGCTTCGGCGCCCGCTGCCGTCCAGGCGGCGCCCGCGCCAAAGACTGCGCGCAGTGGCTTCTACGCCGCCGGGCCGGCGCTGAGCATCGCACCTCAGGCCAAGTTGACCATCGGCCAGGCCGGCGACCCCTTCGAGCGCGAGGCCGACGTGGTGGCGCAGAGCGTCAGTGCGGGCCGACCAGCCCCCGCCATCTCGCCCATCCCGCCCAGCGGCCTGGGCGACCCGGCCACAGCGCAGCGCGCCGAGGCCGCCCCCGACGAGGCCGAGGAGGAGGAGTCGCTCGCCCAGCCCCTCCTGCTCCAGCGCCAGGCCGAAGAACCCGCCCCTGACGAGGCCGAGGAGGAGTCGCTCGCCCAGCCCCTCCTGCTCCAGCGCCAGGCCGACGACTCTGCTCCGGATGAGGCCGAGGCGGAGGAGTCGCTCGCCCAGCCCCTCCTGCTCCAGCGCCAGGCCGACGGCCCCGCCCCCGACGAGGCCGAGGAGGAGGAGGACGTACAGACTTGCGGATGCACCGGGCCATGTACCTGCGGCAACCAACAGCGCGAGGAGTCCGCGCACGCCGTCATCCAGACGGCCTCCAACAACGCGGCAGCACCCTCCGACACGGTCTCACAGACCATCCGCAGCCCAGGCGCTGGCGAGCCAATGGAGCCCACCGTGCGCGACGCGGTCGAGACGGGCACCGGCTTCGACATGGGCGACGTGCGCGTCCATCGCGACGGCGCCGCCCACAAGGCCAGCCGCACACTCCAGGCTCGCGCATTCACCCACGGCAGCGATATTTGGCTCGGCCCCGGCGAGTCGCCCAGCGACACGCGCCTGATGGCCCACGAGGCAACCCACGTCGTTCAGCAAGGCGCTGGCGACGGCTCCGTCCAGGCCATCCAGCTCGCCCCGGCAAGTTACCAACATCCCGAGGATGGTGGTGGGGTCCAGAGTCGGCTACAGGGCCGCTTCAGCGCCGAGATCGATGAGGAGAAGCGCAAATCAAGCCCGGCCGACGCACGGAGCGCTGCACGCAGCGCCGACCGTGGCGCCGTACACGGTCGCACTGCCGAGATTCGTGGCGATACTCGTCCGAGCGTCAACCGCCCTGCCCAGGAGCAGCCAAAGGTCGAGCAGTCAGCCGAGGTGGTACAGGACGAGGCGCAGAGCCCACCCGACAAGCTGGTTGAGGGCGAGCAGCAGTCCGAACCAAAGCTCGACCAGCAGGCCGGCAAAGACGCCGCCGGCAGCGCCGACCAGGCAGCTGGGTTGGCGGAGCAGGCATTCGCCACCGCCGACACTCAGCCTGAGCCACCCACTGAGGCTATGGTCGTACCGCCCGCTGCGGTCGACTCCCCTGTCGACGCGGCGGGCGAGCCGCTTCAGGCCGACCCCGCCGCCGACAGCGCGGTGGGCGATATCGCCGCGCGCATCCAGCAGCTACGCGACCACGGCGCGCTGATGCGCGCCCAGGCCGGTGAAGGCCACAGCAACGCTGAGATCATCCGCGGCAACATTGCCAGGGTCAGTGGCCAAGTCGGTGCGGCCGAGCAGGGCATCGCTACAGCCCAGGAGCACGCCACCTACCGGCGTGAGGTCGTCGGCCAGGCAGAAGGCGCCCTCGCCGTGTCTGAGCAGAAGCAGGCCACCGTGGCCGCACAGGCGCCCGATTTCCAGTCGAAGGCCGATGAGGGCAAGGCCGACAGTGGGCCGATGGCGAGTGAGGCCGGTAGCCTCGCAGGTGAGAACGCAGCCCAGGCACCTGATGATGCCGAGGCGGCAGAGAACTCGCGCGAGCAGGGCCAGGCGATGAATCAGGTCAGCGAAGGCTCGGTCTCGATGGACAGCGCCATCTCGCAGACTCGCAGCCGCGCCGACTCGCTATCCCAGGACGCCGCCCGCGCTGCCGAGACCAACACCCGCACCCGTGGAAAGATTGACCAAGGCCGACAGGAGCTTGACCAGACAGATGAGCGACTCAGCCAACATCAGGCTGAGGCCACCCAGGCCCGGTCACAAGTTGACGCCATGGCCGGGGCTCCCGGTGAGGCTCACGCCCAGGCCGATCAGCTCGACCAGCATAGCCAGATGACGACCGCGTCCACCATCACGCTCGAGGAGCGCCTCCGCCAGGCCCAGCAGCGCTACGCCGACGGCATGCAGGCCATCCCGCCCGTGCGGCCCTGGGAGGGCGAGATTCCCGAGGGCGAAGGCGAAGAGGGTGCGGGCGAGGGCGTGGTGCAGCTTCAGGCCGACGAAAGCGCTCCTCCGCCCTCGCCGGAGGCTACCTCTGCCGCCCCGGCTACCACCGACGCAGCGCCAGTCACATCGGAGGATGCGCCTGCCACCCTTCCCAACCTTACGACAGCGACGCCACAGGCAGAGCCTCAGAGCACCCCCGCGCCGACCGACGCATCCGCCCAACTCGCCACAGCGGTTGAGGGCGACGCGCCTGCGGCAGCCGATGCGCAGGGCGCAGCGACCGACACTGCCCCCTCAGACGAAGCACAGGCTGAGGCCGAAGGCACAGGCGAGGAACAGGCCGAGACGGCCGAAGCCGCACAAGACGGTGGCGCCGGCCCTGCTGCAGATCTGGGCGACATCGACATCGGCCCGCGGCCCGAACGCGTTGACGTTAGCAGCGACGTGCCGCCATGGATCACTGGCGCCGACCCTGAGTCGGTGCGCACCCACGAGCAGCAGCGCCAGGCGCTCGAGGACCAGCGTCGCGACGAGATCGCCTGGTTCCAGCAGGAGCTTGGCACAAACTCAGTGGCCCAGATCAGCACCGGCCAGCGCTTCAGCCTGGTCGGCCGGGCGCTAGGGCGCCGTTTCCAAGGCATGGTCAGCGGCATCAAGTGGCCGGGCTGGGGCGGGCTGGCACGCATGCTGCTCGATCCACGCTCGATGCTGGCTGGCGCTGTGGGCGGTATCGGTATGATCGCCGGGGGAGTGCGCAGCCTCTTCAGCGCCGACCAGTGGCGGCGCGACCCGCTTGGCAACCTGCTCACCTCGGCGGCCAATATCGCTACCGGCTTGGCCGTAATCCTGGGCAGCATCGTCGCCCTGGCCGGCCTCGTGGCCGCGATCATGGGCGCCCTGGTGCTAATCACCTTCGGCGCCTTCGCCCCAATCGCTGCGCCGGTGATCTCCTTCTGCGCGACGGTTATCACCACCGTGGGCGGATGGACAATCGCCGTCGGCAAGGTCGCCCTTGTCCTTCAGGCCCTGGCCCTGATCAAGAATCTGATCGATGTCGCCACCGCCCAGACCGCCGACGACCTCCAACGCGAGACCGAGGAGATCGGCGGCAATATCAGCGGTAGCTTCCAGGCCGCGATGAGCATCGTCGGCGCTCGCGGTGCCACCGCCGGCATCCGCGGCGTGCAGTCGCGCGTGGCCAGCGCTACCACCGCCCGCGCCGCCGCCGGGGGGTCGCGCGCCCTGGCGCGGCAGACTGTTCGCGCTATCCCTGCCGCAGTGCGGGGCGCGGCCCGCCGCGTCCGCCGACGCGTGATCACCGCGCCCCGCCGCGCCAGCCGGAGCCTCCGCGCCGCCGGCCGCGCTGTCGCCGCCGCGCCTGGGCGCATCGCCGAAGGCGCGCGCGCCTTACCCAGCCGTGTGGTCGCCGGCGCGCGCGCCTTACCCAGCCGTGTGGTCGCCGGCGCGCGCGCCTTACCAGGTCGGGTAGGTCGTGGCGTAGCCGGTGGTGCAAGACAGTTCAGGGATGATCTTCGCACCCTTGGGCGCAGTTTCCGGCGCAGCGGGCGTGACCTGCGCCGCGGCTTGGGCGAGGTGCGCGGCAGCCTCCGTAGCGGCAGGCCTGATCCGCACGTCATCGGGCCGCACGCCGAGACGCTGCGCGGGACTGCACGCAAAGCTGGCGGTGATCTCACGCCTCATGAGCTGAATTCTGAGCTTACCGTCGTGCGCAACACCCGTCCACGCCGTATCGCCCGTGGAGAGTACGATGCTGAGGTCAATCTGGGTAACCGCCATCATTGGCGCCGCAACCGGCGAAGTGGAGCCTGGTGCCGATTCTCCAGCGAGGCAGACCTATGCATCCTGCCTCAACCTGTCGGTACGCCAACGGCGGAGCGCTTTAGCGTTAACTCACGCGCCGACGTGCAACGACTCCGAGCTAATCCACCGCCTCGACCACCAAGCCTCAGCTCAGGGGATGCGGCCTTATGGAATGACTATGTCAATTATTACAATAGTCGCCTCGACCGGCTCGACCAACAGCTCGGCAGTTCAGCCGGCCGCATCCGTGCAGGTCCACCACGCACTTGGGAATCGTACCGCCAGGCACGTACGAGCGGTCGTAGTGCACAAGCCCTACGCGGTCGTGCTTTCCAGCAAGACGTAACTCGGTCGATGGATGACGTGAATTCCCAGTATCTAACTGGCTCAGACGTCGGTGTGAGCCGAACACGAAACCCTGGGCAAGGTGAAGTCGTATTTCCCGACCAACTCATCTTCGAGCAACCGCCGGCCAGCATCAGGCCCGGAACCGGACGAAGTGTGCGCTACAGGCCACTAGCGCAAGCGACGGCCACATCGAATAAGAGCCGTGATTTCGCCCGGCGCGCAGGAGACCGCCTCCAGAGCGATCTTGCTAACGTCCGCCAGCAGGTTGTTGAGGATGTCCAGGAGCTCTTCGATAAGTATAGCGGTCGTGTCTATATTCGCCGCCGCGGCCATGCGCTCTTCAACCAGCGGGTCACTGTGTCGGAGGTTGTACTAGTATACGATCAGCGACTCGTGCCACCCGATCTCGTAACTATGATTCAGACAACCGCAGCGGCGGAGGCGCGACGGCTTAACCCATCAATAGTGTTCTATATTGCTTTCCAATAGTGGACACAAAGGAGGATGCATGTATGGCTACGCAGAACGTCCGCAAGGGTGCGGTCGCCCTCCTGATGGCCGTCATCACGGCGGCTGGCTACCTCGTCGGTCGCGATCAGCCGATCCCGATCTGGATTGATCGATTTCTGCTACCCGGCCTGGCCTGGCTCGGCCTCATATTGATCGTGATCATCGCGCTGGATTGGATCAGCAAACGGCTAGGATAAGGCCGCTCCATGAGCACTGTGCGTAAACGCCGCCTGCCCGCCCGCGCCCGCCGCGCCGCCCGCCGTGCGGTCGAGGAGGAGGCCGCCGCCCCAGCTGGCGGCCCGGCCCCCGCCCCCGAGCGCCTCGGCCCGCAGTACGCCGCCGGGCCGCAGCTGCACCTCGCCCCCGAGCGCGAGCACGACGGCGGCGCCCCCGAGCGCGAGCGCCCGGCGCCTGCTGGCCCCGCCGCGCAGCCCGAGCCGCCAACCCAGACGCCCGGCGTGCCCACCACTACACCCCTGCCCGCCGCCCAGGGCGCGGGCCAGCCCGACCGCGTCGTTGCCTACAGCCGCAGCCTGCGCCTCCAGGGCCGCACCGACGCCACCTTCGACGGCGGCAGCTTTCACACCGAAAACGTGCGCGTGGCTCGCGGCGAAGGCTGCGCTGGCTGCGCCGCCGCCGACTGCCTGCGCGCCACCGGGATGCTCGTCGCCAGCTACAGCGTTGCCACCAACGTTACCCTCCCCAGCGCCGCCACCTTCCCCGACCTCACGGCCTGCCAGCGCCACCGCGTCCAGAACGCCATCGACACCGTGCTCGCCCCCCACGAGCAGCAGCACGTCCAGGCCTTCCGCACCTACAACGGCACCACCCGCCGCCCCTTCGACCTGACCCTCTGCCGCGCCGATTTCGACGGCCGCATCCAGGCCATGTTCGAGGCCGAGGCCAGCGCCCGCCGCGCCGCCGCCCAGGCCGCCAGTGACGCGCTCGACCCCTTCCACTTCGATGTCGACCTCGACTGCGAGGACGCCCCGCCGCCCCGCCGCCAGGCCACAGCCGCCGCCCCAGCGGAGGAGGAGTGACGTGGCAGACCAGCCGCTTGTTTCCTGTATTATGCCCACCGCCGACCGCCGGGCCTTCGTGCCCGCCGCGATCGCGCACTTCCTGCGCCAGGATTACCCGCACAAAGAGCTGCTGATCGTCGACGATGGGAATCACACCGTCGCCGACCTGGTGCCCGCCGACGAGCGCGTGCGCTACATCCGCACTCCCGCCCGCACTACCGTTGGCGCCAAGCGCAACCTGGCCTGCGCCCAGGCTCGTGGCGAGCTGATCGCTCACTGGGACGACGACGATTGGCACGCCGACCACCGCCTGTCGTACCAAGTCGACGCGCTGCTCGCTGCCAACGCCGAGCTCTGTGGCCTTACGCGCCTGCTCTTCCTCGACACCCGCTCTGGCCACGGCTGGCGTTATGTCTACCCCGACCGCAACGGTCGCTGGCTTGGCGGCAGCACGCTCTGTTACCGCCGCGCCCTCTGGGCTCGCTCGCCCTTCCCCGCCCTTAACGTTGGCGAGGATATGCGCTTTGTCGCCCAGGCCCGCACCCAGCCCCTCGTGCTGCCCGACGAGACTTTCCACGTCGGGATCATCCACGGGCGCAATGTCAGCCCAAAGTCGTGCAACGGCTCGGCCTGGCAGTCCTACCCGCTCGCGCAGCTCGCCCGCCTGATGGGCGCCGACTGGCCGCGCTACAGCCCTGCCGCGCCCGCCCCTGCGCCGCCCCCCGCCGCCCCCGCCAACGAGCTCCCGCCAGCGCTCCAGGGGCTGCCCTGGGACGGCTGGGCGATCAGCCGCCGCCTCGGCCAGGCCCTCACCGCCCGCCTTGCCGAGCTACGCCCGCGTCGCATCCTCGAGCTTGGCAGCGGCACCTCCACCGCTGTGCTAGCCGCCCACGCCGCCGCCCACGCCGCCGAGCTGGTGAGCCTTGAGCACGATGGCGCCTTCTGCGCGCAGACGGCCCGTCTGCTGGAGGGGCTGGGCCTGCGAGCCGCTGTGGACCTGCGGCTCGCCCCAATTGCCCCACTTAGCTGCCCCGATGGCGTGGCCCGGGCCTGGTACGATGCCGCGCCCGCTGGCCCCTTCGACTTTGTCTTCGTCGATGGGCCGCCCATGCGTCAGGGGCGCGGCGCCGTGCTCTTCGCCCTCGCCGACCGGCTCGCCCCCGGCTGGGAGCTCTGGCTCAAGGATGGCTACCGCAGCCACGAGCGCGAGTGCGTAGCGCTCTGGCGGCGCCACCTCGCCCTCGACGCCACCCTGCGCAGCCTCGACCCGCGCGGTGTCTGGGTGCTGCGCCCAGCCGCTCACGTCGAGCCTGCCGTCGAGCCTGCCGCCGCCCCCCCCGCCCCCAGCACGCCGATCAGCGTCGGCCTGGCCGTCCGTCAGCCTCCGTCGCCCCCACTGGCCGCAGCCGCCCTGGCCTTAACGCCGGCCGAGGATGCGCCGCCCATGGTCTCCTGCATCATGCCAACCTACAACCGGCGCCGCTTTGTGCCGCAGGCTATCAGCTACTTCCTGCGCCAGGACTACCCGCACAAAGAGCTGCTGATCATCGATGACGGCAGCGACCCCGTGGCCGATCTCGTGCCGAGCGACCCGCGCATCCGCTACGTCCGCCTCGCGGGGCGCCACAGCATTGGCGCAAAGCGTAATATCGCCTGCCAGCACGCCGCCGGCTCCCTCATCATCTGTTGGGACGACGACGATTGGTATGCGCCCGAACGCATCGCCTATCAGGTTGCCCCGCTGCTACGCGGCGAGGCCGACATGACGGGCCTCACCGAGAGCCTGCTCTGCCAGCTGCCGCTAGCCCTGTTCTGGAGCTGCCGCACGAATCTGCACGAGCGCATGTTCGTCCAAGGCATTGTCAGCGGCACGCTCGCCTTTCGGCGCCACCTCTGGACGGGCGGCATCCACTTCCCCGATGTTTCGCTGGCCGAGGACGCGCTCTTCCACCGCGAGCTGGCCCGTCGCGGCGCCCGCCTGGCCCGGCTGCCCAACCAGGGCTGCTTCGTGTACATTCGCCACGACACAAACTCGTGGCGTTTCACCGCCGGCCAGCACATCGATCGCAGTGCCTGGCGCCAGGTTGGCCCGCCGACCTTCATGCCCGCCGCCGACCTCGCCTTCTATCAGCAGGTCGGCTTCGCGCCCCAGCGGCAAGCCTCGTAGCGCCCGGCGCTCAGCTGTCGGGCGCCACGCCGCACATGATCTGCCACAGCCGTCCGACCTGCCGCTCCTGGGAGAAGGCGGCGCGCACCCGCCGCTGGGCTGCGCATCCGAGCGCGGCGGCCAGATCAGGCCGCTCGCAGAGCTGCACCATCTGCGCGGCCATCGCCTCGACATCCGCTTCGTCCACCAGCAGGCCGGTAACGCCATCGACCACCACGTCGGGGATGCCGCCGTGGCGAGTGGCGATCACCGGCAGCCCGCAGGCGCCAGCCTCCAGCACGGTGAGCGGCGTGCCCTCGCAGTCGCCATCGTCGGCGCGCAGCGAGTGCTGTACCAGAGCCCGCGCCCCGCGCAGCGCCGCCGCGACCTCAGCGTGGCTGCGGCGGCCCAGGAGGCTCACACGCCCTTCCACCCCGAGCTCGGCGGCCAACTGCATCACCGCGCCGCGCAGCGGCCCATCGCCGATCAGGGTCAGACGAGCCTCCGAGCAGCGCGCTGCGGCGATAGCAAAGGCCCGCAGCGTCTGAAGCAGGCCCTTCTTCGGCACAAAGCGTCCAACTGCGAGCAGCAACGGCGGCGCGGTCGCCGGGTCGCCGCCAGCGAATGCCGTGCTGTCCACCCCACACGGGTTGTAGAAGAGTCGCTCGGCTGGCGCGCCCAGGCTTAGCAGCTGGCGCTCCATGTCGTGTGACACCGCGATGATCGCGGCGGCCTGCTCGAACAGCTCGCGGTAGCTGCGGGCATAGCGCTCCAGAATCACGCGCTGGTAGGCGTCACAGCCGTGGAAGTGAACCACGAGCCGCACGCCTGCCTCCTGTGCCGCCGCCATCACGGCGACTCCTGTCTGGCCGTGCTCGGCGAGCAGCACCTCGGCCCGGCTTGCGCGTAGGGCGCGGGCGATTGTCGCGCTAGGCAGCTGCAGGTAGCTATCGGAGAGCAGCTTGACAGCGGCGGGCAGGCGGGCGATATGGGCCTGCACAAAGGTCTCCGACGGCGCATCGAGCTGCGGCGTGGCCACCCATACAACTGGCACTCCGTCAACCACAGGCCCAGTGGCGTGAAGCATCAATCCCAACTCGGCGAGGCGCGGGTTAGCGCGCACTGAGCGCAGAGCGCGCTGAAGCTCGTCAGAAAATGCTCCCGGCTGTGGGTCGCCCGCACCCATTGGCTGCCCTCCTCACCTAGTCGCCGTCGCAGCTCCTCATCGTGCAGCAGCCGGTCGAGCGCGGCAGCTAGCTCCGGCAGCATCTCCAGGCCCGCCCCGCCGCGCTGCTCGACCGCGATCCCGTAGCGGCCGATCACCCCGCCCGGATTCTCTGCGCTGATGATCGGCGTCGCGCAGGCCAGAGCCTCCTGAAAGCTCACCGCAAGCCCCTCGTGAATCGCGGTGTTGACCAGCACCCAGGCCGAGGCGAGCAGTCGGCGCTTCTCGGCCTCGCCTACGTGGCCCAGCAGCTGTAGGTTCTCCGGGAGCGACGGCGGCTCCCAGCCGCCCACCCCAGCGAAATGACGCTGGCCTAGCATCAGGAACGTTACGGCGGGGAAGCGCCGGGCCAGCGCGACAAACAGCCAGGGCCGCTTGATCGGGTCGAGCCGGCTTAGGAAGATCACCAGCGGGCGCGCGCTTCTGGCCGCCGCTGGCGGGTCGAGGTCAATGATATTCGGCAGGAGCTGCAACGGCTCGTCGTGGACGGCGTAGGTCGAGGCGACTCGATCGGCCAGATGCGGGGCCGGGCTCGCCAGCAGCACCAGACGCCCGCCGGCCCGCGCTGCCGCAAATATTGCCCCAAGCGAGCTACAGTTGACCGCACGGACACCCGCCGGAGCCATGTCGGGTAGGCCGGGGATGCGCAGCGACGCGATGCGAGCCAGATCCTGCGGCGAGCGCGGGTCGCGCACCCAGACGATCAGGGGCGTCGTGGGTAGGGCCGCGATAAGCGGGCGGTAGTTCGGCCTGTAGTCGATCGTCAGCAGCAGGTCGAGCCCGGCGTTGCCCAGCGCGTTCAGATCATCGTCACGCAGCAGGTCCAGGGGTGCGCCATGAACCCGCGCCCGCTGCTGACCGTGGGGCAGCGCCGAGGGGTCGCTGGTGAGCAGGCGCACGGAGACGCCGAGCTGCGGGCGGTCAAGGAAGCAGCGAGTCACCTGGCGGGCAGCCCAGCCGAAGCCGCCCATGCGGCCAAGCGCCGGGTCGAAGAACTCGTTGGCAATAATACCGAGCCGCATCGTATATTGACGTTTAGACTAGCTTGGGCCAGAACGGGTCAGAAGTGTTCAGTGCGATGGTGTCCTTACCTGAAGCCAGCGAAATTGACTCGCATTAGTGCAATGTTGGCACGGCGAGGGCCGTGTGCCTAGCGCGCAATAATTCGTTCACCGCATTCTGATGCCGTATGCTAGCCGCAGCTCGTTCAAGGGCAGACCCGGCAATCAGCACATCTGAACTGAACGATTAGTCTAAACGTCAATCGTATACCAAGCCTGTGTCATCCCGAGCGCTTGTCATCCCGAACATTCGTCATCCCGAGCGCAGCGAGGAATCTTAGCGTTGTCCTACACCAAGACCCCTCGCTGCGCTCGGGGTGACAATCTGGTATTAGGCCTGGGCCGCGCCATTAGGGGCGCGGAGCTGCTCGTAGAACGCCAGATCGTCGGCGGGCAGCAGCTCGCGCAGCGTGCGCGGGTAGGGGCTGCGGCGGCGAAAATAGTCGCTTACGCCCGTCTTGCCCATCTGCACCCAGAGGTGGCCCGAGTCGTGGCGCACGAGCATATACAGCTCTGGGCTTTGCAGCTTGACCCGTTGCGGCGCGTGGTCATTGAGGAACCACCAGTCCACGGCCCGCGGCAGCTCGCGGAAGGGCTGGCGCTCCCAGAGCGCCCGGTAGAAACAGAGCGTGCCCCCAGCGCACCAGCCGTGGCCCGAGAAGCGCAGCTCGCCGGTGGCCGCGATTAGCACCAGGAAGCAGTCGCAGCCAACCACCGTCAGTAGCGGGTCGTGGCCCTCCAGGGCTTGTACCGTGGTTGTGAGGAAGTCCGGGTGGTAGTAGTCATCGTCGTCGAGCTTCTGGATAATCGAGCCACGGGCCTGAGCGATGCCCAGGTTGAGCTTGGCGCCCAGGCTGGTCGGCGTATCTAGCCGCAGGTACCTGATGTCCGTCCGCTGCGGCACCAGGTTAGCCACCGGCTCGCTGCTATCATCGACAATGATCAGCTCGCGCGCCGCGTAGCGCTGGCGCTCGAAGCAGCGGATCGCCTGGCGCAGGAAGTGCGGGCGGTTGTAGGTGGCGAGCACACAAGAGACGAGCGGTTCCATGCTATGCTCCGCTGCGATGCGGCTAGTCGCGCCTGCGGACTAACGTCAGCCCGGCGGCGAGCGGCAGCGTAAGCACGTCGTAGCGCGGATCGCCGTGGACCTCGGCCTCCAGAAAGGCCTTGACTTCCCAGGGCGTAAAGCCAACCCCAACCGCCGTCGAGTCGTGGAGCAGGATGAACCCCCCGTGGCGGACGAGCGCACCGAACTGCTCGAAGTCGAACTTGACCCCGGCGTACGAATGATCGCCATCGATGTAGAGCATATCGATCGGGTCAGGCAGGCTGCCCTCAGCGATAACCTGCTGCGAGCTGCGGTGCAGGTGGCGCAGCCGACCACCCAGGCCGAAGTTGCGGTTCAGCCGTGCAATGCTCGCCGGATTGTGCCAGTGCCGGTCGACAATGCCGGGGTCTATGAAGAAACAGGTGCCGGCACCGTTCTCGGCCAGGGCCAGAGCGAAGGCAACCGGGGCGAAGCCACGGTACGAGCCGATGCACACAACTGTCTGCGGCTGGTAGAGCCGGGCCAGGCTGTAGTAGAGGTAGCCGAAGCCCAGGCCGCCGCTGCGCTCGTCGGTCAGCTGGCCCATGCTGCTGCCGAGCTGCACGAGTTGGCGGGCGGCCGGGGGGAGTATCTGCGGGCTGGCGCGGCGCGGGCCAGGCGCCGGGCTTGCCGGCGCACTCAAGGAACTGGCGCGGCGTGGGCCAGCCGCGGGGCTGGCCCAAATACTTTTTTTTGAAACACCCGGATCGAGCGCTTCGGGCTCTCCTCGCTCTGGAAGCAGTCGAGGTCGCAGCCGGTCTCGTAGCTGTAACGGCCAGCCACCAGGCCCTCGAGCGTGGGCCAATGCACCGTTACCAGCTCGAACAGCAGGTAGCCATCGGCGCGCAGCGGGCGCTCGGCCAGGGCCAGAATATCCAGCCAGTCTTGCGGGCTGCCGCCACGGCCCTTGCGCGTCCAGGCGCAGCCGATCCCGGCCCAGACAACCCCGTCGACCGGCTCGCCAGGCGCCGTCCAGTCGCGGAAGTTAGCCACATGAAAGCTGGCGTTGGCCCGACCGGCGAAGCGGCGCTGCGCAGTCTCGATCGCGACCGGTGCGATATCGACCCCGACATAGGCCACCCCTGAGTCGAGCGAGTCGAGCAGATCGCCGGTACCGCAGCCCACATCGAGGACGCTGCTTAAGCCAAGGGCGCGGATGTAGCTACCGAGGATGGCCATGCGCGGCAGCATCGCCAGCGAATGCAGGTAGTCGTAGGCGCCCTGCCGGTAGGCCTGATCCTGGCGATCAGGGTAGTAGAGCGCATCGCGCCCCGCGCGGTCCGGCCCCTTGACTTTCTTCAGCATCGCAGCTCCCTTATAGAGCGTCTCCGCACCCTCATTATAGTGTATCTGGCTGGCGCTGCAAAGCGCTCAACGCCATCGCCAGGGCGGAGGCATTGTCTCTGGTTGCCGCTCAGCCCTCACCCCCCGTCCTCTCAAGGGTAGGGTTTTTGGGACAAGCGGGTCACGGTGTAAAGGATTATTGAGCGCAGGCCAGGCTTCTGCGCATGTCATCACGAATAATCGGCTCTTCCGCATCTCCCGTGCTCACGTCATGCGGTCACAGCTGTGCCAAGACGCGCTGACGGAGCAACCCCAATCTGGCGCGTCCATAGGTCGTCCGCTTGATCATCTTGAGCCGATTGACGTGGCCTCAGTTCGACTTTATCCATTCAGTAGACGAAAGACGGGAGACAGAGTACGCTTGACTGGAACCCACCTGACAGGAAGGGACCAGTCATGTGCGACCTGCCACGAGCGATGATACACGTCCTGCGGGCGTTCGCGTTGCTATTCAGTGAACGGGTGTGGGAATGGGTCAAAATCCTGCTGGTTGGCGCCATCTTGGCACCGGGCAAACGTACTGTCACCGCCGCCTTGCGCGTGATGGGGCTGAGCGACGAGCGCCAGTTCCAGAACTATCATCGCGTGCTCAACCGTGCGGTCTGGTCGCCGCGTGCGGTCAGTCAGGTGCTGCTGCGCCTGCTGCTTTCGGCCTTCGTCCCGCCCGACGCGCCGGTCGTGCTCGGCCTCGACGACCATAGCGAGCGCCGGCGCGGGGCCAAGATTGCAGCCAAGGGCATGTATCGCGACCCCGTGCGCTCCTCGCGCTCGTTCTTCGTCAAGACGCGTGGGTTGCGCTGGTTGTGCCTGATGCTGCTCGTGCCGATA
>Ga0335397_10007754_pt1 | contig 13610 bp, 5 predicted proteins | sample MAT04_FD_205740 | JGI IMG/M metagenome (GOLD analysis project Ga0335397, IMG submission 205740) | Freshwater microbial communities from Lake Fryxell liftoff mats and glacier meltwater in Antarctica - MAT-04 (spades assembly) (version 2) ...
GCGGGTAGCCTCTTCCAAAATTGCGGTTACGACCGTTCCATTATCAATGATCGCCTCGGACGGAATCCCTTTGGCTTGCAACGCGGCCTGCAAGCCTTGTAGATAAGCCGTGGCCTCTTCTGTCAAGCGTTCAATTTCGGTGGGATCGTAATAGCCACCCATATCAGTAGGTGCCGCCATGAGGACTATTGGCTCGACAATCTGCAACAGCACGAGGTGTGACCCGAACTTGCCGGCCAATTCTTCCACATGGGGCAGAATTCGTTCTGCACGCTTCGATCCGTCTAACGGCACTAAGATTTTCTTATACATATCGACGCTTCCTTCTTTGTGAATCACCCACCAACAGCACGCTTGGCAGCTGATCAGTCGGCAAAGCAATCTGCTCGCTCACCGACTTATTGTTATAGGCGTTACGCAGTTGCCTGGGAACGCCGGCATCCTGCCGGCCTGCCACCAGCGATGGCAACGCTGCCAACTGCGTAACGCCTACGTTAGTAAAACAAGGCAAAATCAACAACCTTATCATCGATCAATCATACATCACTCGGCAACTGCATACCGTAATGCTATGGACAAAATGAGCCTTACGACAAGCCCGGAAGGAGATGAAGCCAGGCTCATTTTGTGTTTCTTCATGGCTCAGACATTACTCATAGCGCAGGGCTTCGGCGGGATAGGTCTTGGCGGCTTGATAGGCTGGTACGATGGCGGTCAACAGCGCAAAGAGATAGGCGACCAACAGAATCAAGCCAATCTGGCCCCACGGCAAGGTAAAGTTTGTCTCAGGGGTCAGAGCCGTGAAGAAGGTGCGCACAATGCTGTCACCCAAGACAATCCCCGTGATCGCGCCGATCAGCAACCCCGTGATGGCGATGAAACTAGCCTCTAGCACAAACGAGAGCGCAATCATGCGCGCCTGATAGCCAATCGCACGCAACATGCCCACCTGTTGCCGCCGCTCGACCACGGTACGGCTGGTAATCACGCCGAGTGCTGCGATACCCACCAGCAGCCCCAGTGCCATGAACCCCTGGAAGAGCTGTAGAATGCCGCGCGTAAAGGCCTGGCCTTGGGCAAAGCTTTCCGCCAGGATCATGGCGTTGATCCCATTGCCCAGAAATGCACGCTCTACCTCTTGCGCCACGGCACGCACATCAGCCCCCGGCTGCACCTTGACATAAAATTGGCTCGGCTCAATTGGTGCGCCTGTAATCGTGCCAAAGGCGCGCAGATTCATCTGCAAAGGTGCGTCAGCGAGCGTTGTCGTATCGTCGAGAACACCAATGATCTGAACACGATGGGATGTGCTGCTGACGCTTGTCCCGGTAGAATTTTCCTCTGTTTCGGCGCGCAGCTCCACAAAAAGATCGGGCAAGGTTTCACCGCCAGCCGAAGCAGGCAAGCGAAAACGCCCCCCGAAGCGCGCGCGGTCGCCCATGCCGCCGGGTTGCCCCACCTCGTTTTCCTCCTCGGCACTTGCCACCAAGTTTGGCTTGACGATGGCAACATCATCGCGTGTGCGCAATGCCTCCCAGATCGCGGCATCATCGGCAAACCCGGCCGCGCGCGCTTGAAAGTGATAGGCGGCAGGCGCTTGGGCAAGGTAGCCCTCATCCATCCCCGCAATCGACAGGCCAGACCAACGACTGTCGGTGGTATTGCGGGCGTCGACAAATTGGGATTGATAGATCCCCACTGCAGCCACCTGTTGCAGCAGCGGATACTCGCCAGCAGCCACCAACTCGGCAATCTTGGCTGGCATATCGCGCAGTGGTGCAAAGAAGCTAAGCAACGTACTATCGGCGCGGATTTCAAAACCGGCAGTTTCGCGCTCGTCCAGCACCACAATCGTTTGGGTGGCGCGGATGACAACTGACATCAACACCACCGTACTGATGATCATGGCGAACATCAACATCGTCATGCCGGTGCGAAAGCGCGCGCTCAGCGGATAGGCAATCGCGGTCTTGAGCACCGGGGTCAATTGGCCAATACCGCCCAGCACAAAACCGACAAACCACGTGAGCACATCCGCATTAAAGGTAACAGTTAAAATCGCGCCCAGGATGATTAACGGCCCGCCCAATGCCAAGGTCAGCAAGGTTTGATCCGGGCTAGCTTGAAAGATCGGGTTATCACTGAATTGGGGCAACACACGCGGCCAGGGCACAGCCCATAACGCGAGCAAGCCAACCCCCATCAACGTGTACGTCCAGCGGTGGATGCGTTCATTGCGCAACCGCGTCGGCTCCAGCACGCGATTCGCCAACAAGCAGAGACCAATCAGCAAGAAGGTGCCGCCCGCCAAGAGGATACTGAGCAAGGCCATTTGCAACCCTAGCCATAACAAATAGCCGCCCAGCGCCGCCAACACGAGCGCGCTACCCCAATTCCAGATGCGCGCCAGCCAAGAGCGCCGACTTTCTTCACTCTCTTGGGGCAGATCGCGGATCGCCGAGACAATATTGAGCCGGCTGACGCGCCATGCCGAAAAGGTCACAACCAAGAAGGTCAACAAAACACCCAGACAATAGGCGATAATCGTGGAAGTGGGCGCGGCATGAAAGTAGAAGCGGAAGAGGCTGCTTTGGCTGCCCACCTGGCTGCCCACCTGGCTGGCGAGATTATTAAAGATGTCGCCCAGGAAATCGACCATGACATAGGTGACGGCCAACCCGAGCAACACGCCAATCGCGGCTGCCACCAGATCGTAGATCATGCCTTCGGCCACAAACATCTGCACCAGATGCCGACGCTGCATCCCAATTGCGCGCGCCATGCCCATCTCGCTGCGCCGCTCGGTGGCCAACATGACAAAAATCAGAAAGATCAGCAGAATGCCAGCCAGGATCGAGAAGAAACCAAAGAGCGAAAAGATCGACGAGAAGATGCCACCCGCCGCGTCGCCCACAGTTAACAGCGTAGATTTGCTGAGCGGATCGATCACATCAAAGGTGTTCAACTCGCCAAAGGCCACGGTTAATTCAGCTTTGGCATCGGCGGGGAATTCTTGCTCCAACAGCCAGCCACGTATAGTGGTATCAGCCAGGATGGCGCGCAATCGGTCACTAACATCGGGCTTGGTCAGCTCATTGGCCAAGTCACGCACGCCGTCCATCATCCCGCCTAGCGGACTAAATTCCTGGATCAGATCAGCGATGATCTGGGGTCCTTCAAAGCCTTCCATCACCGCCTCTTGGGCATCGCCAGCTGCGGCCACCAGCCGTGGCTGCACATCGGCACGGCGCAGGATAGCGACGACTTGTTGCAGTGCCGTTTCATCCATAGCCAGCACACGCAACCGCTGGCTTACGGCATCGGTATGTTCAACGCCCGACAGATCATCGCCCAGATTGGAGACGAGCACATTGTTGACCTTGCCATTCATAAAGAGCAATTGCTGGGCTTCGTCGAGCCGCAGCATGACGACGGGAAACAACGCGCCCAAGGGTCCCGCCTCTTCCACAATCGCCTTCACGCGAAAGGGAATCGGAATTGGGCCGACGTAGACATCTAGCACGTCGCCCACGCGCGCATCCAACTGTTCGGCGCCTAAGCGATTGAGATAAACATCACCTTGGCGCAATTGCAGACCCACTTGTGCCAACACACGATCAATCTCGCTGCTCAGGGTGTTGAGGTTGAGGGCAGACAAGATGTCTGTCGTCAAGGTATCGAGTGAAAGCGCGCTGAGCGCACCAGCAATCCCCGTGGTCGCAGGGGTAGCCACCGGGATTGTGGCCGTAGGGGATGTAGTAATCGGCGCGGTCGCAACGGGCGTGGGTGTATTGGTCAGCGCCGCGGTGATTGCGCTAGCTGCGGTTGCGGTGGGTGCGCCGGTCGCGGTTGAAGCCAGGGTAGTCGTCAGTGGCGATACAAAAGGCGTTGCCGTAGCTGTGGCAGCAGATGGCGTCGCCACGGTTGTTGCCGTGATGGGCGTGGTTGTACCAAGTGTCGTTGCCCCCAATGCCAGATTATTTAGCGTCAGCGTATCCAAATTGAGGGTCGTCGTCGTGATCCCCATGCTTTGCAGCGTATCGGTCGTAATGCCCAATGATGCAAGACTCAACGCGCTAAGCCCCTGCTCGCGCAAGGCTGTGGTATCGACGCCCAGTTGTTCGATGGTTTCCAGCGGAATGCTGATTTGTGCCAGATCCAGATTGCCATTTTCGACAGACGTTTGCGCGGTGGTCAGGATCTCGCCAATCGACGCGGTGGCAAGGGCGACATCGGAAATATTCAGATCCAAGCCAGCCTGGCGCGCCAACTCGCCCGCCAAGCCAAACAAGTTGGAGGCTTGGGCAAAAATGTTGCCGACCCCCGGTTTCAGGCTCTCCATGACCACGGGCTCGCCTTCGATGTTGGTCAGCCCAAAGCTCTGATCATAGTCATTGTCCACAGCAAAGATAAAGCCCAGCGGCTCGCCTTGGCCGGTGGTAGTATTGCGAATAATGGTAGGAAAAAGAATCGAAGCAGCAACCCGGTCGATAAGCGGATCGGCGGCAGCTTCGGCGCGCAGTTGTTCATAGCGCGCGGTGGTGATGCCGGGCAAGCCCCCTTCGAGAATTGTCAATACGCTGGTCAAGCCGCCGGAGGTTAGATTCTCCAGCACCTGCTGACTCTCACTCACTTCAACGGGCGGTGCATCGGGATCAGTTGTCGTCTCATCGCCAAAATCTTGATTGTCGGACAAGCTGACAAAGAGCGAGAGCAAGGGGGGAGCCAGGATCTCATCGACTTCGCCATAGGCCGCCACCGCTTGACGGCGTAGTGAATAGGTGAGCGTGTCACCCGTGCTGAGCGCGCTGACAATGATAATGGTACTGAGGGCCAGCCCGATCACAATCAACACGGACTGGGTTGGCCGACGCGGAATATTGCGGATGCCCAGCTTGATCAAGACCGGGTTACGCAGCCAGAGCAGGACCAAATAAAGCAGAATAAGGACGACGGCCGCCGTCAAAGCAATGGCCGTGTTGGTACTTAAATTGTTGAGCAGGTTCATGCAAGCACCTCCTGACCGGCTGGCGCGGTAGGTGTAGCTTGTGCTTCATTGCCATCCGCCACGATCAACCCGTCTTGCATATAGACTACGCGATCACACAGCGCGCCAATCGCCGCATCATGGGTCACAATGACAAAGGTCTGGCCTTTTTCCTTGTTTAAGCGCTGCATCAGCGTCAACACATCACCGGCGGTCTTGCTGTCCAGATTGCCCGTCGGCTCATCGGCCCAGACGATGGCCGGTTGGTTGACGAGCGCGCGGGCAATCGTCACCCGTTGGCGCTGCCCACCCGACAGCTCGGCAGGGCGATGATGGGCACGGTCGGCCAGCCCCACCTGTGCCAATGCAGCAGTGGAACGGCGGCGGGCCTCGGCAGGGCGTACACCGCTGACCAACAAGGGTAGTTCTACGTTTTCGATAGCCGTAATCACGGGCAGCAAGTTAAAGGTCTGAAAAATGAAGCCCATCCGTTGCGCGCGATAGGCGGTACGCGCCCGATCGTTCATGGCGCGCAAGTTGACGCCTTCAATCTCGACTTCGCCCGCATCAAAGTCATCCAAGCCCGATAAACAGTTGAGCAATGTCGTCTTACCACAACCAGATGGGCCCATGATCGCCACCATCTCGCCGGGTGCAACAGTTAGATCGATTCCGCGCAAGGCATGGACTTCAATTTTGCCAGCTTGGAAGGTTTTATGAACCTGGCGAGCCTGGATCATTGGTTGGTTCATTGGAGGTTCCTTTTCGTCGTGCAGAGAGGTAGCGCTAGTTGTATGCGCTAGAAAACATGCTAGAGCCTATATCCCGAGATATCGCTAACGATAACTATATCATAGATAGAATGGTACGCTACGATTCTACTTTGGTTGCAAAGCAAGCCGAATATACGATCTACATATGCTATCTACAAAGAAAGAGGGGAAAAGGAAAAGGAGTGGAGAAACCAATAAAGTTCACAGAAATGAAGCGACCCGGCGTCATTGCCGGGTCGCTTCATACGTAGCCACAGAAAGGAGAATCTGGTTTTTGGTAAGATAAGTGGGCCAAAATGCTGAATAACAACATCTGTCCTTAGTATATCAGCGTTTTTCGACAGACAAGCTTTCAATAGACTTACAATTTCTATTGTTACTTATCGGGCCTTAGATGGCCAGGAACAAAAAACCCAGTCCAAATGGACTGGGTTTTTTGTTCCTGGCAGCACACCTGCCAGAAATCAACCAAAGGAGAAATCACCATACACAACCTATCGCCTACACGTTCTACTATAGCATAAAAATAGGCGTAAAAAGCTTGCAGATGGCTGTCAGCGATGCGCAATTATGCTGAAATTCGCTTGAACGAAGATATCGTTTCGTGAAAACAGGCGTCTATTTAGCAAGGAGTTAATTCGCCGAATCCTAACAAACAGTGATATAGTAATTTTGAGGATACAAATGCTAACATTTTAGATAGCTAAAGTATTACTTTCGTAAGCAATTTGTTTGATCACCATTTTTTCTGCTCCCTTCACCGCAGATTCGTCAAAGGGTACCCAATAACCCGGTTGACAGTAAAATTCCAGTAGGTAGGTACATAGTTATAAAGGTAAGGTGATAGTGGTATGTTTCAACTAATTCTCACAATAACGAAACGCTATTGGATCGTCGTGCTTGTGCTACTATTGGGGATGCTTTCAACGTATACAAGTCTGCCAATGTATGGTGCACAGGCATCAACGCCGACCCCAGATGTACAAACCGTGCCAAAGCCAGAAATTCCGCCAACCCCCACCAATACACCATTTCCTACGCCAACACCCAATTCATCGTCCGGTGATAGCACACCAGTCGCGACACCCCGCCCAGCTGAAGATGACGATAACGATGATGAAGAAAACAACGACGTAGAAAATGGCAATAATGACACTGGCAACAACAGCGGGGGCAACAGTGGTGGCAATAATGGAAGCAATAACGGTGGCAGCACAAACACCAACCCGGGTTCCGGCACAACGAGCACCCAACCGGTCGCAACACAGCCAGCGAAGACAGGGCTCACCGGTGTTGTTGCGGCAGTTACGCTCAATATGCGCAAAGGCCCCAGCACTACCGATAATATTATTGACACGCTCTTCATGAACGATCTGGTTGAAATTATAGGGCGCGACAGCACGGGCAGTTGGTGGTATATCTGCTGTGGCGCACGCGCACAACTGTCGGGTTGGGTAAGTGCCCAACTTATTACGCCCAACTTTGCCACGGCCCAGGCAAACACCTTGATTCCAATCATTAGCAACACGGCGCACGAACCGGCATCTGCTGCACAAAATGCAGCTAGGGGCAGTACAGCACAAGTGCCCGTACTTTTGTTAGAAATGCGCCCGTTGCCCGCCTTTGCCTGGCAGGGACAAACCATGGATTTACACTTTGTGGTCCATAATAAAAGTGCAAACGCCGTCACCAATGTCCAATTACGCAATGATCTGCCACCCGATCTGGTCTTTGTCGAGGCAACCATTGGTAGCCAGGGCAGCATCACCAGTACCAATACCAGGCCTACGGATTCGATTTTCACGATCGAGTGGCCAGAGCTTGCCGCCAATGAGCAGTTCACCGCAACTGTGACGATCCAAATTCAACCAGCAACGGCCAGTGGCGTACTGATCGACAATTTGGCAATCGTTACAACAGATGAAGGGGATGAAGCCTTGGCGGGAATTACGATTGCCATGCCACCTGTTGTACTTCCCCAGTTTCGCTAACCTACAACGTTACAGATAGCGGGGGAAGTGGCCGCCAATAGCACCAGCCATTTCCCCCAGCGCGATTTCATAGATGATAACACCGATCCCGTAGCGCAATCTTTCGATAAGCCTTAGTTGAAGAGGAGTTTTTATGTGGAAAATGTTCCTCCTGCCTTTGTTACTGCTAGCCTTTACCGCCTGCCAAAGTGCCCCCAGCGCACCCAGTACGGCGGTACCCGTGGCGCTAGCAACCACAAATGCAGATGCAACCGCCACGCCGCCCGTCAGTGTTACCTTACAAAGTACCACGCCAGTCGCAGCCGAAGCGGCTGGTACACCAATCACCTTGGTTGCACCCGGGATTGGGCTTACTGTACCCATTGAAGGAATGGGCTGGCAAGTTACCCAGGTAGAAGGCGAACGCAAAGCAGTATGGGAAGTGCCAGCCAATAGTGCAGGCTGGCACCTCAACTCGGCGCGGCCGGGCACAGCAGGCAATATGGTTCTCTCTGGGCATCACCTATTAGAAGCCGCGGTCTTTGCCCCTTTGGCGCGCGGTGAACTGACAATGGGTGAACAATTGCTGATCACCGATGACCAAGGTCATACCTTTGTTTATCAAGTAAGCGAAATTGGCGAGCCACTTCCAGCGATTGGCAGCACGAGCGAAGAGCAAGCGCGGGCAGAAGCGTATCTTGCGCCCGCAGCTCAGGCCAAGCTAACCTTAGTAACCGGCTGGCCGGATTTTTCAGATACCCATTATCTATTCGTTGTCGCAGATTTTGTTGGTACAGTGCAGTAAGCCACCTTCTGCCTTCTGAGTCAGTAGTAGCCCAGCGTAGCTAATTTTCTTTTTGCGCCAAGAGTAGCAAAACGCGCACAACCAGCTGGGTTACTGCTGTCATTCCTTTGCTCGATCCGCACGCTTCCCCGAATCGGTGGTACCCTTCCTTACAGCGATAGGCAAACCTACGTTCTAGCCATAAATCTATCAGCCTGTCCCGTTGTCAAAAATTTTGGCGATACGAGTCAAGCTAGAGCGTCTTTGTGACGCCTTACACTCGGCCAATCAGCGCTACATCTACTTTCTGCTTACGACAAATGCCACACAGTTCCCCGATAACCAGCCAAAGAAACTAGTAGATTACGCCGCAAATAAAATCACCCATCATTACAATATAGTAAGTATTTTTCTAAAAACTGTAAGCAAATTGTCTTATCAACTTATGCTATAATGCCTGCATGTGATAGGTACCTTGATTGCACGGCTCCATCATACTCCATTCTTCTCATTAACTAGGCTAGGTACTTTTCACAGTCACGCGCTTCCGGATTGCACCCAGAGTTATTAAGATCTTAAAGCATCGATTCTGCAAGGAGAAATTTATGCATCAAAACACTAAGAAGAAGTTTTTGATTAGTGTAAGTGTAGTAATAGTGTGTGGGATATTGATCCTATCTACACTACTAAGCCGCAAGTCGGCAATCGCCCATCCGCTATTTGGCAATGGGGCTACGATGTCCAGCGCGGCGGCTGTGCCAACGGTACCGACCGTACCAACCGTACCGACGGTACCCACCGTGCCGACTGTGCCAACGGTAGCGACCGCAACTGCAACCGCAACTGCCACACCTACCCGCGACGATGACGATGATGACGACGATGACGATGACGATGATGAAGATGAAGAGTTGGACGAGCTGAAAGACAGCCCCTTGATCGGCAACTACTGCTTGACCACGGGCGGCATTGGCCTCATCGCTGGTGGCAGTGGCAATTTTCAAGTCAATGTCACGGGCACCCCTGTACGCGCCTATCTCTATTGGGGCGGTCGTTATCCAAAGTCGAGTGATGGCGACGATACAATCCAAGTCGCGATCAATGGTGGTTTGCCAATCCTGGTGAAAGAAGATAAAGAACGCAAATCCAAACTCAAGGATAACACAGCGTACTTTACCTATCAATCTGTCAATCTTGTCGGCGATCCACGCTTTGCCGGGTTGTTGACAGGCTCTGTGTTGGTTACAGCCAGCGGCTTAGAATCCGCCAATACCGCGACCAATGAAGGCTATGGCGTTGGTCTGCTGATCGTTTCGGAAGATCCCAGTTGCCAGACGACCCAGATCAATTTGTTCTATGGTCTAGATAGCTTCTTTGGCAATCAACCGACACTGGCAGTCAGCGCAGCCAGCGTTGAGGAGACCACGAAATCCGATCTCGGCCCGAACAGTGACGTGGTGTGTGTAGACTTCCCAGCCGCAGGCGTTGCGCGCACACTCAATGTCCAAGCGTTTGTTGGTGGTATCGAGAATACACAGCCCAATGCGCTCTGGTCGTTCGCTGGCACTGGCACAAAACCCAAAGAACTGATCACCAACAATGTCGGCACCATCGTAGATGGACCACCCGTGACGCTAGACTATCCGTTCACAGCCAACGCGGGCCCACAATTCGACAATTACACCAATAGTTTTGTGATTCCGGTCGGTGCTACTTTCGCCTGCTATCAAATCGAATCGGACAGCAGTGCTGTCTGGATCAGCTTTGCGACGCAGCTCTATTCATCGGTCATTACACCAACACCAACTGCCACCGTACCAGCTGTGCCGACAGCCACATCGACGGTGCCCGCCATTCCGACGGCCACATCCACCGTGCCCGCCATTCCGACGGCCACATCCACCGCGCCGGCGATTCCGACGGCCACATCCACCGTGCCGGCCATCCCCACCGCCACATCTACCGTACCGGCCATTCCAACCGCCACCCCCACCACCGTGGCTGGCTTTAGCATGACGATCACGACTGCGCCCCTCAACCCTGCACCCGGGGACGATGTTGTGAACACCATCAGCTATACCAACAATAGTGCAAGCACCATTCCGGGTCTCAGTTTCAATTTCACCATTCCGGCGAACACAACCTTCAACAGCGGGGCAAGCACACCTGGTTGGAATTGTACGGGAACTGAACCTGGCTCGCTCTGTACCTTTGTAGTCGGCGATGTTGCGCCTGGTGTAAGCGGCGAAGTGGTCTTTGTTGTGACGGTCGCGAGTAACTTGTCTGTCGCTGGCACTGCCCCCATCATGCTCACGGTTTGGGCGCAGGACGGCAACCAGACCATTTATCAGCAAATCAGTGTTGAGGTCTTCCTCAAAGATCAGCAAAAATTCCTGTATCTACCGCTGATCCACTAAGCTATAATGGATAGCAAGGTCAGTAGACCAACCTATCGCTTATAGGATAAGAACCGGTTATTTGTCGTAGACGTTTTTGCAGAAACGTCTACGACAAATAACGTTTTCATTTCTATACTTCTTCAAACATTTTGTCTCATTCCAAGGGTAGCAAGCGTAGGATAAAATGTTCCTACTGGATCAAGCAGCCAAAGTCACACCAATGTGCGCTAGCAAGTTGTACACAACAATGCGACTTTTAGTGGTTGAGTTGATCTGGAAATATCGAATGAAACGCAATAAGGCATACGTATAATTGAAGTAGAGAAAATTATGGCCCAATCTTTTTCACAAAAATTCTTACCAAAACGGCAGGTAACTGTGCGCAGTTACTCGATCCGCATTGGTCGTAGCAGCCTGGCGGCTTGTCTGCTCGTTTTTATGGCAACGGTTACTGCGTATGCCCAAAGTTGCCCTCTCTATCCCTCCCCCCATCAACGTATCGGATTCAACGTCGCACGTGAAGGCAATGTCGATATTCGCAATTATGATGCGCCACGCCTGGGTGCTGGCTGGTATCATGATTATACAGTTAGTAAAACTCCGTCTCATCCAGGTGGCATCCTCTATCATCAGATGATCCGGGCCAGTGGGCGCGACACACCAGCCAAGATAAAACAGTTGATCACGCAACTTACCCCAGTCGTCGATGCCAGTCCAGGCGACCTATGGATTCTGGGCAATGAACCAGATCGATATGGCCAAGATGGCTTGACGGCTACCCAATATGCGAGCTTCTATCACGACCTCTATTATTTTATCAAACAGCGTGACCCCACCAGCCGCATTGCCATTGCGGGCATTGTGCAGCCAACGCCCATTCGCTTGCGCTATCTGGATATGGTGCTGGCCGAGTATCAACGATTGTACAGCGAACCCATGCCCGTAGAGATCTGGGACATTCACAATTTTATTTTGCCCGAGAATTGTTACTGGGGTGCTAGCGTTCCGCCGGGGTTGGAAGCGTACCAAAGCGAGGCTGTGCCTTGCCCAGCCAACAACAGCTTGGATGACCACGGCAATATTGAAATTTTCAAACAACAAATTCGCACCTTTCGCCAATGGATGAAAAACCATGGCTATCAAGATCGTCCTTTAATTGTCAGCGAATATGGAATTCTGCTCTCAAAATATCATGGCTATACGCACCCGCGTGTACGTGACTTCATGACGGCAAGTTTTGACTTTATGATCAACACGACCGATAGCGCCACGGGCTATCCAGCCGATGGCAATCGTTTGGTCCAAGAATTTGCCTGGTTCAGCTTGAATTACTATGAATTTGATATCAATACTTATTTTGGCTTGAATGGCAATTTGTTTGACCATGCCAGCCGCCAAATTACACCGCTCGGGCTCGATTTCATCAGCTACACCAACAAAGTGACAGTACGCACCACTGATCTAGCCGTAACCAATCTGCAAGCCAGCCCGAGTACGGTCAATAGTAGCGAACCGGTATTGCTACAAGCGAACTTTGTTAATCAAGGTGGCGTTGCTGCCGAAAATGTCACGGTGCGCTTTTGGGCAGGTGATCCGCGCAACCAGGGTCAATTGCTAGGGGCAAGCGCCTTACTGCCCCAAGTCCTGGCTGGCTGCCAGCATGTGCAAACGGGTTCCTTTAGTTGGGTTCCTACACAGGGCGGAAATTATACAATTTTTGCTGAACTCACGGCGGCCAATCAAAATCTCGAAAGTAATACGAGCAATAACTATGCCAGCCAACCTGTAACTGTACAGACTGGCCCAACAGCCACCCCCACCGAGACACCCGGGCTAGGTACGCCAACGGCCATTCCCACTGCGACATCAACCGTCGTGCCCAGTACATCAACGGCCACACCGACGGCCACGCCCACACACACCGAAACGCCCGGACCAGGCACGCCTAGCGCCACACCAACGGCCACGCCCACACCTACCGAAACACCAGGGCCAGGCACACCTAGCGCCACACCGACAGCGACAGCCACAATCACCGAAACGCCCGGACCAGGCACGCCTACTGTCACACCAACGGCCACGCCCACACACACCGCAACACCAGGGCCAGGCACACCTAGCGCCACACCGACAGCGACAGCCACGCCTACCGCAACACCCGGGCCGGGCACACCAACAGCTACACCAACGCTCGTGCCTACGCCGCTTGCCTGTACAGTCAGCATGAACAATAGCGCAGTATTTACAGGACAACGCACCGTGACTATCCGGACCAATGTGCCCGAGGCAACCGAAGTGTTATTATCCAACGACGGCGGCTTTGTAGGCGCAAATTGGCAACCCTATCAATCAGAATTGACCTGGACGCTCAGTGATCTAGGGCAACAAGTAGCAACCCTCAGCGTTCACGTGCGTTTCCGCAACAATGCGGTAGCGCCCGATACCTTGCTGTGTGGCGGCACCCTGCTCGATTACATCATCTACGATCCGGTGCCGCCCAGCGTACAAAGCGTTTCCTTTGAGCCGGGCGCTTCAGCCGCAGATGCAACCGCCGCCAATTTCTATGGCATCTTGACATTGGTAGCGACCGATCAAAATGAAGGTAGCGGTGTGGCCGAAATGCAGGTCAGCCACACACCTGATTTCAAGATAGCTACCTGGCAGCCGTTTGTGAGCAGTGGCCCACTCGCCGCGCTA
>Ga0335397_10007757_pt1 | contig 13607 bp, 7 predicted proteins | sample MAT04_FD_205740 | JGI IMG/M metagenome (GOLD analysis project Ga0335397, IMG submission 205740) | Freshwater microbial communities from Lake Fryxell liftoff mats and glacier meltwater in Antarctica - MAT-04 (spades assembly) (version 2) ...
CGTCGCCGCGCCGGCCTTTCGCGTCGCCGCGCCGGCCTTTCGCGTCGCCGCGCCGGCCTTCCGCATCGCCGCGCGTGCTGTCGCGGGCTTCGCCTCCGCGGGCTTCCCCTTCCCGGCCCGGGCCGTCACGGCGGGCAGTCGGGCGAACGTCGGGTGGGCGTCTTCCCCGCGCACGAGGTCGGTGTACGTCTCGCGCCGGCGCGCCACGGCGAACCGCGCGCCGTCGACGAGCACCTCGGGCGGGCGGGGCCTCGCGTTGTACTGGCTCGCCATCACGAAGCCATAGGCGCCCGCGCTCATCACCGCGAGCAGGTCGCCGGCCTTCACGTCGGGCGGGAAGGGCCGGTCCTTCGCGAGGAAGTCGCCCGACTCGCAGACCGGGCCTACGATGTCGTGGAGCGGCAGGTCGGGCTCGGTGCCGAGCGGCGGCGGCGGGTCGCCGGCCACCGGCCAGATCCGGTGGTACGAGCCGTAGAGGCTCGGGCGGATGAGGTCGTTCATGGCCGCGTCGGTGATCACGAACCGCTTCTCGCCCGAGGTCTTGCGGTAGAGGACGCGCGTGAGCAGGACGCCGGCGTTGCCGACGACGATGCGGCCGGGCTCGAGGATCAGGCGGAAGCCGGACCCGCGCAGGATCGGCGTCATCGCGTTCGCGTACGCCGCGATCTCGGGGGCCTCCGCGTCGCGGTACCAGATGCCGAAGCCGCCGCCCATGTCGACGTGTTTCAGCGCGGGCGCGTCGGCGCGGAGTCGGCGCGCCAGCGCCACGGTGCGTTCGAGGGCCTCGACGTAGGGCGCGACGGTCGTGATCTGGCTGCCGATGTGGCACTGGATGCCGCGCAGCTCGAGGCTCGGCAGCGCGAGCACGCGGCGCGCGAGCGCCTCGCCGCGCTCGAGGTCGACGCCGAACTTCGACTCCTTCTTGCCCGTGGAGATGTACGTGTGCGTCTTGGGGTCCACGTCGGGGTTCACCCGGATCGCGACGCCGGCGCGCCGCTTCACGCGGGCCGCCACCGCTGCGAGCACCTCGACCTCCTCCTCGCTCTCGACGTTGAACGCGAGGATCCCGGCCTCCAGCGCCTGCTCCATCTCCGCGACCGTCTTGCCGACGCCCGCGAACACGACCGTCGCGGGCTTCGCGCCCACGGACAGGACGCGGGCCAACTCACCGCCGGACACCACGTCGAAGCCGGCGCCCGCGCGGCGCACGACGTCGAGGAGCGCCAGGTTCCCGTTGGCCTTGAGCGCGTAGCAGAGCAGCGGGTCGAGCTCGGCGAACGCCTCGCGCAGCCGCTTCAAGTGCTCGACGACGGTGCGCACGCTGTAGACGTACGCGGGCGTGCCGACGGCCTCGGCCAGCCGGTCGAGGGGCACGCCCTCGCAGTGGAGCCGGCCCTGCTTGTGGTGGAAGTCGTCCACGGGGAACCTCGGGGGGAAGCGGCCGAGGATACCCGCAGCGCGGCGCCGTCGGCCCGCCGCCCCGACTGGGGCGCGCGCGCGTCGCCGGGCCTCGCTACCCTGCGGCCGTGGCCTCCCCCTCCCCGCTCGCCGCCGTCAGTCGCGACCTCGCCCGCGACGTGGACGCGCTGACGTTCGCGCCGCCGGTCGCGTACGTCTACGACCCGCTCGCGTACGCGCGCGCCCCGCACGAGGCGTACCTCGCGCGCTGGGGCCGTGGCCGCAAGGAGGCGCTGTTCCTCGGGATGAACCCCGGCCCGTTCGGGATGGCCCAGACGGGCGTCCCCTTCGGCGACGTGACCATGGTCCGCACCGTGCTCGGCGTCGAGGGCCCGGTCGGCGCCCCGACCCGCACCCACCCGAAGCGGCCCGTCGAGGGCTTCGCGTGCCGACGCTCGGAGGTCTCGGGCACGCGGCTCTGGGGCTGGGTGCGCGCGCGGTTCGGCGGCCCGGAGGCGTTCTTCGCGCGGTTCTTCGTCGCGAACTACTGCCCGCTCGCGTTCCTCGAGGCCGCCGGCACGAACCGCACCCCCGACAAGCTGCCCGCCGCCGAGCGCGCCCGGCTCTTCGCCGCGTGCGACCGGGCGCTGCGTCGCGTCGTGGAGGTCCTGGGCGTCGGGCGCGTGGTCGGCGTGGGCGCGTTCGCGAAGGACCGCGCCGTCGCCGCACTGGCGGGCACGGGCGTCGTCGTCACGTCGGTCCCCCACCCGAGCCCCGCGTCGCCCGCGGCGAACCGCGGCTGGGCGCCCCTCGTCGAACGGGCGCTCGCCGAGGCGGGCATCGCGCTGCCGTAGCCCCGGCGAACCGGCGCCCGGGTTCTCCGGAAGCCCGGAAACCCGGACGCGACGACCCGCGCGCCCGGCCGGGACCGGGGACGCGGGTCGTCGCCGACCCCGGGCCTCGCGTCCCGGGACGCGGGTCAGCGCTTGGCGAACGCCTCGCCCGGCGCCGCCAGGCGGTCGTGGACCGCGCGGATCATGGCGGGGATCGTGTCGTCGCCGTCCGGCTTCGGCACGATCGCCGGCTCGGGCGGGATCACGGGGCGGATGATCTTCTGCTGGAGTTGTTCGCGGGCGTCCATCACCCAGCCGAAGCCGCGGAAGCAATACGTGAGGAACGTGCGGTGCCCCTCGGCGACGCCGAGCGCCTCCTGCACGCCCCACGCGCCGAAGTCGGTGTTCGGCGTGAGGCGTAGCGGGTCTTCGGTCTCGCGACCGGGCTTGACCACGCCCTCGACGAAGGCGACCTGGTAGACGCGCTGGAGCAGCCGCAGGCGCGCGCGGCGGTGCGCGTCGAGCGCCACGATGCCCGTGTCGATGGCGGCGAGGAGCGGCGCCAGATAGATGGCGGGGCGCGGGTCCTGCTCGACGGTCTTCCCGCGGCCGGCGGCCGAGATCTCGGGGTGGCCGAACGTCGGGAGGCCGCCCTGGAGGACGGCGGCGCGGATCGCCGCGTCCACCTCGCCCGCGGGCAGCCGCTCGATGCGCTCGAGGAAGCGCGTCATGTCGTGGATGGCGCCGAAGTGGCGGTCGCAGTCGAGCGCGATGTGCGCGCCGACGAAGAAGTCGGCGACGGCGGGCACGTGCAGCGTCGCGAGGTAGCGGGCCACCATGTTGGAGCCCGCGGACCCGTGGTGGATCTGGATGGCGCCCATGCCCTCGAGGACGTCGGCGATCGCGGCCGGCGTCGCGCGGCCGAGCAGCGCGTCGTAGACGCTCGCGAGGGCCGAGCGGCCCACGCGCGCCGCGCGCCCGAACAAGCGGTTCGACAGCTCCGTTGCGGCCGCGGCGGGCGAGCCGTCCATCCGCGACAGTTGGATCGCCGCGACGCCGACCGCGATGTTCGCCGCGTGCACCTGGAAGAAGTCGAGGAGCAGGTGGCCCGGGCGGCGGTCGTCGTCGATCCCGGGAACCGCGCGGCCCTGGGCCAGCAGGCGGGCCTTGCGGTGACACGCGGCGTACTGGATCGCGACCTCGGGGCCGCTCTTCTTCGAGGCGAGGACGAACGCGGCGAGTTCCTCGAGCGTGACGCCCGCAGCGCCCAGCGTCTGCGGGCCGTCACCGAACGCGCGGCCGAAGGCCCGGTCGACGATGGCGCGCAGGAAGCCGGACTCGCCGGCGGCGGGCTTGCGGGCGAAGAGGCCCGCAAAGACGACGTCCCAGGCGCTGGCCGAACGGCGCACGATGTCGGACTCGTGGACCATCCCGCGGATCGCGAAGCCCCGGACCTTGAGCCGGACCTCCTTGCCCCCGCAGACCACCGGCGTCTCGTACAGCGGCGGATTCGCGAGGATGCCGGTGGAGGCCGGCATCGAGGCGAACGACTGCAGGGTCGACGCGACCGCCGTCTCGTTCAGCGCCGTCGCCTTGGCGATGGAGTCCGCGACGGGGTTGAACTTCGGCGCCGCGGGCAGGACGGCGAGGGCCGCGCGCAGGGCCCGCAGGCCGACGGACGGGGCCGCCTTCGGGGCGGGAGCAGGGGACGTCATCGGGCGAGGCTCCGGACCAGGACCGAGGGAAGGGCGGAAGGATACGCCACCCCCGGTAGCCCCCCCCATTTGGCCGAGCCCCTCGCGCCGGCGCCGTCCGGGCACGACGGGGCCTCCGGCCGGCTGGGCCGAAATCGAGCGGCCCGCGCAGCGAGGCCCGCACCCAGAGGCCGGGATCGCCGGGCCGGGCTAGAGCGCCAGCGGCGAGGAGGACGCGCCGTCGTACGACGGGCGGGCCGGCCCCACGGGGGCGCGACGGACGCCCGGCGCCGGCGGCACCGCGGGCCGCGCGGTCCCGTTGACGATGCCCTCGAGGTGCGCCTTCAACTTGCGCAGAAGTTTCGTGTGGATCTGGCAGACGCGGCTCTCGGAGATCTTCAGGACGTAGCCGATCTCCTTCATCGTGAGCCCGTCGTGGTAGTAGAGCGCGACGACGGTCCGCTCGACGCGAGCGAGGCGCATGGAGAGCGCGCCCGCCAGGTCCTTCGTGACCATCTCGTCGAACGGGACCTCGCTGTCGCGGTCCACCAGGACGTCGAGCTTGCGGAGCTGGGACGGGTCGTCGTTCGACTCGTCCTCGCGGGAGAGCGTGTACACCGTCGAGAGGTTCGCGTCGCGCCGGAGCGTCTCGGCCTCCTCGTCGGAGACGCCGAGGTGGAGGCCGACCTCACGCGCCGAGGGGTCGCGATCGAGGCGGGCGCGCAGCGTGGCGAGGGCCGTGCGGTAGGCGTCGGCCCGGTTGCGCACCAGGCGCGGGACGAAGTCCTGGGCGCGCAACTCGTCGAGGATCGCGCCGTGGACGCGCGTGGCGCAGTAGGACTCGAAACGGGTGCCGCGCGACGTGTCGAAGTTCTCGATGGCGCGGATGAGGCCGAAGATCCCGGCGGAGCGGAGGTCTTGGACGTCGATGGAGCGAGGCAGGCGCGCCGCGATCCGGTTCGCGATCACCTTGACGAGGTAGAGGTAGCGCTCGACGAGGAGGTTGCGCAGCGTCCCGTCGCCCGTCTTCTTGAACTCGCACCAGACGTGGGTGACGTCCTCGCCCTGACGTGAGGCCGCGCCGGCGACGGCGGGCGTCAACCCCGTGGCGGACGGCGTCGCCTTGAAGCCGATGCCGCCGACCGCGCGCGGCGTCGCCGGACCGCCGCTCGCGCCGCCGGGACCGTTCCCCGCGTTCGCGTACGACGCGCCGTTCGCCGCGCTCGACGACGCGAGGGCCCGCCGCGGCCCGCGGTTCGTGCGCTTCGGCGACGGCGCCTTCGGCCCGGGCGTGACCGCGGCCGCCATGGGCACGACCTTGAGCAGGGGCACGACCTCGAGCAGGGGCACGGCCGCGAGAAGGGGCACGGCCGCGAGCAGGGGCACGGCCGCGAGCAGGGGCACGGCCGCGAGCAGGGGCACGACCTCGAGTTGGGGTCGCATCTCGCGGGACGTCCCGTCGAGCAGTACCGAGATCGCGGCGTCGCCGGCTATGCCTGCGGCCTTCTTCATCGTTGGCTCCCGCCCCGCGGACCGTACGGACCCCGGACCGGGACGGGCCGATCCCAGGGTGCCGGCGCCGACCGGCGCGCCGGAGATCCCTGAGGGAGCGAGGGCGCTGCCCGTGGAGCGTGACTGCCGCGAGAGGCGCGCCCCCGCCCGCCGCCGCGAGGACGCGGCGACCGCGAGAGCCCGCCTGGGGCCGCGATCACACCCATCGGGAACCACCGCCTCCGACCCGTGCCGTACCGGCGACCGCATCCCGGGGGGAACCCCGCGATCCGACCGCCGCCCTGGTCCGCGAACTCTGAAACCGACAGCCGAACCGGCCCCAGCCGACCTCGCGATCGACCGACGACGGAACTTCTGCCTCACCCGCGGACATTTTTACCCGACATCGGCACGTCCCGCAAGGACGAAAGTCGTTCCCCCATAAGCATTTACACACGCGAGGCCCCGGGCGATCCCGAGCCGGAACCTCAACGGATGGGGTTGGACACCCCGGAAAACGGCCGAAATAGCCCCCACAGGTTGTGGACAAACAATCGACATACGACGACAGATCGGACCGGTGTAGCGTCCCTCCACGGCGCCTGCCGACGGGAACGGGCCCCGCCGTTCCCCCGTGGTATCGGTTCGCGGGAGGCCCAACTTGGCTCCGCCTGCGGGCGCCCGGCGAGGCGGGCCGGGCCTCGCGTCGGCGGGTTCGAAGGTCGTCGCCGCCGTCGCCGCCGGGGTCCCTCGCAGCGGCGCCCGCGGCGCCCTCCCACGCGCCTCCTCCATGTTGTCGGGGCGCCCGGCCGCGGGACCGGTGAAGGGGTGCCGCAGGGACGCTTCCGTGGTCAGATGCGCCGTCGCCCCTCTCGGAGCCGCCGCGCGCCCATGTCGTCCCCCGCCCCGTCCGCCCCCACCCCCGAGACCATGGAGAAGGTCGTCGCGCTCACGAAGCGCCGCGGCTTCGTGTTCCCGTCGTCGGACATCTACGGCGGCCTCGCGGGCTGCTTCGACTACGGGCCGGCGGGCGTGGAGCTCAAGCGGCTGATCAAGGACGACTGGTGGCGGACCATGGTGACGTCGCGCGAGGACGTCGTGGGCCTCGACGCCGGGATCCTGATGGCCGGGAAGGTCTGGGAGGTCTCCGGGCACGTCGCGGGGTTCAACGACCCGCTCGTGGACTGCAAGAAGTGCAAGGCGCGCTTCCGCGCGGACCTGCTCGACGAGAGCCACTGCCCCATGCGGCCGAGCAAGAAGCCCACCGAGTGCGGCGGCGAGCTCACCGAGCCGCGCCAGTTCAACATGATGTTCAAGACGACCGTCGGGCCCGTCGAGGATGCCGGCGCGACGGTCTACCTGCGGCCGGAGACGGCCCAGGGGATCTTCGTCAACTTCAAGAACGTGCTCGAGACGACGCGCGTGAAGGTGCCGTTCGGCATCGCGCAGCAGGGGAAGGCGTTCCGCAACGAGATCGTGGTGCGCAACTTCCTGTTCCGCATGCGCGAGTTCGAGCAGATGGAGTGCGAGTTCTTCTGCGTTCCCGGCACGGAGGAGGCCTGGTTCGCGCACTGGAAGCAGTACCGCCTCGACTGGTGGAAGCGCCTCGGGATCCGGCCGTCGCGGCTGCGCCTGCGCGAGCACGACCCGGCCGAGCTCGCCCACTACGCGAAGGGCTGCGCCGATGTCGAGTACCGCTACCCGTTCGGTTGGAAGGAGGTCGAGGGCATCGCGTCCCGCACCGACTTCGACCTGAAGGCGCACCAGGCCGCGAGCGGCAAGGGCCTCTCGTACCTCGACGAGGCGACGAAGCAGTGGGTGGTGCCGTACGTGATCGAACCCTCGTGCGGCGTCGACCGCGCGTTCCTCGTCGTGCTGACGGAGGCGTACGAGGAGGAGACCAAGGCGAACGGCGAGACCCGCGTCGTCCTCCACCTGCACCCGAAGCTGGCGCCGACGCAGGTCGGGATCTACCCGCTCGTCAAGAAGGAAGGGATGCCGGAGCGCGCGCGCGCGATCTTCGAGGCGCTCAAGGGCACGTTCCGCTGCCAGTACGACGAATCGGCGACGGTCGGCAAGCGGTACGCGCGCGGCGACGAGGTGGGCGTGCCGTTCGGCGTCACGATCGACAGCGACACGCTGAAGGACGGGGTCGTCACGGTCCGCGACCGTGACACCATGCTCCAGGACAAGGTGCACGAGAAGGAGTTGCTCGCGTTCCTCGCCGAGCGCGTCCGCACGTGGACGCGGGCCGACGACGGCTGGACGGAGTAGACGCCGTGGCGACGCGCCGCCCGCACGCGAGGCCCGTCCGCGCGCGCGCCTTCGCCGCGGCCCTGCTCGGGGTCGCCGTGGCCGGCGGCGTGGCGGGCTGCGCGGGGAAGCCCCCGCCGAAGGACACGCGCGTGACGGCGGTCTCGTCGAACGCGCCGGAGCCCTTCCAGGCGATGCGCGACCTGCTCGTCGGGGTCGGACGCATGCGGGAGGCGGGTGACGCGGCGGCCGGTCGGGGCGCGCGTCCGCGACTCGTGACGGCGTCCCGCGACCTGCTGTTGATGAAGCCGCCGCACGACCTGCGGCGCGAGGACATCGTGCGCTTCCTCGACGCGCGCGAGCGCTTCACCGAGGCGGTGAACGGCTACGGCCGCGCCGCCGACGGGACCGACGACGCGGCCCTCTGGGCGGCCTCCCGCGACGTGGAGGCGTCCTACTGGGCCTGGTTCGACGCCTACCGCGGTCGTCCGACCGAGGGCTCCATCTGACGCAACGGGCTACGACCCCGTTGCGTCATTTGCCCGGGGGGCGGGCCGCGAGTTGACGCAACGGGCTACGACCCCGTTGCGTCACGTTGCGTCACGGACGGCTAGTGGCCGTGCCCGTCGCTCTCGAGCGGCGACTGATGGGTCTTGCCGTCGACCGTCACACGGATGCGGCCGACGAGCGGATCGGCGTCGAGCGCCGGATCGGTGAACTTCCACGTCGACGACAGGGTCGCGCCCGCCTTGGCCTCGACCGCCACCCCCTTCAACTCCTTCTCGCCGTCCTTCGTGGCGAGCCGGATCGTCGGCGACTCGACGACTGCGGGCGCGCTCACGGACTTCCCGTAGACCCAGACGGTGATCGTCGCGGTCTTGCGGTCGTGCAGGAGCTCCAGGTGCGCCTCCTCCTCGCCGAGCTCGACGAGCTCGCCACCGTGAGGTGCGGTGTGATCGTGCGCGGCTGCGGGCGCCGCGGCGGACGGAGCCGGCGCGTTTTTGCCGCAGCCCGGCAGGGAGGCGACGACGACGGCGAGGAACGGGACGACGAGACGGTCAGCGATGCGCATCGGACACTCCAGGGGCAGGGGGGACGAACGTCGGAGGCAGAGGCAGGGGCGTGAGCTCCTCGAGCAGCTCCTCGGCGACGCGGTCGCGCCGCTCGCGGTGGGCGACGTGGGCCGCGGCGGCGCGGCGGCCGAGCACGAGGAAGAGGCCCGGCGTCACCAGGAGGTCGAGCAACGTGCTCGACACGAGGCCGCCCAGGATCACGGTCGCGACCGGATAGAGCAGCTCCCGGCCGGGCCGGTCGGGCGTCAGTGCGATCGGCACGAGCGCGATGCCGGTGCATAGCGCCGTCATGAGCACCGGGACCAGCCGCTCCTTGCCCGCCTTCAGGATCAACGGCACGCCAAACGGCAGGTGCTCCTCGCGGAGGACGTGGAGGTAGTGGTCGATGAGCAGGATGCTGTTGCGCGCCGCGATGCCGGCCAGCGAGATCAGGCCCACCAGCACCGCGACCGACACCGTCTGGCCCGTCGCGACCACCGTCGCCACGGCACCGATGGCCGCCATCGGGATGCTCGCCATCACCTGCCAGGCGAGATTGGCGGATCGGTAGTGCCCGAACAGCAGGAAGAACATCGCGCCGAGCGCGAAGACGGACAGCCACAGGAGGCGCGCCGACGCCGCCGCCTGGGCCTCGAACTGCCCGGAGAGGCGGATCGACGTGCCGGGGAGCCGCGCGAGGTCGGCGCGAATCGGCGCGAGCGCGCGCTCCACGTCGGCGACGACGTCGCCCAGCGCGCGGCCCTGCACGTTGTGCTGGACGACGATGCGCCGCGAGACGTTCTCGCGGTTGATGTTGTTGGGCGTCCAGGTGACGCCGACGTCGGCGACCTCGCCGACGCGGATCGTCGTCCCGTCGGCCGCCGCGAGCGGGAGCGCCTCGATCGCGCGGAGGTCGGCGCGGTCCTCCGTGCGGAGGCGCAGCACGATCGGGTAGGCGACCTGCCCCACCGTCAGCCGCGAGACCTCCGCGCCCTCGAGCCCGAGCTCGACCGTGCGCGCGAGGCGCTCCACGGAGATGCCGCGCCGGGCGAGGTCCTCGCGCCGCGGCGTGACGGCGACCTGCCGCATGAGCGACTGCTGCTCCACGTAGAGGTCGGCGACGCCGGGGATCGGCCGCACCGCCTCCTGCACCCGCGCCGCGAGCTCGCGCAGCACGTCGAGGTCGGGGCCGAAGACCTTGATGGCCACCTGCGCGTTCACCCCCGAGAGCAGGCTGGTGAGCAGGTGGGCGAGCGGCTGCTCGACCTCGCTCGCGACGCCCGGGAACTCCTTCGCGACGCGCGCGCGGATGTCGGCGATCGTCTCTGCGCGCGACCGCGGCGACGCCGGGTCGAACGAGACGATCACCTCGGACATGTTCACGCCCTCGGCGTGTTCGTCGCCCTCGCCGCGCCCCGTCCGGCGCCCGAAGGAGGCCACGCCGGGCACGTCGCGGAGCACCCGCTCGAGGCGCCGCCCGAACGCGTCGGACGTCTCGAGGCTCGCGCCGGGCGGGAGGATCAGGTTGACCTGGGCCGTGCCCTCGTTGAACGGCGGGAGGAACTCGCTGCCCCGCGTGCCGAGGACGACCGCCGAGACCGCGGCGGCGCCGGCGACGACCGCCGCGATGGACCACGGGTGCCGACACGAGAAGGCCATCACCCGTTCGCCCACGGCCTTGACCCCGCGCACCACGAGCCCGTCCGCCCGCCGGTCCGTCGCCTTCGCGTTCGGCAGCAGCCACCAGCAGAGGACCGGGGTGACCGTGAGCGACACGACCAGGGACCCCAGGATGCTGACGACGTAGGCCACGCCGATGGGCGCGAAGAGGCGGCCCTCCATCCCCGTCAACGCGAACAGCGGCGCATAGACGACCACCACGAGGAGCGTGCCGATGAGGATCGGCTTGCGCACCTCGCTCGACGCCCGGTAGACGACGAGCATGGGGTGGACCGGCGACCCGGCGGCGCGGTTCTCCCGCAGCCGCCGGAAGACGTTCTCCACGTCCACGATCGCGTCGTCCACCAGCGCCCCGATCGCGACCGCCAGGCCCCCCAGCGTCATGGTGTTGATCGAGATCCCGGCGAGCTTGAACACGATGAACGTGAGGGCGAGGGACAGCGGGATCGCCGTGAGGGTGATCACGGTGGTCCGCAGGTTCAGGAGGAACAGGAACAGGATGACGACGACCAGGATGGCGCCGTCGCGCACGGCGTGGATGACGTTGTCCACGGCTCGGTGGATGAAACTCGCCTGCTCGTAGATGTCGGACGCGAGTTCGACGTCGGCCGGGAGCACGATCGCACGGAGCTCGGCCTGGACGCGCTCGGTGAGGGCGACCGTGTCGACCCCCGGCTGCTTGAAGACCGTGAGGAGGACGCCGGGCTGGGCGTCGATGCCGGCCTCGCCGACGCGGATCGGCGCGGGGCCGAAGTTGACCGCGGCCACGTCGGACAGGCGCACGGAGCGGACCGCATCCGGCCGGACCACGGCGAGGCGGAGGTCGTCGGCCCCGCGCAGCAGGCCCGGGACCGCGACCAGCGGGCCCTCGGGACCCATCGGGAGCACGCCCCCGGAGCCGAAGACGTTGGCGGCGCGGATCGACGCCTCGACGTCCTCGAGGGTCACGTCGTGGGCCCGGAGCGCGCGCGCGTCCACCACGACCTGGAGCTGCTTCGGGCTGCCGCCGATGCGCACCACCTGCGCGACGCCGTCCAGCGCGCGCAGCCGCGGCCACACGATCGTGTCGGCGAGCTCCCGCAGGGCGATCGTGTCGGTCGCGCCGGAGCGGCTCTTGAGGCCCACGATGAGGATCTGGCCCATCACGCTCGAGATCGGCGCCATCTCGGGCTCGACGCCCGGCGGGAGCTGGGCCTTCGCCGAGGCGAGCTTCTCCTGGACGATCTGGCGGTTGCGGAAGATCTCGGTCTCCCAGCCGAATTCGACCCGGACCATGGAGAGGCCGAGCCCACTCGACGAGCGCACGCGGGTCACGCCGGTGGCGCCGTTGAGCGCCTGCTCGAGCGGGCGGCTGACGAGCCGTTCCACGTCCTCGGGCACGAGGCCGTGGGCCTCGGTCATGATCGTGACGGTCGGGCGGTTGAGGTCGGGGAGCACGTCGACCGGCAGCGACAGCGCGACGAGCGCGCCCACGGCCGAGACGACGAGGGCGACGGCGGCGACCGAGAGTCGGCCGCGCAGGCTGCCGGCGATGATCCGGTTCAGGTTGATCATGGTGGACTAATGGTTGTGGCCGGCGTGCGGGTCGGCCGACCCGCCGCCCCCGGCCTGGGTCGCGAGCCCGAGCGCGTACGCGCCCTTCACCGCGACGGTGTCGCCCGCGAAGACGGCGCCGTCGTTCGCGATCACGACGACGGTGGCGTCGGCGAACTCGACGCGGACCGGCACCGCGCGGAAGCCCGCGCCCGACTTCATGAGCACCACGCTGTCGGGGCCGCGGGGGATCACCGCGTCGGCCGGCAGCACGAAGCGGCCTGCGAGCGTCTCCATGGGCACGCGCGCGACGTAGCGGATCCCCGCCCGGACCGCCCACGTGCGCGTCCGCGACGCCCCGTCACCGCCGACCCTGAGGGGCTCGTTGGCGACCTCGACGAGCGCGGAGGCCTGGGCGCCCGCGTCGGCGGCGGCGTCGAGTCGCAGCACGGTGAGCCCCTCGCGCCGGGGCCCCGTGCCCGCCACCAACGGCACGGCGACGAAGGTCCGCCGCTCCTCCAACGCGCGCTCCAGCAACGCGACGTCGGCCCCCGTCGGCGCGAGGCGCAGCCACAGCATGCGCACGTCCTCGAGCTCCGCGACCGCGGTCCCGACCTCGACGTGCGCGCCGTCGCGGGCGGCGACCGACGCGACGTCCCAGTCCGGCGCGTCCGCGGGCGCCGCGACGGGCACGACCGCCGCGAGGCCGCCGGCGTCGTCGAGCGCGACGAGCCCCGCGACCGTCTCACCCTGTTGCAGCAGGCCCGCGACGTCGAGAAAGGACGCCGCCAGCCGGGGCCGCGCGCGCAGCGTGGCGACGAGTTCGGCCGGCAGCAGGTGCGCGCCCGCCAACTCTCCGAGCAGCGCCGCGGTGAACGGCAACGACCGCATGACTTCCGGCAGGAGCGCGAGGACCTCGGTCGCCTCCGGCGACCACAGCCCGTTGCGCTCGAGGATCCGCCGCACGGGCGGCTGGTCGGTCGACGCGCTCTCGCCCGCCTCGATCGCCGCGACGTCCTCGTCGGTGAGCCCGTGGCGCTTCGCCTCCGAGCGCGCGGTCTCGAGCCCGCGCGACGCACGGCGCTCTTCGTACGAGAGGTCGATCTCGGTCTTCGTCGGCAGCGTGCCCGTCCCCGCGCTCTCGCGCAGGATCTTCCGAATGCGGGCCAACTCCTCGCGGACGAGGACGAGGGCCTGCCCGGCGGTGCGGAGCTCGCCGACGGAACGGTGGAAGTCCTCGTTGAGCGGCCGCAGCACCGCGTCGGTCAGCGTGAGCACCGGGCGCGGGAACGGGTCGCGCACGACCTCGGCGATCGCGGCGCCAGCGGCCACGCGGTCGCCCGCCCGCAGCGCGACGCCCCGCAACCGCCCGGCGACCGGCGCGTACACGGGTCGGCGCGCGTCCGGCCGCCGCTCGAGCACACCGACGACGTCGCGGGACCGCACGAAGTCGGTGGGCTTCAACTCGGCCAGCTCGACGCCGAGGTTGCCGAGGGTCTGCGCCGACAACTTCGGCGCACCGGCGGCCCCCTCGGGCGCCTTCCCCTCGCCTGGGGTCGCGCCGCCGGACGACTGCCGGGCGACGACGAACCCGCCGGCCAACCCCGCCCCGACGAGGAGCGCCGCGGTGACCGCGGCGGCGACGCCGCGCGCAACGCGCCCGATGCGCCCGA
>Ga0335397_10007760_pt1 | contig 13604 bp, 10 predicted proteins | sample MAT04_FD_205740 | JGI IMG/M metagenome (GOLD analysis project Ga0335397, IMG submission 205740) | Freshwater microbial communities from Lake Fryxell liftoff mats and glacier meltwater in Antarctica - MAT-04 (spades assembly) (version 2) ...
CGGGCCTCGCGTCGCGGCCGGGCGTCCCGGGGGCGTCGCGAGGGGGCGTCGCGAGGCGCCCGTCAGCCCTTGCCCACCTCGGTCAGCGTCGCGTCCATCGCCTTCAGGAACTCGTCGAGCTCCCGCGTCAACGTGTCGGCCAGGAACAGCACCCGGAGGACGGCCTGATCGCCCGCCCAGCCGCAGCCGAGCAACTTCAGGCCGTGGTTCCAGCCCGCCTTCACGATCGCGTCGCGACGCTTCACCACGAGCCCCCGCATCAGCCCGAGGCCTCGGTGCGCGACCAAGAGCGTCGGGTGCTTCTGCTGCAGCCGGTCGAGACCGGCCGCCAGGTACGCCCCCTTCACGACCTCGTTCTCGAAGTAGCCGAGGCCCGCGAACGCGTCGTCCTTGTGGTGGAGCAACGTGTCGAGCACCGTCCACGCGAAGTTCACGTCAAACAGCCGGCCCGCGCCCCACGTGTTGCTGTGCCAGCCCGTGTGCAGGTACCGCTCGAGGTGCGCCGGGGCCATCGTCACCCCGATCACCATGCTCTTCGCCGTCGCGATCACGTCCGGCCGCACGCCCAGGTGCTCGGTCGCCAGGAGCGCGCCCGTGCGCGCCACCGCCTGCACCTCGTCGCAGACGAGCAGCGCGCCCGTCTCGTCGCAGAGCCGGCGCAGGCCCGCGAAGAACTGCGGTTGGCCGGGCACATACCCGCCCTCGCCCTGGAACGGCTCCGCCACGATCGCCGCCAACAGGTCCCGCGGGACCCGCCGCTGCTCGACGACGACCCGGCGCAACTCGCCCGGGACCGCCAGGAGCTCCTCGATGCCCCGCAGGTCCACCAGCGCCCGCGCGGGCTCGTTCGGCGCGTTGTACGGGACGTGGTGCACGTTCGGCGTCTTCGGATAGCCGAACTGGTGCGCCTTCTTGCTGCGCGTCAGGTGGAGCGCGCCCAGCGTCCGCCCGTGGAACGAGGTCTCGCACGCGATCACGTGGAAGGGGTACGTCTCGTAGACCGGATGGTCCTTGAGGCCCGGGTCGCGGTCGTAGAACGGGATCGTCTTCGTGCCCAGCGCGTCCTGGACGCGCTGGAACGTCGCCATCCCGAACCGCTCCACGAACCGCTTGTAAGCCACCTGCCACGCCAACTTCAGCGCGGCCTCGATGGCCTCGGCGCCGCTGCTCGAGAAGAACGCCCGCCAGCCCTCGGGCTGCGGCCACCGGGCCGTCATCGCCTCGTTCCACAGCCCCGCGAGGTCCTGCGGCGTCTTCACCGGCGAGCCCGGCCGCGCCACGAGGTAGTCGTCGGTCGCGATCTCGCGCCGGAGGATCACGTCGTGCTCGACGAGCGTCTTCACCATCGCCTGCAGGCGCGGGTGGTGCTCGTCGAGGACCTTCTGCGCGACGCCGAGGTAGGCGTCGAAGTAGGTCCCGTGCGGCGACTTCACGAACGGGCCGTGTGTCGGCCAGCCCAACTCGACGACCGGGCTCGACGGGTCGAGCGTCGTCGCGAACAGCCGCGCCTTCACCGCCGCTTTCGCCGCCGCGTCGAGCGGCCCCTCGAGAGGCCCCGCGATTTCGACCCGCGCCGTCGCGCGATTCAGCCGCTGCCCACCGAGGACCACGTCGGCGAGGTGCGTCCGGGCGGCCTCCCCAGCGTGGTCGTAGGTGGGGGGCGGAGCGGTCGGGTGCGCGACGTCGAGCATGACCCGATTCTATCGGTCCCCTGGCCGGCGTCGGCGCGCGGGGCGCCAGGACCGACGCGGTCGGGAATCGACGGCGGACGGGCCTCGCGTCCCCGAGCGGGGATCGCCGCGCGGGGGCGCGACGCGGGCGCGGGGCCGGGGGCAAACGGGGTCCCGGGACGCGAAGCCCGGCCGGTTCCAGCGGGCGCCTCGGGGCGGTCGCGCCCCTTCCGGGCGACCGGACGACGACCGGGAGCCCGGGAGCGCGGGGTACCTGGATTTCGGGGTACCGAGAGCCGGCGGGGTTACCGGGCGCCCATCGGGTCCTGGGTGTCGGAGGCGATGGTGGCGCCGGCGCCGGTGAGGGTGATCACGACGAACGTGGGCTGCTGGACGTTCACGGCGGACGACGCGACCGCGCGGCCGTCGAGGACGACCGAGACGGTGGGGGCGCCCGAGCGGACGTAGACCGTGGGCGCGTTCACGCGGGTCGTGCCCTGCGGGAAGGTGACGGTGCCGTCCACGGCCTTGCGGTCGCCGACGTAGACGAGGAGGGACATGCGCTGGGGGGCCTGCGCGGCGGCCGGCGCGAGGAGGACCACGTTCACCGGCGTCTCGCGGTTTTCGAGCTCCCAGGAGGTCTTGCAGGCGGCGAGAGGGAGCGCCGCCGCGACGAGTGCGAGGAGGGCGGCCCGGCGGGCGAAGAGGGTGCGGCGGGAGAGCAGGGGTGGCGTCCGTTGCGGGGGGGCGGGGGGAGGCGTATGCTCCGCAGACCCCCGGGGGGCGTGCAGGGCGGCGTCCGACGCAACCCTACGGCCCAACTCGGGGTCCGGCAAGGTCAGCGTCCGTCCCCCGTTGCGGAGGTCGATCGGCCCATGTCCCCGGCGCACGGGTTCCGCGGGCGTCACGTGGTGTCGGCCGACGATTTTTCGAAGGCGGACCTCCTCAGCCTGCTCGACACGGCGTCGTACTTCGAGAGCGACGTGGGGCCGCGGTTGGCGGGGAAGATCCTCGCGACGCTGTTCTTCGAGCCCTCGACGCGGACGCGGCTGTCGTTCGAGTCGGCGATGCACCGGATGGGGGGGAGCGTGCTCGGGTTCGCCGACGAGAAGGCGACGTCGCGGACGAAGGGCGAGAGCCTGGCCGACACGATCCGGATGGTGGAGTCCTACTGCGACGCGATCGTGATCCGGCACCCGCAGGAGGGCGCGGCGCGGTTGGCGGCGGAGAACGCGCGCGTGCCGGTGATCAACGGCGGCGACGGCAGCAACCAGCACCCGACGCAGACGTTCCTCGACCTGTACACGATCCGCAAGGCGACGGGGCGCATCGACGGGCTCAAGGTCGGGTTCTTCGGCGACCTGCGGTACGGGCGGGCGGTGCACAGCCTCGCGAAGGCGCTGCTGCACTTCGACGTGGAGATGACGTTCATCGGGCCGTCGATGCTGCGGCTGCCGCAGGAACTGCGGGACACGATCCAGGCGAGGGGGCGGCTGTCGAAGGAGGTCGAGTCGCTCGACGACGCGAAGCCGCTCGACGTGCTGTACGTGACGCGGATCCAGAAGGAGCGGTTCCCGGACCCGTCGGAGTACGAGCGGATCAAGTACGCCTACCGGCTGGACCGGGCGGGGGCGGAGCGGTTCGGCCCGGACCTGAAGATCCTGCACCCGCTGCCGCGGGTGACCGAGGTGGCGACCGACGTCGACGACCTGCCGGGCGCGCTCTACTTCGAGCAGGCGCGGAACGGCGTCACGGTACGCAAGGCCCTGCTGTCGTTGATCCTCTCGGACGCCGAACTGCCGGCGCGCTGACCATGCCCAGCCCCCACGACTTCCGGTTGCAGGACGGGACGGTGATCGACCACCTGCCGGTGGGCATGTCGGCCCGCGCGCTCGTGATCCTGGGGCTGCCGCGCGACGGCCCCGTGACGGTGGGGATGAACGTGCCGAGCGCGCGGTTCGGGCACAAGGACATCATCCGGGTCGAGGGCTTGGCGCTGCGCAAGAGCGAGACCGACCGGCTCGCGCTGTTGGGCGGGAACGTGACGGTGGCGATCGTGAAGGGCGGCAAGATCGCCAGCAAGCAGCGGCTGGAGGTGCCCGACCGGTTGGTGGGGGTGATCCGGTGCCAGAACCCGACGTGTGTGACGAACCACGAGCGGGTGTCGCCGGTGTTCGACCGGGTGTCGAAGGCGCCGTTGCATCTGCGGTGCGCCTACTGCGAGCGGTCGTCGGCCGACCCGTACGTCTTCGTGGGCGCCTGACGAGACGACGGGGGTCGGCCGCGCCGCTGGATCGACGGTCAAACAACGGGGTGAAACAACGGGGTCGTAGCCCGTTGTGTCATCGCCCGTTGTGTCATCGCCCGTTGTGTCATCGCCCGTTGTGTCACGATCGGGGGAGCGACGCGAAGGCGCGGTCGAGCGCCGCGTGGAGGGCGGGAAGGTCGGTCGAGCCCGCCCCGGACGAACGACTGAAGAAGTGGTTCAGACCCGGCAAGACCTCCACCGTCGCCGACGGGCCCGCGTGCCGCGTCACCTCGTGCGACGGCGCCACCCCATCGTGCTCGCCGACCAGGATCCGCGCCGCCACCGGCACCCTCGCCAACCGCTCGAGTACCCGCGGGTCGAGCGCCGCGTCCCGGATCGGACGCCCGAGCAACAGGTCGCCGAAGTCCCGCGGCGTCCGCGGCACCCGCGTCGCCGGCGCCGCCAACACCAAACCCACGACCGGCGGCGCCGACGGCGCCCGCACCGCCTCCAGCCAGAGCCTCGCACCGTACGAGAAGCCCCCGCCATAACGAGGCAACCCCACCGGCGCCTCGGCCGCCGCAGCGTCGGACGCCACGAACAGGTCGACGAGATGGCCGACCGCGTCCTCCGGATCGCCGTCGCTGTGACGCACGCCCCGCACGTCGAACCGCAGCGCCACCAACCCCGACGCCACCGCCCTCGCGACGATCGCCACCACCACGCTGTGGTCCATGTTCCCGCCGTGCGCCGGATGGGGGTGCGCCACCGCGATGCTCCCCCGCACCAGGCCCGCCGGCCGCGTCACCACCGCGTCGAGACGATGCCCGTCGGAGTCGAGGATCCGCGGCTCCGACCCCGACGATCCCGACGCCCCCGTCACGACGCCGGCCGCTCGCCCGATCGCCCCACCGACCCCCGCGGGCGCAACGGCATCCGCGCCAACGAGAGCGGCCGCCCCGCCTTCAACACCGGCAGCGGCGGGATCGGCCGCCGTGCGGCCGGCGCCGCCGCCACGGGCACCGACGCCGGGGGAGGCGCCACGACCGGCGCATCGGCCGCGCCCGCCGCCAACGCCTGTTCGACAACCTCGGCCGCCACGACCGACGGGACCCCCGCCGCTAAGTGGACCCCCGTCGCCAACCGGACCCCCGTAGCTCGCTCCGACGCGAGGCCCGGCGCGATCTCGACCGTGGCGGGATCGGACGGCGCGTCGCCCACGGCCTCGACGTCGCCCGCGAACGCCTCGACCGTCGCCGGGTCGTCCAACGTCGCGACGGCCGTCGGCAGGGCCGCAGGTCGCGAGGCCTCAGCCACGGCCGCCGCCGGCGCAGCCGCCGCCGGCGCGCCCGTCGGCGGCTCTCCGCCCTCGACCGAAGGGGCCGTCGCGGCGGGCGCCGCGTCGTCGGCCGGGCCTTGCGTCCCGAGGGCGTTCTGCGGACCCCCGCGCTTCGCCACCGCCGCCGCCGCCTGCGCGATCGCGGCCGCGATGCCCCGGCGGGGCGCGGGCTTCGGCGCGACCGGGACCGGCGCGACCGGCGCGACCGGGACGGACGGGGGCGCGGCGACGGGCGCCCTCGCCGCGGCGACGGGCGTCTCGACCGACTCCGGGACCGCCCGCGCGCCCGCGTCCACCTCGGCCGCGAGCGCCGCGTAGTCGGCAGCCCCCGCGCAGTCGGGCGCGTACTCGAAGATGTGTTTGCCGTAGCTCGGCGCCTCGGCGAGCCGGATGTTCGTGCGGATCCGCGTCTCGAAGACCCGGTTGCCGTAGTGCCCGCGGACCTCGTCCATGATCTCGCGCGAGAGGCGCGTCGGGTCGACGAGCGTCGGCACGATGCCCCCGAGCACCAGCTGCGGGTTGATCCGCCGTCGCACCAGGTCGATCGTGCGGTCGAGCGCCGAGAGGCCCCGCATGGCGAAGAACTCGGTCTGCAGCGCGATGAAGACCTCGTTCGCCGCCGCGAGCGCGTTCAGCGACAGCAGGCCGAGGCTCGGCGGGCAGTCGAGGAACACGAAGTCCCACGCGTCGGGCGGGAGGTCGGCCAGCGCATCGCGCAGCAGGACCTCGCGGCCGATGACCGACGCGAGGTCGAGCTCGCAGCCGGCCATGTCTTCGTGCGACGGGACGATCGCGAGACCCGGCGTCGACGTCGGCGTCACCGCCTGGACGACCGGGCGCCCCTCGACGAGCACGTCGTAGACCGACGCCCGCTCCGTGCCCGGCGCCGGGTCGGGGAGCAGGTGGTCGGTCAGGTTCCCCTGGGGGTCCATGTCGACCAAAAGGACCCGCCGGCCCCGCAACGCGAGGCCCGCGCCGAGGTTCACGGAGGTGGTCGTCTTGCCGACGCCGCCCTTCTGATTGACGACCGCGATGATGCGCACGGGGGGATCCAGACCGCGACTCTACGCCCCGGTCGGGACATCGGTGGCCCCGTCGTCGTCCTCGACGGCGTCGTCCGGGGTGTCGCCCGCCCCGGCCGGCAGTTCCTCGTCGTCCGGGAGGGGCTCGACCCCCGGTCCCCCGTCGTTCTTCATCAGCTCCCGCAGGACGACCGTCGCAAATGCGCCGGGGGGGAGGGTGAACCGGGCGACGACCGTCGTGGCGTCCTCGACCTCGAGGGATGCGTCGCCGAGGGGGACGCGGTAGGGACGCCGGGCGCCGCGGATGCGGACGAGCGGTTGGCGGAAGGCCTCCTCGGTGAGCCCCTCGCCATCGATCACCGCCCGCTCGAGCGCGAGCGGCTCGCCTTCGGGCATCCGGGCGTCGTAGCCCGGGAGCGGCCCCGCCGGGGAGGCCGCGAGGCGCGCCGCGAGGGGGGCGTCGGCGACGGGGTCGCGCACGAGGAACAGGGCGCCGCTGTCGTGCAGCCAGCCGAGGTCGCCGGCGAGGAGGCGGTCGTGGTCGTCGCGGGCGAGGCGCGCGTCGAGGCACCGGTTGAAGAGCCACGACTGGTACGCCGAGACGTAGATGCGCCGGGCGCGCTTGCCGAGCGCCAGGAAGGCGTCCTCGGGGGTGCCGCCGCGGAGGAGCGCCGAGATCGCCTGCTTCTGCACGCGGTGCTTCATCGGAAAGTGGTCGAACGCGGCCGGCAGGTCGCCGCGGTCGAACGCTTCGCGCGCGGCGACCACGCGGGTGTCGCCCTCGCGACGGTGGGGGCGGCCGCAGAGGTGCGAGAGAAAGATCGGAAAGTCGTGCTGGAGGACGGCCCGCCCGAGGAGGTGCCCGTCCTGCTTGAGGCCGAACCGCTGCGTGCCGTACGCGTTCGGCACGCCGCGGCGCACGAGGGTCGCGAGGGCCTCGCGGGCCGCGTCGAGGTGCGTCAGGTCGGCGTCGCGGACGCGGATCGTGAAGCGGTTGCCCCGGAGGTGGCCGATGCGGATGCGGGACGGGTGGCGCCCCGCCGACAGCACCCGGATCTTCGGGTGGCGGATCGCGAGGAGCCGCTCGGGCGGGACGCGCTGCACCGACATGAGTTGGCGGGTGACGGCCCGCGCGTCCTTGAGGCCGGCGTAGCCGATGCTGTGCTCGCTGACGTGGGCCGTCTTGCTGACCCAGAGGAGCGCCTCGAACGTGGACGTGCCGCGCTTCTCGAGCTCGAAGAGGACGTGTTCGCCCTCCCCGAGCGCCGCATAGAGCGGCAACTCCTCCACGAGGAAGTCGTCGTTCGTCGCGCGGATGCGCCCGCCGAGCCCGGGCAGCCCTTCGGTCAGGCGGCGGGTGCGGGCGGGGCCGTCCAAGGGCCGCTACTTGGGCTCTTCGAGGACGCGGAACGACTTGAAGATCTCGGCGACGTCGTCGTGGAACTTCTCGAACCCATCCTTGCGGGCGGTCAGGCGCATCACGAAGGTGCGCGCGTCGTAGGTGAACGTCCACTGGCACTGGACGTCGGCACCGACGCGGGCGAGGTTGCCCCGCATGGCCCAGCGGTGGGCCTCCTTCACCTTGTCCTCGCCGATCTTCGCGGCCTTGATCTCGTTGATCACGCCGAGCTTCTCGACGTCCGACTTCGACAGGCCCTTCTTGAGGTCGTCGGGTGACGGGCGCTTCAGCTCCTTCTTCTTCGCGACGTCGGGCAGCGACAGGAAGGGATGCTTCGGCGAGTGCGTCGGGAAGGGGAGCATCTCGATCGGCCCCTCCGGGTGGCTCGTGAAGAAGTTCGTGCCCAGGTTCTTGATCCAGTCGTCGAGGCTGAACGCGGTGGTGCCGGCCCGGCCGACGCGGTAGACGAGCAGCTCGAGGATGCAGTCCGACCCGGCGTCCTGCGCACGCAGCTCGAAGCCGACGTTCCGGTCGCTCTCCTTGCTCCGGTCGAGCTCCTTCGCCTCGAACCTCGACGGCTTGACGATCTCGAAGCACATGGCGAGGTCCTTCAGGGGCTCGCGCTTGCTCTCGGGCTTCGCGGGCTTGTCGCCCGCGCCGCCGTCGGGGCTCGCGGGCGGGGGCTTCTTCCCCGCGATCGCCTCTGCCTTGAGCACCTCGAAGGAGAGCTCGATCATGTCGGCGTCGTCCTTCAGCTTCTCGCGGTCCTTCGGCGTGGCCCACCGCCAGATGGCCAGCCGCATCACCTTCTTCCGCACGACGAACACGAACTGCACCCCGGTGCTGGGCGCGTCGGTGCCGGCGAGGTTGGCGCTCGGGGCGTCCACCAGCAGCTTGGCGGCCGGCAGGCCGGCGATCCGGGTGTCGCCCTCGAGCGTGTAGGCGGGCCACTTGGCCGCGTCGCGGCCCCAGCGCGACATCACCAGCCCGCGAACCTCGGGGGTCTCCGCGAGCGTGAGCAGCGCCTTCTCGAGCTTCTCGTAGGCGGCCGTGATCCGGCCGTGGAGCTCCTCGGACGGCTCCGCGGCCTTCTTCGCCTGCTCCTCGAGCAGCTGCCACTCGCGCAGCGCGTCCTCGTAGTCCTCCGGCAGGCCGGGGGCGGTCTTGGGCGAGACGTCCTGCACCGCGAGCAGGAGGCGCGCGCCCTGCCCGGTGCCCGCGGTCCCGTCCCGGAGCATCGCGAGCTTGACTTCTGCGGCCTTCACGACGCCGAGGTCGGCGAAGGGGGTGACGTCGGTGAAGTCCCAGCGGTCCGGCACGCGGAGGAGGTAGTTCGCCGCTTCGTCGTCGGCGACCTTGTCGGCGATCGCGCGAGGGACGGGCACCACGACGGCGGCGAGCCCGAGCAGGACGGGGAGAACGGCGGACGGGAGGAGGCGGCGCATCGGAGTCACCCTCGGCGGGGGCGGGTTCACTTGAAGTTGATGGATCCCTGCAGGGCCTTCCAGTCGGCGCCGAGCGTCTTCTCGGCGTCCTCGCCACCGAACTGGGCGCGGACCCACACGATGTCCTTGCCGGCCTTGACGACCCAGCCGCGCTCGACGAAGGGGAAGCCCTCCTTCTCGCCGCTGAACTCGTAGGAGAAGCCCTTCCCGGTCTTGAACTGGGCCGGCTTGCCGTTGGCCTTTTCGCCCCTGCCCCGCGTGACGGGCTTGTCGAGCTCGGTCTTCCAGTTGTTCTCGTGGACGTCGATCATGGACTCGAGGGTGAAGGGCGGGGAGCCCTTGCCGATCTTGTCGGCGCTGTCCTTCAGGATGCTCGCGAACAGGTACGTGCCGGGCTTGCGGACCTCGGCGGCGAAGACGTAGCCCTGGGCGCCCGACAGGCTCAGCTCGCCGAACTGGGGCGGCTTCTTGAGGGTCACCGAGCCGATGATGTCGCGCTTCTTGCCGAGGTCCTTCCAGTCCTTGCGCTCCGTCGACGCGGTCCGGAACGGCGCCACCAGCGGGCCGCGGATGCCGATGGAGGTGTCGGTCCACGAGAGGCCGTTCACGAGCGCCTTCAGGAAGTCGACCTCCGAGGTCTCGGCGCCGTCGTGGGCCGTGATCAGCAGGCGGAAGAGCTGCTGCTGCAGCGTGACGAAGTAGAAGCGGACGAAGAGCGGCCGGCCTTCCTGTTGGCCCTTGCCCGACATCGTGTAGTACGCGCCGCGGGCGTTGCCGACCCTGCAGTCGGCGTCGATGTTCGGGATGGGCGTGCCGTCGAAGGCCTGCTTCGCGAGGTCGTCGAAGTTGCCCTCGTTCTTCACGATGGCGGCGGGCGGGATGTCGGCGGCCGCCTTCGGCAGCGACAGCTCGGCGACGATCAGTTGCGTCTCGTTGAGGTTGAGCGACGCCACCGCCAGCACGCCGTCCTGCCCGCGGTTGAGCGCCGCGTTCCCGCCGCTGGTGAAGCCCCACTTCCAGACCCGCTCCGGCTCGCCGTCCTTCACGGGCGGCAGCTTCTTCTCGCCGCCCTCGGGGAGGGTCCAGGTGAGGCCGACGCCGGGGAAGGTGCGCTTGAACGCGCCCTTCGGGGTCTCGCCGGGCGCGCCCGGTTCGCCCGGGGGCGGCGCCGACAGCACGCGGTAGCCGGCGAACACCTCGTCGATCTCGCTGCCCACGTCGGCGTGGGCCGCGTTGACCGACATCACGCTCACCTGGTGGTAGTTGTCGCCGGCGACCGCCGCGCGGACGAACCACTTGACCGAGCTGCCGTTCTCGGCCTTCCCGAGGATCGTCAGCGCCTTCGCGGCCCCGACGCCGGGCCAGTCGACGTCGGTCTCGTCCACCTCGGTCTCGGTCAGCACCTTCAGCTTGAGGTCCTTCACGATCGAGACGAAGGTGTCGAGGGTCGAGCCGCTGAGCGGCTTCACGAACACGTTCGCCACGCACTCGACTCCGGTCGCTACCGGACGCTTCGCTTTCGCGTGGTAGCCCTGCTCCTTGTCGCTGGCCGAGGCGTCGACCAGCGCCCACCCGGCGGGCAACTTCCACTCGAAGTCGTGTTCGGCGTCGGTGACGACGGCCGGCGCCCCGTCCTCCGCCCGCGCGGGGCCGCGCACGAGGAGGACCCCGGACGCGGCGAGGAACGTGGCGAGGGACGCACCGAGGAGCGACGCGGGGCGGATGCGCATGGCGAGGGAGCCTTCCAGGGGGACGGCGGGCCCCCAGCGGGAGCCGACGCGACCCTGCATTCTACCCCCCTCCCCGGCCCCCCGGACAGGGGGGAGCGCGGTCGCCCGCCAGCCCGCGCCCGCTCGGACCGCGGCCGTCCGGGCGGTCGGGAGGAAACGACGCGAGGCCCGGCGTGCGCCGGGCCTCGCGTCGGCGATCGGCGCCCCGCGGGCCGACTTCCCAGAGGGCCTACTTCCCCGTTGGCAGGAGCGGCATCGCCTGCTGCCCGTCGCCGCTGGCGTCGTCCTCGTGGACCACGCGGGCGACCGACACGAGCTTGTCGGTCTCCTCGAGGTTCATCAGCCGCACGCCGCCCGTCGAGCGGCCGATCACGCGGATGCCCGACACGGGCTGGCGGATCGTCTGGCCCTTCACGGTGATGCAGATGATGTCGTCGGCGTCGGTCACCGGCTTCAGGGCGATCACGTCGCCGTTGCGCTCGATGAGGTCGGGCGACAGGTTCTTGAGGCCCTGCCCGCCGCGGCCCTGCGGCTCGCCGCCGCGCAGGTACTCGTCGAACGACGTGCGCTTGCCGTAGCCGTTCTCGCAGACCGTGAGCAGCGACGCGGTGTCGTCGACGACCGCCATGTCGACCACGCGGTCGGCCTTCTCCACCCGGATGCCGATGACGCCGTAGGCCTGGCGGCCCATGGGGCGCACCGCCTCGTTGATCACGAAGCGGATCGCCATGCCCTTGGCGGTGGCGAGCACGACCTGCTGGCCCTCGCGCATGAGCGCCACGCCGACCACGGCGTCGCCCTCCTCGAGGCCGAGCGCGATGATGCCGCCGCGGCGGATGTGCTGGAACTCGCCGAGCGACGTCCGCTTCACGTAGCCCTTGCGCGTCGCGAAGAGGATGAACTGCTCCTCGTTCTCGAGGTCGCGGATCGGGAGGAGCGCCTGGACGCGCTCGCCCGCGCCCATCTCGAGGAAGTTGACGAGGGCGCGGCCCTTCGCGTACCGGCCCATCTCGGGCAGGTTGAGGACCTGGTCCTTGTAGACGCGGCCGCGGTCGGTGACGCAGAGCAGCCAGTCGTGGGTGTTGGCGATCAGGAGGTGCTCCATGAAGTCGCCCTCCTTCGCCTCACCGCCGATGATGCCCTTCCCGCCGCGCTGCTGCTTGCGGTAGGTCTCGAGCGCGGTGCGCTTGATGTAGCCCTCGTGGGAGAGCGTGACGGCCACGTTCTCGGACTGCACGAGGTCCATCAGGTTGAGCTCGCCGGCCTCCTCCGTGATCTCGGTGCGGCGCTTGTCGGCGTGGCGCGACTTCAGCTCGGCGAGGTCCTCCTCGATCAGCTGCAGCACGAGTTTCTCGTTGCCGAGGATGGCCTTGTACTCGGTGATCTTGGCGAGCAGGTCCTTGTGCTCCGTCTCGAGCTCCTTGCGCTCGAGGCCCGTGAGCTTGCTGAGCGTCATCCGGAGGATGGCGTCGGCCTGCAGGACCGAGAAGTCGAACTGGTCGACGAGCCCCTGCTTCGCCGCCGGGGTGTCCTTGCTCTTGCGGATGAGCGCGATCACCTTGTCGATGATGTCGATGGCCTTGAGCAGGCCCGCGACGATGTGCTCGCGCTCCTCGGCCTTACGCAGGAGGTAGCGCGTGCGCCGGGTGATGACCTCCTTGCGGTGCCGGATGTACTGCTCGAGGATCGACTTCAGCGGCAGCAGCTCGGGCTTGCCGTCCACCAGCGCGATCATGATGACGCTGAACGAGTCGCGCAGCTGCGTGTACTTGTAGAGCTGGTTGAGGACGATCTCGGGGTCCTCGCCGCGCTTCACGACGACGCAGAGCCGGATGTCCTCCGCCGACTCGTCGACGATGTCGGCGATGCCCGTGATCTTGTCGTCGCGGACGAGGTCGACGATCTTCTCGGTCAGCGTGCGCTTGTTCACCTGATAGGGCAGCTCGTCGATGACCACCTGCTGCTTGCCCTGGCGCCCGCTCTCGACGTGGCACTTGGCGCGCACGTCGAGTTTGCCGCGACCCGTCTCGTACGCGGACTTGATGGCGCCGCGCCCGCAGATGCGCCCGCCCGTCGGGAAGTCCGGGCCGGGCATGTGCTTCATCAGTTCGGCCGTCGTGATCGTGGGCTTGCGGAGCAGCGCCGTGATCGCGTCGCACACCTCGCCGAGGTTGTGGGGCGGGATCGACGACGCCATGGCGACCGCGATGCCCGACGCGCCGTTGACGATCAGGTTCGGGAACAGGCCCGGCAGGACCGTCGGCTCGGTGCGCGTCTCGTCGTAGTTGGCCTTGAGGTCGACGGTCTCCTTCTCGAGGTCGGCGAGGAGGTCCGTCGCCGCGCCCGTCATCCGCGCCTCGGTGTACCGCATGGCGGCCGGCGGGTCGCCGTCGACGTTGCCGAAGTTGCCCTGGCCTTCCACCAGCGGCGTCCGCATGTTGAACGCCTGCGCCATGCGCACCAGCGTCGGGTAGATGACGCTCTCGCCGTGGGGGTGGTAGTTGCCCGAGGTGTCGCCCGCGATCTTCGCGCACTTGCGCGTCTTGGCGCGCGGCCCCAGGTTCAGGTCGTGCATCGCGACGAGGATGCGTCGCTGGCTCGGCTTGAGGCCGTCGCGGACGTCGGGCAGCGCCCGGTCCACGATCACGCTCATCGCGTACCGCAGATAGGACGACTTCAGTTCGTCCTCGATCTTGATCTCGTGGATCCGCTCACCGAGCATGGAACGTCTCTCCCAAGGCTGCACGGCCT
>Ga0335397_10007765_pt1 | contig 13601 bp, 10 predicted proteins | sample MAT04_FD_205740 | JGI IMG/M metagenome (GOLD analysis project Ga0335397, IMG submission 205740) | Freshwater microbial communities from Lake Fryxell liftoff mats and glacier meltwater in Antarctica - MAT-04 (spades assembly) (version 2) ...
CTTCGCCAAGAAGCTGAATTCTTCGGCCAGACAAGCCAGCGTTGAACGGGCTGGGAATTCGATAGCTAGCTTTTATGCCCGCTGTAAAAAGGGCGAAAAGAAGAAAGGATACCCTACTTTCAAAAAACATTGCCGCTCGGTTGAGTACAAGGTCTCGGGCTGGAAAGTATCGCCTGATGCCATGACTATCAATTTCACGGATGGATTTGAAGCTGGGACTTTTTCGTTATTTTGTAATAATGAAACGAGGGAAGATATCCTAACCCTGAAAATCAATCGGGTGCGGGTTGTGCGTAAAGCGGACGGGTATCATGCTCAATTCTGCTTTGATGCTGACCGAAAGGAAGAGGGCGAATACACTGGTAATGTTGTTGGATTAGATCTAGGGCTGAAGTATTTCACCAAAGACCAAAACGATATTGCTGTTGTCTACCCTCAGTTTCTACCGAAGGCTGAACGACAACTAAAGAAAGCGCAGCGCCGATTGAGCAAGAAATTCGTAAAGGGTGCAAAGCCCCAGTCGCAGAACTACCACAAGGCAAGAAAGGGGCTAGCAAAAATCCATCTGAAGATTCAAAGACAGCGTAAAGATTGGGCTATTAAACAGGCTCGGTGCGTAGTGGCATCTAACGATGTTGTGGTCTATGAAGATCTAAAGATAGCGAACATGGTCAAGAATCATCACTTGGCTAAGTCAATTTCAGATGCCGCTTGGTACCAATATACTCAGTGGCTCGACTACTACGGGAAAATCTGGGACAAGGTAGTTGTGGCGGTATCGCCTAACTACACATCTCAGGATGGCTCTGGCTGTGGCCAACGAGCCAAGAAAGCGCTCAGCACGAGAACCCATTCATGCCCCTGCTGTGGACTAGAGATTTGCCGCGATACAAATGCGGCGCTCAACATTTTGCGGAAGGGAATGAATATTTTAGGCGTTGAGTATCAAAACGGTACCTTTGGGCAAAAGGAATCCGCCCATGATTGAGGGAAAGCCTTGGGAGAAGACCGCCTCTATCGGTGAAGGGCAACCAGAGCTGGCAAGTGGACTTCGTTGAGCAAGGAATAAGAATCCCCGTGCCTGAATGCCGGGGAGTATGTCAAAGCAGCAGTCTGTGGTTCGCAGTCCTACAGCTTTTCCTTCGGGGCAGTGGGCAGCCATTGCTAGAGGAGGGCTCGATTTTAGGTGCAGCGCTCAGGACGCAAACAGGGGTAAAACCGATTTATGTATCGATCGGTCATAGAATAAACTTGAATCGAGTACGTCCTGTGCTGCACCCGCCCGATATCGCTTGCCTGAAACAACTCGATCGGCCGATCGACTAACAGCGGAATAACTCGCAAGCCCGGAAGGGCTAAGTGGATTTTCGCATTTTCGATTTGAGATTGGACTTGCAGCGCCGTGAATCACCGGAGATTGAACTCTTGTCTAAAATTTCGATCTCTCCAAGAGTGAAGTCGGAAAGCAAGTATCGATTTTTGGGCTCAAACGCAAAAAAGAAAAGTAAAAAGACCAAAAAAGTATCCGTCTTTAGACTTTAAATTTTTGAAGTGTCGCCCCCCTGTCGAAAAATCCTCTGAGTCGATCGCCCATCAGCTTTCGGTTCCATCCTTCCAGCGAACTAAAGAATGACTATACCTGAGAAAGAGGTATAACAGTTGAGGGTTTTATAGAATGATTGAAAGACGGTAAACTGCTTAAACATGGGCGGCTGTAATTACAGTGCCCGGGCGTGAACTATTTTTAGTTCACATTGGTAAATTACAAAACAGTCATTCTGCGACTTAAACCAACAGTTTAAATTCGCGCGATGGCGTTTGATAATTTACAGTCTAATATCTCACCACTGACTGGAAATACCAATTACAGTGGGAGGCGAAGGCGCGATCGAGCTAAAAAATCAGAAAAAACACAAGGAGACAGTCATGGCTGAGAAAAGCAAACGCGGATTCGCTTCTATGGACGCCGAAAAACAGCGCGCAATTGCTAGCAAAGGCGGAAAAGCTGCACACGCGAAAGGAACAGCCCACGAATTTACTTCGGAAGAAGCCAGAGAAGCTGGTCAAAAAGGTGGTGAAGCTGTCAGCAGAAATCGGGAACACATGGCTCAAATTGGTCGCGAAGGTGGTCGGAAAAGCCGCAAGAGCGAAAGTTAAGTCTCTTAAAGCTTTCCCCGCAACGCAACGAGCAAACGCTCGCGTTTGAGGAAGTAGGGCGATCGAATTCCCGCAATCAGCGAGTTCGATCGCCACATCAAAAAATCGCAAACAGCGCGCCGCTTGACAACCGCAAAAACCCCGCAGCCATTAGTGATTAGCAAACAATCGCCGGCAAATCAATAACAAAGCGCAAGTCGGGTGCAGAATTTTGCAGGAAAGAAAAGCTGGCAAGCTGCGCGAGTCGGTTTCTCAAACAAAGCCGATAGGAATACGAAAAGCCCCAAAGTAGGGGCTTTTTTGTTGAAGTTCACAAAATATTTTTTCTGAGGTATACATTGGGCGATCGCCCTTGTTACCTCAGAAACCCGGTTTCTTTGCAGATTTCTGATTACCAAACCCAAAACTCGTAGAAACCGGGTTTCTTGGCCCGATCGCGCGCTCCCGGATCAGAAACCCGGTTTCTTTCGAGATTTCTGATTACCAAACCCAAAACTCGTAGAAACCGGGTTTCTTGGCCCGATCGCGCGATCGCCCGGATCGGAAACCCGTTCTTTCGAGATTTCTGATTACCAAACCCAAAACTCGTAGAAACCGGGTTTCTTGGCCCGATCGCGCGCTCGCCCAAAAACGAGCATAAGCTTGGATAGAAATAATACCATGCGTGCAAAATAAGCCCTACATAGAACCCCCCCCAACCCCCCCTTATTAAGGGGGGGCTAGAACTTCATATGTAGCAAGTATTTATTAAATTAGTAGAAGTAAGATTTTTATATTTTCAGGAAACAATAGAACAATGATAAACCAGCTAACTTTAACATGGACAGAGGCTGGGGTGCGTCAAACTCAGACGATTCAAAACGGACAACCGAGCAAAAATCCGGGAACCGTAAGACTGGGGCGCGATCGGGCAAAATGCGATCTAGTATTGGACGATCGCAGCGTATCGGGACTCCACGTCGAAATATTTTTTGATCGAGAATTGCAGGAGTATGCAGTGCGGAATTTGCGCCCCACCAATCCCCCGCTGGTAGACGGAAAAATTCTCACCTCCGGCGAAGCAACATTGAGATCCGACAGCCGCATCCATTTAGGCAAAGTGCAAATCGATGTGGTGTCTGCGCCTGCGGTGCAGGTAGCCGCGCCGCAGACAGTTTTGCTGTGCGGGCCCGCGGTTCCAAGTTCTTCCCCGCCGACGGGGCCTTCAAAATATGGTTTGCAGTGTCCCAAAGTGCAGCCGCGTTTCGCCTTACGCGCAGTTGAGTGCGGGGTGTCCGTGGTGCGGTACTTCTCTGGCGGCGGCGATGAGTGTGGTGCTTTCTCCTTGATGGTTTTTGATTTTAGATACTTCGGCTATCTAGCAATTTTTGGCCTCGGCTGAGAGTGTCAAATATCTACATCCAACAGTTTCGCTGGGATCGAGATTGGCCTGGTGCATTTCAATTGCTGACCGGGATTTGGGAAGCGCTTTTTGTGTTATTTTTAATCAAAATTATTGGTTTGCCAGGGATACCTGCCCAAGATTTTGACTTGGGAGCTTTTGCACTGCATTATAGTTTAGTGTGGCTGGCTATTTATCTGGCATCGCAAACACTAATGCGGATTTTTTTTCCCTACTGGCGTTTCCGAGGCGGCCAATGGTTTTAAGCATAGTTGGGAGTTGTAGGGGCAATCCCCCCGTGGTTGCCCCTATTTCAGTAGGCAAACGTCATTGCCGTGTCCGGCGCGCGGCTAAGGCTTTTAAGAAATGATATAAAGTCCGCAAGTAAATTGTGCATTGCGTACCATAAACAGTTTATAATAAGCTTTGTTGAAAATTGCTGGCATCATTCAATGTACCGTTCTCCCTGTATATTCTCGTTTTTTTCCGGTTCAGGATTCCTTGACCTCGGTTTTGAATTAAGCGGCTTTAATGTAGCGTATGTCAATGAAATTTTCCCACCTTTCATGCAAGCATACCGCTATTCTCGGCAGTGCCTGAATTTGCCACTACCAGAATACGGATACTGCGAAGCAGATGAAGCAGATGTCACTCAACTTGTAGGGGGAAAACCAGCTTCTCGCCTGCGGGAATTGATGCAGGATGCTCGCAAGCATCACGATATTGTCGGATTTATCGCGGGACCGCCTTGTCCTGACTTTTCGATTGGTGGCAAAAACCGAGGGCAGGAAGGAGATAAAGGTCAACTTTCAGCTTCGTACATTGAATTGATTTGTCAGCAACAGCCGGATTTCTTTTTATTTGAAAATGTTAAAGGTTTGTGGAGAACCAAAAAACACAAAGCTTTTTACGACGAACTAAAGCTTAAGTTGGCTGATTCGGGATATGTTTTTGTCGAAAGGTTAATAAATGCGATCGAATACGGTGTCCCGCAAGATAGAGACCGAATTATTTTGATTGGGTTTAGAAAAAATATTATTAAAAATCTGGGCATTTCCTTAGATGAAAATAGCTCAATGTTACCGGAAAGTTTATTTGCTTGGCACAGTCAGATAGTATATCCCAAATCTGAAGTTTTTGCTTATCCTTGGCCTCAGAGAAATCTCTTTGCAGGCGATGCTTTCTTACCTTGTCCCGATGGCATTCCTCAAGAGTTAACGGTAGAATTTTGGTTCCAAAAAAATGACGTTCTCAACCATCCTAATGCCGCAGATTCTTTTCAACCGAGAGCAGGTATTAAAAGGTTTGCGGAGGTCGAGGAGGGAGACGATTCAAAAAAATCTTTCAAGCGTTTGCACCGATGGCGTTATTCGCCGACAGCTTGTTACGGCAATAACGAAGTTCACTTGCACCCTTACAAAGTTCGCAGGCTTTCTGTGGCAGAAACACTGGCTATTCAGTCGCTACCAAAAGAGTTTGCACTGCCGGAACGGATGACGCTGACTAATATGTTTAAAACAGTTGGGAATGGGGTTCCTTATTTGGCGGCCGGGGCTATTGCTAAAACAATTTATCAATTCTTACAGACAAAATAAATAAATAAAAAAGCGCAAAAATATCTCAGAAACCCGGTTTCTTGCTAAATTTTTCGTGACCAATCGCAAAACTCATAGAAACCTGGTTTCTAGCCCCCCGTAACAGTTAATCGCCGCGCCTCACACACCTACAGGTTTGTGAAAGTGGTTTTGTAAATGAACTGAGAAAAAGAAAAGTTCACAAAGGGTTTAGACTTGTTATATAATGGTTGGTTGAGCTTGAAAACTTAGATTTTTTATTTGCCTGCAATTCGCCATGACTGTTAAACCCCGCCGCTATCACATCACTACTTTCGGATGCCAGATGAATAAAGCCGACTCGGAACGGATGGCCGGCATTCTGGAAAATATGGGCTTTGAGTTCTCGGAAGACCCGAACGACGCTAGCTTGATTCTCTACAATACTTGCACGATTCGCGACAATGCTGAACAAAGAGTTTATTCTAACCTGGGAAGGCAAGCTCATCGCAAGCGAAAAGAACCTGGTTTGACTTTAGTTGTGGCTGGATGCGTGGCGCAGCAGGAAGGTGAAGCGCTGCTTCGCAGGGTGCCGGAATTGGATTTAGTAATGGGGCCGCAACACGCTAACCGACTAGAAGATTTGCTGGAACAAGTTTTTCAGGGAAATCAAGTTGTGGCGACTGAAGCTGTTGAGATTATGGAGGATATTACTAAGCCTCGCCGCGATAGTAAGGTGACTGCTTGGGTGAATGTAATTTATGGCTGCAATGAACGCTGCACTTATTGCGTTGTGCCGAATGTTCGCGGGGTTGAACAGTCTCGAATCCCGGAAGCTATTCGCGCGGAAATGGAGGATTTGGGCCGCCAAGGTTACAAGGAAGTAACTTTGTTGGGGCAGAATATTGATGCTTACGGGCGCGATTTGCCGGGTACGAAACCGGATGGCAGTAACCTGCATACTTTGACGGATTTGCTTTATTTTGTGCAGGATGTTCCTGGTGTCGATCGCCTCAGATTTGCTACTAGCCACCCGCGCTATTTTAATGAAAGATTGATTCGGGCTTGTGCGGAGTTGCCGCAGGTTTGCGAACATTTTCATGTGCCTTTTCAGTCGGGAGATAATGATATCTTGAAGGCGATGTCTCGGGGTTATACTCAGGAGAAGTACCTGCGCATTGTTGATATGATTCGCGGTTATATGCCGGATGCTTCGATTACTGCTGATGCGATTGTGGGTTTTCCTGGGGAGACGGAGGCGCAGTTTGAGAAGACTCTGAAGTTGATCGAAGATGTTGGTTTTGATTTGGTGAATACGGCGGCTTATTCGCCTCGCCCCGGAACGCCGGCTGCTTTGTGGGAAAATCAGTTGAGTGAGGAGGTAAAAGCCGATCGCCTGCAACGCATAAATCATATCGTATCTACAACCGCTATGGAGCGTTCACAGCGCTATTTCGGACGCACTGAGGAGGTTTTGGTGGAAGTTCAGAATCTTAAGGATTCAAGTCAGGTGATGGGACGCACTCGCGGCAATCGCCTCACATTTTTTAAGGGCGATATTGCACAGTTGGCTGGTAAAATTGTGCGGGTCAAAATTACTGATATTCGCGCTTTTAGTTTGACTGGAGAAATGCTATAAGGGCTTTGACAAAATTTCCCAAAAACCTCTATTATGTTGTAGGGTGCGCCCGCAAGCACCTTACATAAAGATTAATGCGATCGCTCGGAATGCGATTCCTTGTTATGGATGCGGACTAAAATCCTCACGCTCGATCCTTGTTTGGTGGCGGACGGTTAAATTGAGTTGATTTATATTAAGAAAAGAGGGTTTAAATTCATGACACCAAGTTCAGAATTCGACGAACAACAGTCTGCTTCACAAGCTGATTTGCCGCAGCCAAACGAAGGCGGAGAATATACAAGAACTTCGCACCAATATTGGGAAGTGGTAGATTCTGACCCGAACGGTCTCAACTGTCGCATGGGGCCGCATTCGATTCGGGAAATCGAAGATCCGGGGAGCAAGTTAGATTTAAATATTGGCAGTTGGCCTGTTGTTGGTACTTTGAAACAAGGGCAGAATTTTGAAATCTATCTCGGCCCTAGCGGATTGGGGGTTTTGTATGACGATCGACATAAACCTTGGTTTTTTGTGGCAAAAAGTGAGGGTGTCGGCGGGCCGAGTAATTGTTTTGTTCGGGCTCGCAGCAGTTTTGTGAAACCTGTACAGCCGGAGTAGCTATAGCTGATAATAGCCCAAGTTTTGCAAGTTTCCGAGTTTGTTTCCTTACCCTTGATTCTCAGTTGCTGTCTCGTACTTCCTGGCCTAGCTGCGCTAAGTGCGTGTATATTTGTCAAAAAGTACCGGGAGTATTAGAAAAATGACGAAGATGCGGATCGGGTTACTCTTCGGCGGGCGATCGGGCGAACATGAAGTCTCCATTAGTTCGGCGCGGGCGATCGCCCGCGCCCTCGCTGCTGACGCAAATGCCTCTAAATACGAAGTTCTGCCCTTTTACATCCAAAAAGACGGCCGCTGGCTGTCGGGCGCGGCACCACAACAAGTTTTAGAAACAGGAAAATCTCTGGAAATAGAGTCGCAAACAGCACAAGGAGAACCCGAAAACTCTGCTTTGTCTTCTCCAATCCCGCAATTTCCTAATTTTAATTCCGTAGATGTTTGGTTCCCGGTTTTGCACGGGCCAAACGGCGAAGACGGTACGGTGCAAGGATTGCTGAAATTATTGCAAATTCCTTTTGTCGGTTCCGGGGTTTTGGGCTCGGCGCTGGGAATGGATAAAATTGCGATGAAAATGGCTTTTGCTCAAGTTGGTTTGCCACAGGTAAAATATGTCGCTGTCAACCGTTCCGACATTTGGTCTAATCCTTGCGTTTTCCCCAAACTGTGCGACAAAATTGAGGAAAGTTTGGGCTATCCTTGCTTTATTAAGCCTGCTAATTTGGGTTCGTCTGTCGGAATTTCTAAAGCTCGATCGCGCGCTGAATTAGAAGCGGCTCTCGATAGCGCCGCCAGCTACGACAGGCGGATAATTGTGGAAGCGGGTGTGGTGGCTAGAGAGTTAGAATGTGCGGTTTTGGGCAATGACAACCCAAAAGCTTCTACGGTGGGAGAAATTACTTTTAAAAGCGATTTCTACGACTATGAAACTAAATATGCTGAGGGACAAGCCGATTGCTCAATCCCGGCAAAAGTTAGCGGTGCGATCGCCTCGCAAATTCAAGAAATGGCAGTGCAAGCGTTTTTGGCTGTAGACGCAGCAGGTTTAGCGCGAGTAGATTTTTTCTACGTTGAATCAACGGGAGAAGTTTTGATTAATGAAATTAATACTTTCCCAGGCTTTACAGCTACCAGTATGTATCCTCAAATGTGGGCGGCGGATGGCATTCCTTTTCCGGAATTAGTAGATTGTTTAATTGAATTAGCTCTCGAACGGCACGGGAAAAAAGGTTGAATCGCGAGTCGCTGTCCTGTTTTGGTAGCAACAGCAAAAAGTAAGTTATTCCGCAGGTAATATATCCATACTAGCGGAAACGATATAAGATGGTTGTGGCAGGCAATGCCTGCCAGCAGCTCAATTTCTGTGGCTGGTCGAGCAACTGATGATTTTCTGCAGGCTGGTATAAATAAATGCAACATAAAATGGTTGACCCAGAACCGCGAATAGCAGTGTCAATCTCGCATCAGGCATCTCCAATTTTAACTGGGTTAACTTAGATGAGACGTTTCACTCAACTGTCGCATTGGTGGACTTACGGATTGTTCTTTCCGCTAACGGTACTCAACTGCTGGTTAGCTCTGCTGGTTTTTGATTATTTTCGGGCCCTGATTACCGTTTTGGTAGTCGCTACAGTGTTCTCTTTTTTGCTAGATTATCCGGTGCGCTTTCTCCGTAGATATGGTTTGAAGCGCGATCGGGCAGTTTTGTCGGTATTGTTTGTGACTTTACTGGTATTAGTGGTTTTAACTATCACTCTGGCTCCTATTTTGCTCACTCAAGTCACTGAACTCGCCACGAGGCTGCCGACTTGGATAGTTTCTGGCACGCAACAGATTGAAGCGTTCAACAAGTGGGTGGAAAATCGAAATTTCCGCATTGATATTACTGCTTTGACTGCTCAATTGAACGATCGACTTTCAGCTCAATTGCAGTTTCTCACCGGCGAAATCCTCAAATTTGGTTTGGGTGCGGCAGACAGTGCAGTGAATTTTCTCTTGACAATAGTCCTGACATTTTACTTGCTCTTGCACGGCGATCGCCTGTGGGAAGGATTGTTTAAGTGGCTACCTTCCAAGCTGAGCTTGCAATTGCGGCTGTTGCTGGCCCGAAGCTTCCACAACTACTTTGTCGGTCAAGCAACTTTGGCGGGTTTGATGGGAGTGTCGATGACTGTGGCTTTTTTAATTTTACAAGTTCCCTTCGGATTGCTGTTCGGTTTGGGTGTGGGTGTAATGACGATGATTCCCTTCGGGGCACCTTTTAGTATTTGCATTGTCAGTTTGCTGATTACATTAAACAACTTTTGGCTTGGTGTCACAGTTTTAGTTGTCGCTACCATAATCGATCAAGTCATTGAAAGCGGGATTGCTCCTCGGTTATTAGGCGGTTTTATCGGTTTGAATCCCGTGTGGATTTTAGTGTCGCTGCTAATAGGGGTGAAAGTGGCGGGATTAGCAGGTTTGATAATTGCTGTGCCGATGGCCGGTTTTATTAAGAATGCTGTTGATACTTGGGAAATTTCTAGGCACAAGTCGATGGAAATTGATGAGGTTAATGCTATTGAACCTGTGGAGTAATAATACTATGTGAGATTTTAGATCGAAGAATTGAGATGGCAGAATTGGGAATGAGATCGCATCCAGTAAAATAACGCGATCGAATTCGCAGCATCAAACTTTGGTCTTCATAAAATTCTGAAGACTTGAGTCCGCTACTGCGAACATCATAGAACTTCTTATCTGAAAAATTCCCAGAAAATGCGGAATATGCGGAGTGGCTACTGTAGTATGTATTACTGCATTTAGATGGCCACTTGCCAGTGCTGACAAAAGATCGATCGCCCTTGCAAACAGCAATCCACCATTAGCCGGAGACAGTCCGGTTTCTACCCCACTCTGTAGGGTAAACCCTACCAGGCAAGTAGATCTAACAAATGCTTGAATTAAAATTATAGAACCTTTAGTTCTAAGTTAATTACACTAGGTGCTAAAAATGCAAAACGATAATTATAACTCTCCCCCATTCTCCCACCAAATCAATACTATGTCAACCAAAAATATGCCTAATCAAACTCAGCTTTCTCGCAAGTTTTCTCTGCCGAAAAAACTTGCTTTTTTATCTCTAATTTTGATCGGCTCCACCGCAACTGTCGGCTGCAACGCCCTAACTTCTTCAGTTCCCGGCTCTTCTAACGCCCTCAAAGCTGAAGCGGCAAATGCTGCATCGCCAATCTCAGGATTCCCGGCAAATATACTGCCTTCTCAAGACTCAAATTTTGTGAGTAAAGTTGTGCAGGAGGTCGGGCCTGCTGTGGTGCGAATCGATTCTTCTCGCACGGTGAAAACCCAACAGCCTGATGTTTTGAACGATCCGTTTTTCCGCCGCTTTTTCGGGCCGGACTCTCCCAGCCAGCAGGGAAATCGGGTAGAACGAGGCTCCGGTTCGGGTTTTATTTTTGGTTCTGACGGTCGCATTTTGACTAATGCTCACGTTGTTGACGGCGCGGATACGGTGACGGTAAAACTAAAGGACGGTCGCGAATTTGTGGGCAAAGTTTTAGGGGTAGATACAGTTACTGATGTGGCTGTTGTGAAAATTGAAGCTAACAATTTGCCTGTGGTGAGTTTGGGCAAATCTGAAGAGTTACTGCCGGGAGAATGGGCGATCGCGATCGGCAATCCCCTCGGTTTGGACAATACCGTGACTGTGGGGATTATTAGCGCTACAGGCCGTTCTAGCGCCGATGTCGGCGTTCCCGACAAGCGCGTCAGCTTTATTCAAACCGATGCCGCCATCAATCCGGGTAACTCGGGCGGCCCGTTGCTGAACCAGCGCGGTCAAGTTATTGGCATGAATACGGCGATTATTCAAGGTGCCCAAGGATTGGGTTTTGCGATTCCGATCGATCGGGCGCAACAAATTGCCGAGCAATTAGTAACCACCGGAAAAGCAGAACATCCTTATCTCGGTGTTCGGATGTTGAGCATTACTCCCCAAATCAAGGCAGAATTCAATAAAAATCCCAACCCTAAATTGAAGCTGACTGACGATAAAGGCGTGTTAGTTCTGGGAGTTGCGAAAGATTCTCCGGCATCAAAAGCTGGAGTTCGCGTTGCCGATGTGATTAAGAAAATCAACGGTTCAGAAGTCAGCGATGCTGGCAGCGTACAGGAAATTGTCGAGAAAAGTAAAGTAGGCGCGGATATGCAGCTTGAGTTGAGTCGCGGCGGGCAACCGGTGACTGTGGCGGTGAAAGCTGGTGCTTTTCCGGCGGATATGAAGCAGTAGAATTGTTGATATAGCCGAGTCTCAGAAAGATGAGGTACGCGAACGGCATAGGGCCTAGGGCCTAGGGCTCCGTGGGCCTAGGGCTCCGTGGGCCTAGGGCATACCTCACCACGCTTGAGAACCGCTATATTTCAGGTTAAGTTAAGCCAGGGATTTGAGATCTCTGGCTTAACTTTTAAGTTTTTTCGTGGGACGGGGGCGGGTTTATAACATTTCTGGCAAAAGATCAGGGATTGAGGGATCGATCGCTCAATCCATCAATCCCCCAATCTCTAGTCTCAACTTGTAACTCACCTTTTTGAAAAAGGCTATAAACGGAGAGGGAGGGATTCGAACCCTCGTTAAGTTGCCCTAAACACACTTTCCAGGCGTGCGCCTTCAACCGCTCGGCCACCTCTCCAGGGCTAAATTTATTCATTTAGCCACAGCTAAACTATCTTAGCAGAACAAATCTGATTTGGGAAGGGGTAAGGGCATAAATTTGTTGTTTAATGTGGGTAGGGTGTCACGCGGGGCGGATAGGATTCTCCTCCCTGTATCGCAAACCCATTGATATCAAGGATTTTGCCCGCCAAACCCCAAGCTAAAATCTAAAATCTAAAATCTAAAATTCCATGACTCGTTCTTACACCATTAAAATTCATAACAGACAGACAGGCGATCGCCACACAGTGCGAGTACCCGAAGACCGCTACATCCTCCAAAGCGCCGAAAACCAAGGAGTAGAATTGCCTTTTTCCTGTCGCAACGGGGCTTGTACAGCCTGTGCGGTGCGCGTCAAGTCGGGGGAACTGCACCAGCCTGAAGCAATGGGGCTTTCTGTGGAACTGCAAAAAGAAGGTTATGCTTTGCTGTGCGTCTGCTATCCCCGTTCTAACATTGAGGTAGAGACGCAAGACGAAGACGAAGTTTATGAATTGCAATTCGGTCGCTATTTCGGTAAAGGTAAGGTTAGATTCGGTTTGCCCTTGGATGAAGAATGATCTCAAATCCGGTAACTGCGGAATTATACCCGATCGAGCCGATCGCGGGCGAGACAGCACTACAAGGAAAAATTTATTACGAAACAAAAAACTTTTATTTTCCCTGCCAAAGTGTAGCTTCGCTCAATTGCCAATTGCCAATTACCAATTCCCAATTAATAATGCTGCTTTATCGGTTATTTGCGATCGCCCTTTGCGTGTTGTTAGCTAGCTGCCAAAAACCTGAAATGCCCCAAGGTACGATCGCCAAAGTAGAAAGAGCCATCAGCGGGCAAACAATCGAAGTTATTAGCACAGCCGACAAAATCGCCTTATTAGAACAAATCAGACTGATTGGTATTGATGCACCAGATTTAAAACAGCAGCCTTGGGGAGAAGCAGCCAAACAAAGATTAGAACAACTAATTGGGGGAAAACAAGTATTGTTAGAATCCGACATCGAAGTTAAAGACCAGTTCGATCGCAAATTAGCCTATTTGTGGCAAGATGGAATTTTGCTCAACGAACAGCTAGTCAAAGAAGGTTATGTTTTGGCATCAGGGCGATCGCGCAACACGAAATATCAACAGCGACTCCTAAACGCTCAAGAATGGGCGAGACTAATGGCTAAAGGTCTGTGGAATCCAGAACGAGCTTTGCGCCAAACTCCAGCAGAATTTCGCCAACAAAATCAGCAGAAATAGTTGACAGTTGACAGTTGACAGTTGACAGTTGACAGTTGACAGTTGACAGTTGACAGTTGACAGTTGACAGTTGACAGTTGACAGTTGACAGTTGACAGTTGACAGTTGTCATTGGAAGCAATTCTCAATTCCCAATTCCCAATTCCCAATTCCCTCTTCCCAATGACAGACAATCAACTGCAAAACTACTTAGAAATAGCCACAGAAGCAGCCCTAGCCGCCGGTGCCGTCCTGCAATCTTTCTGCGGTAAATTAGAAAATATTCAAGAAAAAGGTCGATCGGGCGATTTAGTCACAGAAGCCGACAAAGCCTCAGA
>Ga0335397_10007767_pt1 | contig 13597 bp, 7 predicted proteins | sample MAT04_FD_205740 | JGI IMG/M metagenome (GOLD analysis project Ga0335397, IMG submission 205740) | Freshwater microbial communities from Lake Fryxell liftoff mats and glacier meltwater in Antarctica - MAT-04 (spades assembly) (version 2) ...
GCCGGTGGGGGCCGCGGGGGGCGCCCTGCGGCGAGGGGGCGGGAACGGGCGGGAAGCGGCGACGGGCGGGAATGCGGGAACGGGCAGGAAGCGGGGACGGGAAAGACGAACGCGCCCGGCAGCGGGGCTGCCGGGCGCGCGGGGGGACGAAGGGGGTGCGACGGGCCTAGCGGCCGCGGAGCATCGCCTCCTGCTCCTTCAGGTCGGTGACGCGGGCACGGACGATGATCATCAGGTTCGAGAGCTCGTCGCTCCGGCCCTTGCGGCTGAAGAGGAAGCTCAGCACGGGGATCTTGCCGAGCACCGGGATCTCGCTCTGACGGTCGATCGTGTTGATGTTCTTGAGGCCGCCGATCACGATGCTCCCGCCGTCCGGGATGCGCACCGTGGTGCGGGCCTGCTGCATGCGCAGCTCGGGGAGCTGGATGATGACCGGCGAGAACGACGACGCGAGGGTCGTCGAGAACGTCGGGATCGGCTCCACCAGTTTGGCGACCGTCGGCCGCAGCTCGAGGGTGATGTACTTGCGGTCGTTGCTCACCGTGGGCCGCACGTCGAGCGTGAGGCCGTCCTGGATGACGCCGATGATCGGGTCGGCGATGAACGACGTCTGGGCGACCTCGACGTCGAAGTCCTGGATGTAGGAGAGCTGGTTGACGACCGTCAGGTTCGCGCGCTGCGTGTTGTAGACGGTGATCGTCGGCGCCGTCAGCGTGCGGCCGGCCTGGGTCTTCTCGACCGCCTTCAGGATGGCGTTCAGCTGCAGGTCGTCGAGGTAGGCGAGGCCGAGGGAGGCGCCGCCGAGGCTCGAGAGCACCGACCCGAGCGGACGCTCGAAGATCTGCTCCGTGCGGCCGCGGAAGTCGCCGTCCGCGCCGTCGTTGAAGTACGCACCGGCGGACGGGTTGAGCGCGGCGCCCGCGGGGAGGCCCGGGCCGCCGTTGTCGCGGCCGGCCGACGCCTTGTTCTCGAGGCCGTTCGTCACGTCGTCGAGGTTGACCAGCGAGCCCGGCGTCTGGCCGCCGAGGCCGCGGAAGTCCACGCCGACGTCGCGCAGGAAGTTGTCCGAGACCGTCAGGAAGCGCGTGTCGACCGTGACCACGATGCCCGAGAAGGCCCGCAGGTCGTCGAGGAACCTCGCCACCTGGGCCTGGATCTCCTCCGTGTGCTTGACGATGATCGCGGCATCGCCCTGGTTGCTGATCGCCTGGCCCTCGATCTCCCAGGTGCCCGGGGCGCCGACGGCCGCCTTGATGAGGTCGATCAGCTCGGCCGCGCCGCCGAAGGGCTTGACCGTCTCCTCGCCCTCGCCGCCGAAGAGGGGGTTCTCCTCGTCGTTGACCTGGTCGCTCATGACGAGGTCGATCTTGGGGGGACGGAACTCCGTGAGACCCTGGGTGAGGTCGGCCACGCTGTGGGTCGCGAGGACGAGGTCGTACTTGACCAACTCCTTCTTCGTGAAGAGGACCACGTTCCCGCGGATCGTCCAGACGACGTTCTCGCCCGTGGCCTTCAGCATGTCGAGGACCTGCTGGAGGGGGATCTGCTCGACGTTGATCGGCGTCACGTTCGAGTCGGCGACGTCCGAGATGCGCGAGTCGATCAGCAGGTTGATGCCCGTCTGGATCTGCAGGGTCTGCACGACCTCCTTGAACGGGCGGCCGTCGACCGCGAGGCTGACGTTGGTCGTCTTGAGCTTCGCGGCGAGGCGCACGGCGTCCGGGTCGGCCTTGGCGCCCTTGAAGGCGCGCTGACCGGCGCGGGCGCGGGTGATGTCGTCCCAGAACCGCTGCGAGGGCCAGCGCAGGATCTTGTGCTCGAGGTTGCGCGTGGCCTCCATGTCGTCGCGCCACTCGATGAAGGCTCGCTTCTCCCTCTTCGCGTGCTCGGCGCTCACCTTCTCGTGGCGGGCCGCGGTGGCGCACTCCACGAGTTCGCGGGCCTTCAGGTTGTCGGGCTGCTCGAGGAGGACGGCTTCGGCCTGGTTGATGGCCTCGTCGAACTCGTTGCGGTCGAAGTGCTCGATGGCCGAGAACATCAGCGACTCGAGCTTCTGCTGCTCGTCGATGAGGCGCTTCTCCTCCTCGGCGGCCATGGCTCCCATGGACGCCTCGGTGGCGGCCTGGCGGTCGGCCTTCGCGGTGGCCTCGCGGCCCTTGCGGGCGCGGGCCAAGTCGCGCTCGGTGGACGGCTTCAGGTCGCGCCAGTCGATCGGGTAGGGCGACGCGTTGATGATGTTCAGCGCGTTCTCGAAGTTCTCGATGGCGCTGTCGAACTCGCCCTTGGCGAGCTGCGTGCGGCCGAGCTGGGCGTACTTCTCGGCGGTCGTCTTCTGCTCGTCGATCAGCACCTGCTGTTTGCGGCGCAGATCCTCGAGCGTGCCCGTGGCGCCGGCGTCGCGGCGGCCGAGCAGTTGGCGGACGAAGGCGAGTTCGGTGGCGGCCTCGCGGTTCGTCGGGGCCAGGTCGAGGGCCTTCAGGTAGTCGCGCTCGGCGACCTCGAGGCGACCGGCGCGCTGGTTCGCACGGCCCGTCTCGACGAGGCTGCGGACGAGGAACTCCGACTTCTGGCGCTCGAGGGCGGCGCGGCGCGCGAGCTCACCGGCGTACGCCTTCGCGGCGTCCTCGGGCGACGGGGCGGGGGCGGCGGGCGGCGCAGCGACGGGCGCGACCGGCTCGACCTGCTCGACGGCCGGCGGGGCCTCAGGAACCGGCGGGGCCTCAGGAACCGGCGGAGCCTCGGCGGCGGGGGCAGCCGGAGCTTCGGGAGCCGGCGGGGCCTCCAGATCCGGCGGGGCTTCCGGAGCCGGCGGGGCTTCCGGGTCCGGCGTCTCGGGTGCCGGCGCGGGCGGTTCGTCGGCGCGCGCGATAGGCATCGGCAGCGGCACGAAGGCCGCGACGATGTCTCCGCGGGGCGCGTTCGACGTGCGCGCGAGGCGCTCGCCGCGGCAACCGCCGGCGACCGCGAGCGTCGCGGCGAGCGCGACGACCGAGGCCACGTTCACCCAACCCACATTCCGCTGCGTCGAGGACCTCTGCATGGAGATCTGTCTCCGATGCGCTTTGCCCCGACGTCTCGGGGCTGCGGCGCGAAACGGCCAACCCTACGCGCTGCGGGGGTGCGAACCGCCGTGGTCGCCCGAGCCGCAACACGTCCCAACCCAAACCGTGTCCCAACCCAAACCGTGTCCCAACCCAAACCGTGTCCCAACCCAAACCGTGTCCCAACCTGAACCACGAACGCTATCGGTTCGATCGCAGCCGCACGCATCGCCGGGGGACCCCGGAATCCGTACGGGAAGGCCCTGCCCGAGCCCTCGCCGCACGAACGAACGCGTCGCCGAAATCGAACGTCACCGGACCACAGGCCCAAGGGAACACGGCACGGGTAACGGCCGTGTCATCACCTGGGGCCAGCGCGGGGATTCTGTACCGGACACTACCCCCCCGGCGCAAGGGAAAAGAGGCGACGAGCGCCGAGGTCCCCGACGGGCCGACGACCCCGGAGCGGGCGCCGAAGCGGGGAGTCTGCGCAGGAGTCGAAGATTCCGTCCCCGCCGCGAAGCGCGGGTCCGCAGGGGACGCGCGTCGAGCGGGTTTCCGGGGGGCTTGGCTCTCGGGAAGCCGAGCGGAGGCGATTTCCTCCCACGGTTTGCGCGGCGGGCGGGGGCGGCCGGGGACGCAAGGCCCGGTCATCGGCAGACCTCGTTCCGGGGGGGCGTGCGACGGGCCGCGCGCAGGGCGGCGGCCTGGGTACCGGCGCGTTGCTGTCGTGTCGCGTCACCGGCCCGGTGCGCGGCGTCGGCCTCGAGCTCGGCGAGGCGGGGGTCCGGGGGCACGCGGGCAGCCCACGACGTCAGGAGCGCCAGGGCGCCCGCGGCGTCATCGCGGGCCAGGGCGCAGCGGCACGCGAGCAGGAGCGTGTCCGCGTCCGTCCGCCCGAGGTCGAGGGCTCGGACGAACTCGACGCGCGCCTCGTCGTGGTGGGCGGGGGTCCGGGCGAGGCGGCGTCGCGCCCAGCCGCGCCAGAACGCGACGCTCGGGCTGCCGGGGTCGCGGGCGACGAGGGCGTCGACTTCACGCAACGCGCCGCGGAGGCGGTCTTCGGGGGCGGGATCGGCGAGGACGACCTGGGCGATCTGGTCGAGGCGGCCGGCGTCGGCGACCACGGCGTAGGGGTCGGGCCGACGGCCGTTTTCGACCGGGTCGAGGAAGCGACCTACGGGACCTCCGCCGCCGTACCCCCCGGCCGGCGCCCCGGCGCCGCCGGGTCCCGTCGCTTCCGCGCGCAGGTAGGCGCGGAGGGCGTCGGCCGGGGCCGTCGCGTCGGCGGCGGTCGTGGCGTCCACGCCGTCGTCCTGTCCGCGGGCGGTTTCGTCGAGGCGGAAGAGTCGGCGGCGGCCCGGGGCGTCGCCGCGGTCCTCGAGCTTCCAGCCGTTGACGACGGCGCAGGTCAGCTGTGCCCAGCGGTGCTGGTGGAAGGCGTGGAGGGCCTCGGCCACGCGGGGGCGGGACGCCGGGGCCGGCCCGGCGAGCACGTCGCGTCCGGCGCCGATGCCGTCGCCGGTCGGAAACGGGACGCCCGCGAGCCGGGCGAGGGTCGGGGCGACGTCGGCGAGGTCCACGGGGTCGGTCCGCACGGCGGGGGCGATCCCGGGCCCGGCGAGCAGGAACGGGACGCGCATCACGGGCTCGGCGAGGAGGAGGCCGTGGGAGGGCTCGCCCATCGTGCCGAGCGCTTCGCCGTGATCCGAGGTGAGGAGGACGGCCACGTCGGACCCGCGCGCGCGGGTCACGCCGTCGAGGAGGGCCCCGACGATGGCGTCGGCCTGGGCGACGTCGGTGGCGTAGGTCGGGCGGTAGGGCTGGTGGGGTTCGAAGAGATGGACCCACAGGAACACGGGGCGGGCGCGGGGCGTGGTGGCGAGCCATGCGAGGGCGTGTTGGACGGTCGTGTCGCCGGGGCGTTCGGCGTACCCGCCGCTGCGGAGGTCGTCGAGGGCGCCGTCGTCGTAGGTCGAGAAGCCGGCGGAGAGTCCGTAGCGCTCGACGAGCGGACCGGCGGACACGAAGGCGCCGGTGCAGTACCCGGCCTCGGCGAGCACTTCGGCGAGGAGCGGCCAGGGGCGCTCTGTGCGGGCGGGGAGGCGCGAGGCGCTGTTCGTGCGGACGCCGTGGACGGCGGGGGGGCGCGCGCACATCATCGTGGTGTGGGCGGGCAGCGTGAGGGGGGCGGGCGTCCGTGCGTCGTGGAACCGGAGGCCGCGGCGGGCGAGGGCGTCCATCTCCGGGGTGGCGACCTCGACGGTGCCGCCGGCGGGGACGTACGCCGAGACGTGGTCGCGGCGCAGCGTGTCGACGGTCACGAGGACGATCGTGGACACGCGGGGGAGGGGCTCCGGGTCGCCGCATCCTCCGGTCGCGAGGGCGACCGCGAGGGCGGCGAGGGCGAGGGTGCGCAGGCGGTTCACGCCGTTCTTCTACGCCGCCCCGTTCACCGGCCCGTCACGCGCCGGGGTGCCGGCTCCGGTCGGCTCGGCGGTCCGGCGTCGCCCGTGCGGCGTTCGCAGCAACCACACGGGCCCGGCGGTCGAAACCGCCGGGCCCGTCGTCTGACTCGGCTCGTCTCCGACCCTAGCGGGCCGGCTGCGAGCGCGGCAGGGGCCGAGTGTCGAGGGGCGGAGCTGGTTCAGGCAGCTTCCGAATCACGATTCCCGCCGCGCACGGCCGAGCGGCGGGCCGTGCCCGGGACTGCGGGCGTCGAGCGTTCGATGCGGCGTCCGCTCCGATCGTCGGCGCCTGATCCTTCGAGCGAGGCCGAGCTGCGCGGCGAGGGGGGCTCGTCGCCCGTGCGGCGTTCGCAGCAACCACACGGGCCCGGCGGTCGAAACCGCCGGGCCCGTCGTCTGACTCGGCTCGTCTCCGACCCTAGCGGGCCGGCTGCGAGCGCGGCAGGGGCCGAGTGTCGAGGGGCGGAGCTGGTTCAGGCAGCTTCCGAATCACGATTCCCGCCGCGCACGGCCGAGCGGCGGGCCGTGCCCGGGACTGCGGGCGTCGAGCGTTCGATGCGGCGTCCGCTCCGATCGTCGGCGCCTGATCCTTCGAGCGAGGCCGAGCTGCGCGGCGAGGGGGGCTCGTCGCCCGTGCGGCGTTCGCAGCAACCACACGGGCCCGGCGGTCGAAACCGCCGGGCCCGTCGTCTGACTCGGCTCGTCTCCGACCCTAGCGGGCCGGCTGCGAGCGCGGCATGGGCGACGGCGCACCCACGAAGTTCACCTCCGTGATGCCCGCCTCGAGAAACGCGTCGAGGATCCGGATGACGTCCGCGTGCGGCACGTGGAACCCCGAGGGGGGCGGCGTGTCGATCTCGCCCTTGAATTCGGGCTTGTCGGCGCGGATGCGCTTGATGACGGCCGCGAGCTCCGCGAACTTGGCGTCGCGCTCCTTCTCGATCACGATGTCGTCAACGCGCTTGCCGGTCCAACGGTACGGCGGCAGGATCACCTCGTGCACCGACCCGATCTTGATCTTCGTCCGGGCGGTCGTCTCGCTGGCGGCGTCCAAGCGGAACAGGAGCACCTTGATCGATGGGATGGGCTCCACCATCTGCGGCGAGGCCTCGACGCCGCGGTCCTTCGGCAGCGCGCTCTCGATGCGGTAGTCCATCGACTTGAACTTCAGGTTGAACAGGAAGAACAGGATGAGCTGGAACACGATGTCGATCATCGGCGTCATGTTCAGCTCGGAGTCGGCGATCTTCTGGATCTTGAGGGGCATGGGTGCCTCCAGGGACGCGTCAGGGACGGGTCACTCCTTCGGGGGGCCTTCGACGCCGAAGTGGATCTTGTAGATCTTCTGCTCGGCACAGATCTGCATGACCCACTGGACGTACTTCCACTTCGTCGTGCGGTCCCCGCGGACGAGGACCATCACCTTGCTGGAACCGTCCTTCTCCTTGAGCCTCGGGTCGCGCGTCAGTTCGCGCAGTTTGGCCTTCAGCTTCTCGAGCGACGCGTGCTGCTCCTGCGGCGTCGCGGTGGACAGCGGATACTCCTCGCCCTTCAGCATGATGTTGCCGTTGGCGAGCAGGTTGATGACGAACCGGGTGTGCTCGGACCGGTCCTCGCCCTTCGCCATCTGGGTCTGGGGGTCCTTGTCCTCGATCCCCTTGTTCGCACGGGGCAGGTCCAGGGCGGCCAGTTCCTTGCGGGACATGTCGAGCGTCAGCATGAAAAACGTGACGAGGTTGAACACGATGTCGATCATCGGCGTCATGTTCAGCTTCGACTCGTCCATCGGCGGGATCTTGACGGGCATGGCTTACCTTTCGCGGTCTCGGGAGGTCCGACGGGCGGACGTGGCGGACCTCCCGGAGGTCGTTCCTACTACTTCCGGAAGCGCTGGATCATGTCCTCGGCGACGCCGCCGAGGTCGATCGCAATCTTCGTGACCTTGTCACGGAAGTACTGATACGCGGTGACGGCCGGGATCGACACCAAGAGGCCGTCGAACGTCGTCACGAGCGCGGCCGAGATGCCGGTGGCCAGGTCGGTCGGGGTGACCGCGGCGCCGAGGGCCTTGATCGTCTTGAAGGCCACGATCATGCCCACCACGGTGCCGAACAGGCCGAGCAGCGGGCCGACGTTCGAGAGCCAGAGGATCCAGCCGACCTTCTGCTGCATCTTCACGACCTCGACGGCGCCGCGGTTCTCGATCGACGACTTGACGTCGTCGTAGCCGAAGTTCGCACGGGACAGGCCCGAGGCCATCATGTTCGTGAAGAAGTTCGGCTCCGACTCGCAGAGCTCGAGCGCCTCCTGGACCTCGTCCTCCTCGAGGAGCGCCTCGATCTCGTCGATCAGCTCTGGGCGGCAGACCTTGTCGCGGCGGATGGTGACGCCGCACTCGATGATCAGCGCGACCGTCGCGACCGACAGGACGATGATGATCCAGCCGACGGTGCCGCCGTCCTTCAGGATGTCCTCCATCGTGAGCGAGCCGCTGAAGTCGGCGGCCTGCGCCGCGGCGGGGGCGGCGCCGTCCTGCGCGAACGCGGAACCGGCGACCGCGATGAAGGCGACGACGAACAGGATGGCCAGCCAGCCGAACGTACGCGTACGCATGAACTCTCCTTGCGGGACTCAGACCTCGGGGACGAGGAGGATGGTGAGGGTGACGGTGAGGGGGAGGACGACGAAGGGGGGGAAGGTACCGAACCTCGGCGGCGAATTCCAGATCCGGGGGCAGGTAGGGGGGGGAGGCGGCGGGGCGATCGGCCCGGGGAGCGGTCGGCCTTGCGACCGCCCGGGGGCGGTGGCACGGTTCGGGGGGGGGAGGAGGAGCTACTTCAGCGTCGCCCAGGTCGTGGCCTTCCAGGAGCGCTGGAGCTCCTGGCGGGCGGCGGTGGCCTGGGCCTGGTAGAGGGCCTTGCCCTCGGGCTTCGTCGCGGCGGCCGCGGCGCCGTCGGCGGCCTTGGCAAGGTAGTACAGCGCGCGCGGGACCTCGGCGCCGACCGAGAAGTACTTGATGCGCACCTGGGTGAAGGCGTAGACGGCCTCCCCGTACTTTTTCTCGGCGAGGAACGCGAGGCCGATGCCGTTCTGGGCCACCGCCTGGACCGTAGGGGCCAGCGCGCCGCCCATGACCGCCTCGACGACCTCGGGCGGGCGACCGGCGAGTTTCGCCTTCAGGGCCTCGGGCGTGCCCTGCTGGAGGAACGTGCGCAGGCGGCCGAAGGCGGCGGGGGAGCCGTCCTTCTCGGCGGCCTCGCGCATCACGCGCGCCTTCTCCATCCGGGCTTCGTTGTAGAAGCGCCCGTACTCCTTGCGGCTGCACGGGTCGCTCGCCTGCTCGAGGAGGGACTGCAGCGCGGCGGTCGCCGCCTCGTACGCGGTCTCCGCGCCGGTCATGTCCTTCTTCGCCTCGGCGACGCGGCCCGGGCCCAGCTTGGCCTCGTAGGCGAAGCGCGCGCCGATCGGGGAAGTGATGGCCTTCTGGTAGAGCGCGTCGAAGGCGGCGGCGGCGGGCTCCGCGCGGTCGAGCGCGAGCAGGATCTGCGCCTTGAGGAGGAGGCCGTCCGCGTACCAGCGGCTCTTGCCCTCCTTGTAGCGGACCAGGAACCCCTTCTCCTCGCCGCTGTCGGCGTCGAGCGCACGGAGCGCATCCTCGAGCAGCGGCTTGTCGCCCTTCGCGGCGCCCTCGCGGTAGGAGGCGAGCGCATAGTGGTAGATCCCGTAGCCGACGTACCACCTGGCCTTGCCGACCTCGGCCGGGAACACCTTGTACTCGGCCTTGCCGGTGCCCGGGTCGATGGTGCGGCCGCCCCCCGCGACGGAGGCGAACCCCGCGCGCGCCGCTTCGGCGTTCCCGCTGTCGAGCTCCGTGAGCGCGGCGCGGAACGCGACGGCCTGGGAGTCGTCGTTGGAGCGCTTGATGTCGAGGACGAGCCGCGTGTCGAGGCGCTCGACCGCCTGCCCGACCTTCACGCGATAGGAGACCTGGAGCCAGTTCTCCTCGACGACCTCGGCGACGTTCTTGGTCACGGGCGCGCACGTGGTGGGATCGAGGTGGCGGATCTCGTCGGCCCGGGCGGTCCCGGCCGCTACGACGGCGAGCGCCGCCGCGGTCACGACGAACGAGGAACGGAGGAGAGAGGTCATGGCGTGCATCCGGGTCCTGGAGGAACGGGTCCTGGGGAACGGGTCCTTGCGGGTACGGGGCCGGCGGGCTACTTGTCGCCCGTCGCGTTGGGGGGCGGCGGCGCGTCCTCCCGCGGCATCCGACGGAGGTCCTCGGGCTTCACGGTCACGCCCACCTGGCTCGCGACCTTCAGGACGCGGGCCTGGAGCGCCTCCCACTCGGCGAGCGTGCGTTCGTGCCGCTCCGCGCCGCCGAGTTTCGGGTAGATCGCCTTGTTGAAGGCGATGACCTTCGCGGCGCTCGTCACGAAGCGCTCCGCGTCCTTCTTCGCCGCGTCGCCGCCCGGGCCGCCGCCGCCGGCGCCGGTCGCGGCGCGCTCCGCCATCGCGACGAAGGTCTCCAGTTGGATCGTCTGGGCCTCCCACCACTCGCTGGAGTCGGCCAGCGCCTTGGGCTCGACCTCGAGCACCGCACGGGCGGCGCCCACGGCGCCGAACGCGTCGTCGGCGAGGCCCGTGCGCGAGTAGCAGCGGGCCAGCGAGAGCAGGAACTCGTTGTCGTTGACGGCGTGTTGCGTCCAGAACTTCACGTCGAAGCCGGCGCCCCGGAGGCTCTTCAGGATCGGCGTGAGCTCGGCGTCGGATTTCTTCGCGAGCTCGAGCTTGAACTGCGCGACGGCCTTCTCGTAGTCCGACTGCGTCGCCTCGTTCGCGTACCGAGGCAGCGCGTCGCCCCCGAGGGCCTTGAGGTCGTCGCGGAAGGCCGCGAGCGTCTCCGACTTGCGGACGGGGACCGGCCACTCCGCCCCCTTGAAGTCCGTGGCCCGGAGCACGGCGACCTCGGCCCGGAGCACGAGCCGCACGATCTTCCCGTTCACGGGCGTACGCGCGGCGTAGGGCTCGAGGTAGACGAGGGCCTTCTGGTAGGCGGTCTTCGCCTCGTCGGGCGTCGGCGCCTGCTCCGCGAGGCGATACCAGACGTCGCCCGTGATGCGCGAGTAGGCCCGGCGGTTCGCGTGGGACTCGGGCAGCGCCTTCACCTCGGGCGCGGCGAAGTACTGCTCGAAGAGGTCGCGCGCCGACGCGAGGTCGGTCGTCGAGGCCGGGTCGTTGCGAGCCAGCGAGTAGTAGCGGTAGGCGAGCCGCGCCACCTCGTCGGGCACGCGGCGCTTCTTCGCGCTCGGGTTGGCGGCGTCCAGCTTCTGCAGCGTCTCGTCGAGCTGCGAGTAGAGCTCGGCCGCGCGGCGCATGGAGGGGACCTGCGAGAGGAGGAGGGCGGTCTTCTGGGTGCCGAGCTCGTCGGCGCGCTGGCCCGACGTGACGATCCGGGCGCGCACGACCTCGAGGTCGGCGCGGGCCTTCTTCCGCTCGGCGAGCTTGTCGGCCAGCTCCTTCTCCTTCTCCTCCTTCTCCTTGGCGCCGAACTTCACCTCGGGGTCCTTGATGAACTCGAACCACGCCTCGAGGCGGGCGATCGCCTGGTGGAGCGCCGAAAGGCGCTCGACGAGCTGCATCTCCTCCTTGTCGGCGGCGATGCGCTGCGCGCGGACGCCCTTGCTGCGGTCTTCGGGCGTGCCGAGGAGCTCCACGGACACCGCGTCGATCTTGACCTGGATCTCCCTCGACGTGTCCTGGTAGTGTTTGGCGAGCTTCGCGACGATGGAGGGGATCTTCGGGTAGTCGGGCGCCTTCTGCAGGAGCTCGCGGTACGCGGCCTCGGCCTCGGCGACCTTGCCCTGCTCGGCGAGGAGGTCGGCACGCAGGCCCAGGGCGATGGGGCCGTAGTCGGCCGCGTCTGGGTGGCGCGTCGCGAACCCGTCGAGGAGCTTGAGCGCCTCGTCGGGGCGGTTCGCACCGGCCTGCGCACGGGCCTCCCAGTAGTCATTGGCGGCGGCCTGCGCGCGGCGAAGGCCGGCGAGGCGCGGGTCGTCGGCGACCTTGCGCTTGCCCGCGTCCGTCGCCCAGGCGGCCCGCGCGGCGGCCGCGGCCTTGACGGCCTCGTCCCACGCGTCGAGCTCGACCTCGACGCGCACGAGATAGACCAGCGCGGCGTCCTGGTACTCGCTCACGGCCTGCTTGGCGGTCTCGGCAAAGAAGCCGCGGGACTCGCGGAGCGGCTTCTGCCAGGCGTCCTTGGCCGCCTTCGGGTCGTCCTTGAGCTTCAGGCCCTCGCTGTAGAGCTCGCGCCCGCGACGGTAGGCGAGGTCGGACACCGCGCCACCGTCCGCGCTGTTCTGCCAGCGGGGGAGCTGGGCGATCACCCGGTTCGTGATGTCGTCACGGCGGCGCTTGTCGCCGGCGTCGCCCGTCCGGTCGAACACCTGCTGGGCGAGGGCGCGCTGGCGCTCGTACGCCTCGCGGACCAGGCGCTTCGTCGGCTCGTCGGCCTTCGTCGGGTCGAGGCGGCCGGCCGCCTCCTCGTCGATCAGGACTTCGTACGCGGCCGCGGCCTCGACGAGCAACTGCTGTGCGATGTAGGACTGGGCGATCGCCACCCACGCCGGGTAGACGAAGCGGCGGAGGTTGTCCGGCGTCTGGGGGGCCGACTTGATCACGTTCTGGTAGGCGGCCACCGCCTCGGGGAACTTGCCGCGGCTGCGCATGTCCTCGGCGACCTTGAACAGGACGGCGGGGTCGCCGCCGGCGCTGCCGCTGGCGACCCGGCCGAGCGCCGCGTTCGCCATGGCGGCGACGTGGGAGAGGCCGTTGGCCGAGGCCGACTCGGACGCCTTGTTGAGGATGCGGATCGCCTCCTCGCCCGCGCCGACGCGCCACTCGACGAGGCCCCACTCGACCATGGCGCGGAGGCCGTAGTCCATGCGGTCGAGGCGGCTCTGGCCGGCGCGGCGCTCGATGTCGGGCAGATGGCGGCGGGCCTCCTTCAGGAGGTCGCGCACCTCGCGCTCCGTGACGGCCGGGTTGTCGGTGACCTCGTCGGTCTTGGCCACGGCGTTCGCGAGCTTGCCGATGTGGTAGTAGCCGAGCGCGATGACCTTGCGGTGCTCGTCGCCCTGGTCCTCGGTGGACGCGCAGGCGATGAACATGCTCATCGCCTTCTGGTACGTCTGCCACTTGTCCTTGCCCTCGAGGCAGTCGGCGACGGCCCAGAGCGCCTGGCCCTGGAAGTCCTGCGCGAAGACCTGCGTGAGCATGCCGTCGTTGTCGAACGCGTAGTCCTCGAGGATCTTCTGCGCCGACTTCAGGCCCTCCATCTGCGTGCCGCTGCACTTCGGCGCCGTGAGCGCCTTGTAGTAGCCCATGACCGCGAGGTAGTAGCGGGCGAGCCCTTTGTCGTCGCCCTTCTTCGCGTTCGTCGAGAGCCACTTGTAGGTCTGGATCGCCGCGTCGGCGTACCGCGTCGCGGCGTCCAGCACGTCGGAGGCCTTCGCGCCGCGCGCCGCAAGCTTCGCCGTGTCGGCGGAGAGGTCCGACGACTGCTCGACGAACCACTGCTGCATGCCGGCGGTCTCGAAGCGCGCGCGGTCGGCCTGGGGGTCGTCGGGGAACTTCTTCACGAACGCGTCGATGGAGGCGAGCGCGGCGTCGAGCTTGTTCGTCGCATCGGCCCACAGGACCGACGGGTTGTTCACCGCGGTGACGGCGTCGGCCTTGCCGAGGAGTGCCATGCCGTAGCGGGCGCGGTCGCGCTCCTGCTGCGGCCGCTTCTCGTCGGCGAGGATCGTCTCGAAGACGCGCTTGGCGTACTCGAGGTAGCCCTTCTCGATCAGACGCTGGCCGAACTCGAAGTCGTCCCAGCCGGCGCGTACCGCCGGGGCGGGGGCGACGAGCACGGCCGCGAGGGCGACCAGCCCGAGGCGAACCAGCCCGAGGCGGCGGGGGCGAGACACGCGGATCGTGAGGCGGCTCATCGGAACGCTCCGGAAGGATCGGGTCGGCCGGAAGAAGGACCGGGTCGGCCGGTAGGACGGGGACGGATCGAGGAGGGGATCGAGGAGGGGA
>Ga0335397_10007770_pt1 | contig 13596 bp, 9 predicted proteins | sample MAT04_FD_205740 | JGI IMG/M metagenome (GOLD analysis project Ga0335397, IMG submission 205740) | Freshwater microbial communities from Lake Fryxell liftoff mats and glacier meltwater in Antarctica - MAT-04 (spades assembly) (version 2) ...
GATGTAGGGAAGCTCCACCCAGTCGGCGGTCATCGCGTCTTCGGAAATGACGGCGCGGAGATTGGTCGCCCATTCGTAGCTGCGCTCATCACCCTTCACACCCACGGTTTTCACTGGAATGAGGCCCGCGTATGCCTGCCAGACCTTGTCATACCAACCGTGCTCCTTGAGTTTCCCGATGAAAATGTCATCACATTCTCGGATGATCTCCAGCCGCTCCCTGTCCACTACGCCGGGGCAGCGGACTGATAGACCGGGCCCCGGAAAGGGGTGGCGTTGAAGGATGTCGTTCTCAATTCCAAGCGATCTTCCAAGCGCGCGCACCTCGTCTTTAAAAAGTTCGGCAAGTGGCTCCAGGACTTTCCCCTCTGCCTGAAGTTCCAGGATTTTCGGCACGCGGTTGTGGTGCGTCTTGATCACCGAGGCTTTGGATTTCGCATTCGAGGCGCTCTCGATCACATCCGGATAAAGGGTGCCTTGAGCCAGCATTTCCGCATCTCCCACCGCATCCCAGAACACCTCGATAAACATGTTCCCTATGATCTTGCGTTTCTTCTCGGGATCGGCTTCTCCGGCCAGGGCGTCGAGGAAACGGTCCGACGCATCGACCGTCTCGATGTCCACGCCCATGCGCTTGAAGTTCGCCTGCACGACCTCCGCCTCGCCTTTCCGCAGCAGCCCGTTGTCCACGAAGATGGCGCGGGTCTTGACACCCGCCTCTTTCAGCAGCACCGCCAGCACCGTGCTATCGACTCCACCGGAAACCCCGCACACCACCAGCCTGTCACCGACGGTCGTGCGAATGTTATCGATCATCTCACGCTTGAAGTCATCGATCTTGAACGGCATCAGCCCCTCCGCCTGACCGAGAAAATTTTTCAAAATCCGCAAACCCTCGTGGCTGTGCGTCACCTCCGGATGAAACTGGATTCCGTAGAATCGCTCGTCCCACTGGAGGGAAACGGGGGTGCCGTGCTGGTTGGTCGCGATCACCTTCGCGCATTCCGGGATGACTTTGACCGTATCCGAATGGCTCATCCAGACCTGGGAAATTTCGGAAATACCTTCGTAAAGCTCGCATTCCCGGAGCGGAAAAAGATTCGCCGGACCATATTCACGCCTGACGCTGGCTTCCACAGTGCCGCCGAATTTCAGATTCAGGAGCTGCATCCCGTAACACACGCCAAGCACGGGAACCCCGAAGGATTTCAAGGCATCGAAGTCAAGATCCGGGGCATCCGCCTCACTGGTGCTCTTCGGACCGCCCGAGAGAATGATCGCCCCCGGTTTTCCGATGTCAGGAAAATCCTCCAGCGCATATAGCATCGCGAAAAATCCCAGCTCCCTCACCCGGCGGACGATGAGCTGCGTGTATTGCGAGCCGAAGTCGATAACGGCGACGTGATTGGTATCGTGCATAAAATTCAACTTTCAAATTTCAACTTTCAAAGTTCAACTCCCAATCAAGGTCGCGTCCCGCGAAAAAGGGATCGGCTGCATCACCTTCTCTTCCTTGAAATTTGAACTTTGAAACTTGAATTTTAACCGAGCGGTTGGTAGTTGGTGGGTTCCTCGGTCATCACGATGTCGTGGACGTGGCTTTCGCGGAGGCCTCCCGGGGTGATACGGGTGAAGACCGCCAGATCGCGGAGTTCTTGGAGCGTGGACGCGCCGACATAGCCCATGCCGGATTTCAGGCCGCCCATGAGTTGGAAGATGACATCGGAGAGCGGCCCTTTGTATGGCACCCGGCCCTCGACACCTTCCGCGACGAGTTTCCCTGAGCTGTTCTGGCCATAACGGTCGCCCGCTCCCTTCGCCATCGCACCGAGCGAACCCATGCCGCGGTAGGTTTTGAAACGGCGACCCTGGTAGTACACGCTCTGGCCCGGGCTTTCCCGCGTGCCGGCCAGGAGCGAACCGAGCATCACCAGATCGGCACCGGCGGCGATGGCTTTCACCACGTCACCGGAGTAGCGGATACCCCCGTCCGCGATCACTTTAACGCCCCTCTCCCGGCAGTATCCCGCGACATTCTGGATGGAAGTGAACTGTGGCATCCCGACCCCGGCGATGACTCGGGTGGTGCAGATCGAGCCGGGACCGACCCCGACTTTCAACGCGTTCGCCCCTGCGGAAACGAGATCCTTCGCACCTTGCTCGGTCACCACATTTCCAGCAACAACCGGGACATCGCCAAGACTGCGGAGCTTCTCGATCACATCCAACACATGGCGGGTGTGGCCGGTGGCGGCGTCGATGAAAAGGGCGTCAGCGCCGGCCGCGATCAGTGCTTTCGCACGTTCCAGATATTCCGGCCCCACTCCGACCGCCGCACCGCAGCGGAGCTGGCCGTTGGAGTCCTTGGCGGAGTTGGTGAATGTGATCCGCTTCTCGATATCCGATCCGGTGATCAACCCGACCAGGTGCCCATCGGCATCGACCAGCGGCAGCTTCTCGATGCGGCTTTTGTAAAGGATGCGCCGGGCCTCTTCAAGACCAGTGGTGGGAGGGGCGGTGATGACTTTTTCGCGCGGGGTCATCACTTCGGAGACCAGAGCGCCCGGTCTGTCGAGATAGCGGACATCGCGGCCCGTCACCATCCCTTCGAGGCGGCCATTATCATCCACCACGGGAAATCCGGAGAAGCCGTTCGCGTTCATGATGGCCAGCACGCGCTCGACCGTATCCGTCTTGCGGACCGTCAAAGGTTTGTTGATCACCGCGCTTTCCGAGCGTTTCACCTTGGAGACCATCGCCGCCTGCTCGTCGATCGGGCAGGCGCGGTGGATGACTCCCATGCCGCCTTCACGAGCTAGGGCGATGGCGAGATCATGCTCGGAAACGGTATCCATCGCAGCGGAAACCACGGGTAGTTTCAGGGAAATCCCTTCCACCAGCTCCGTGCTCAGATCCGCCTCTCCCGGTAAAATCGCGCTCAACGCCGGAACCAGAAGCACATCGTCAAAAGACAATCCCAAAGAAATCTCTGCCATGCGAAAGTCAACAGACCGCCCAGCCACCCGGCAAGCGCGGATTCCACTGTAGAGGGAAAAAAGATCATACACCGGATGAGGTGTATTTTCTGGCATTTTAATTTACCCCTGATAAGCTCTACACATGGAAACGACCAGAATCTTCAAAAACGGAGGAAGCATGGCCGTCCGCTTGCCGGCGAAATACGCGCTTCCACCTGGCGAGATCATGATCGAGAAGAAGGACGACAAGCTGATTCTCACTCCCTTGGACGCGAAGGGCTGGCCGGTGGATCTGGACAAATGGTTCACAGGAGCTTTCGACGATTTCGAGGCTCCCGCCCGTCCAAAAGATTCCCGACCCATCGATTTCTGATCATGTTTCTTCTCGATACGGACACTTGCATCCGCTTTCTGCGGGACGACCCGGAAGTGAAAAAGCAAATCACCCGGCATGACCCCGAGAGCATCCACATTTCGATCCTAAGCGTCTATGAGCTGCGAGTGGGTATCGAGAAAAGCACGTTGAGGAAAAAGGAGAGAATCCGTGATCTGGCTGGTCTCATCGAGCTGCTGAAAGTGGCTCCGTTTTCGGATGACGAGGCTTCGGAGTCCGCCCGCATTCGAGCTACGCTGGAAGGCAGGGGAACTGCCATCGGCGGGATTGACAATCTTATCGCAGGCACGGCTCGCCTGCGCGGGTGGGCGCTCGTCACCGGAAATGTCAAGGAGTTCCGCAGAGTCCCGGACTTGAAAGTCGAAACCTGGTGATCACTTCCACAACAGCCCCACCCGCTCAATCTTCACATCTGTCCGCGTCGGTTTGAGGGTTTCCTTTTCCAGCGAAAGCTTCGAGGGATCGTAGCTGGCGCTGATGGCAGCGATTTCCTTCTCCATGTCGGCGTTGATCGCTTTCACTTCATCCTCCAGTCCATCTACCTTCGCTTCCGCGTAGGCGACATCCTTGTGCTGCTTGTAGGCGCTTGTCGCCTTGGTGACCGACGTGGAGCCGCTGCCCCGGATGATGGTGCCCATCCCGGATTTCCTTCCGAAAATGCTCTTAAGAATTCCGCCCAGCACCGAGATCCCGGCCTGCATTTTCGCGGAACCCGCCTCCGCCTCTTCCTTCGCGAGCTGGAGCTGGGCCGTGCGGATTCTGCTTTCGATGGTTTTTACTTTCTGAGCCGCCGAGTCGCGGATTTTCATGACCGCCTCGTCGCGAGCCTCCCGCGCCTCATGCGCGATCCTGACCCGGAAGTCCTGCTCTTTCTCATCGAAGCGACCCCATGCTTTAAGCAACGGGCAACTCCAGATTTCCTCCCGCTCATCGCGATACAGATCATCTTCGAAATCCTTTTCGACCTGCTTGTAATTCTTCGCATTCATCGCGTAGCCAGGCAGTTCCGCGAAACCAATCCCCTCCTCCGGTTTTTCCCGCAGGCTTTCCAGCGCCACGGTCCCGGTCTCGTCCCAGGAAATTTCCTTTTCCAGAACCGGATTCACTTTCACGACCTTCCTGCTGCCCTCGACATTCGCTTTGGAGAGGGAGAAATGAACGGTCGCCTCCCGCAGGAGATACGGTTGGTATTCCTCGCCATCCGCTTCCGCGAAAAGCTCCAGCACGCCGGTGCCGACGACCGGGCGTCCTGCTCCGATGCCGCGAGAAGGTCTTGCCATCGGGTTGTCGGACTCCGCGGCCATGGGTTTTTCGATCACGAAACCGCCGCGCTTCGGCTCCATCATAGTCTTGATCTGCCCGCGGGTCATCGGGCCGCTCAAGTAACTCATCACCCAGCGGACATGAAACAGCACGGGTTGATCCTCATGGACGTTGTTCATCAGGAAAATCCGGTTTCCCAGGCCGGAGAGGAGTGTCTCCATTTCCTTGCGGTTGAACTTGGCGTTCTGCGCTCCCGCAGCTCCTTCCAGCCCGTCAAGCACCCGCATCTTGTCGCGCTCCGTCTGGAGTCTTCCGAGAAACCAGGTGCCGATGTTGGAGAGAGCCTTGTAATCGAGATCGACCGGATTCTGCGTGGCCAGCAGGCAACCCACTCCGAAGGCGCGGGCCTGCTTGAGCATGGTCATCATCGGGCGCTTGGAAGGTGGGTTCGCGGTCGGAGGCAGGTATCCGAAGATCTCATCCATGTAGAGAATGGCACGGAGGGAGGTCGTCCCGCGCTGCGTGCGCATCCAGCCGAGCATCTGGTTGAGCAGAAGACTCACGAAGAACATGCGCTCGCTGTCATTGAGGTGCGCGATGGAGAAAATGGAGATCCGCGGCTTGCCGTCATCGCGGTGAAGCATCTTTGCAATGTCGAGCGGCGCGCCCTCCAGCCATGTGGAGAAGCCAGGGGATGCCAAAAGGTTGTTGAATTTCAACGCCAGCGCCTGACGGGATTTTTCCGGATAGAAACTCTCCATGTCGATCACACCGATTTTTGTAACTGAGGGTCGCTGGATCTCGCGGATGAGTTTTTCCAAATCCAAGCTGCGTCCCGCCTTCCACTCGTTCTGGAAAATCGCGCCAAGCAACACCGCTTCCGGGGATTGGGTGCCATCCGTCGATACACCGACGAGAGAAAGCAGACTCTCCGCCGTGCTGCTGATCCTGTCTCCGAAAAGCTCGCCGTCCTCCATCACTTCCGCAGGCGGAACCCCCAAGGAGCTTAAAATCGACACAGGGATACCGGAGTTGCTGCCCGGCGTGAAAATATTGATGTCCACCTTCTCGCGGAACTGCGAAATTCGCTCCGGCGACTGGCCCCACTCGGCCAACCCGTTCTTCCACATCGCTGCGGTTTTTTCGGCGAACTCAGATACGGTGGCACCTTTCTTTTTCGCATCGTCCTCATTCACCCACGGCTCGAAACTTTTTCCGTCCAGCTCCGGAAAAGTCAGCAGCAGGTTGGAGATGTCGCCCTTGGGATCGATCACGATGGCCGGGATGTTGTCCATGGCCGCCTCTTCCAGGAGCGCGATGCAGAGACCTGTTTTCCCGGATCCGGTCATCCCCAGAACCACTCCATGGGTGACGAGGTCGTTCGAGTCATACATGACCAGGTCGTCCCCGACCGTCTGGGTGTCGGAATCGTATCCCTTGCCCAGATAGAATTTGCCCAATTTCTCGTAATCGCCGACTTCCGTGCTCATCTGCGGGAGATCATGGAATCCCCCGGCGAAATCTCCAGCAGGAAAATCCCGAGAGCTATTGGAAGAACCACATGATCGCTTTCACGATCGCAGCGATGACACCGATGAAGCTGAGGATGACCGCGAGGATGCTAAGGCCACCGCCTCGTTTGCTCGGGGACAGTGCTAGGACAAGTCCGATCGCTCCGAAGATGAAGGCGACAGCCGCGAGCAGAAGCCCGCCGATCGCTCCGACCTGGAAGCTGAGGATTGCCGCGATGATCGCGAGGATGGAGGCGATGCTGAAGGATGCTTTGTTAGAGGCCATGGGAAAACGGTTACTCCGGTTCCAAATAGGCGCAACCTGCTTTTTCCGGTGAAACAGTGCTCAGCCATTGGATGCCGCTTTCTTCGCCAATAGAGGCTCGGCGGATTTCTTTTCCGGAGTGGAGAATCTCTCCACCAGCATCGCGGTGATGCCGAAGAGCATGAACAGAAGGACGATGCCGTAGAAGATGAAGATCAGGAACTTTTTGTCAGCCGTGAAGCCGTAGTTGTGCAGACCGACTCCGAGGAAATTCACATGCCACCACGAGAATCCGACAATGATCGCGGTGAACAGGGAGCAGAGGTGCAGGCCCCATTCCCTGACGATGCCACCGAGGCGGGCGTGGAGGACGGCGAGTGTCCAGAGCACGATCATGAGAGCGCCGTTTTCCTTGGGATCCCAGCCCCAGAAGCGGCCCCAGGAGTAGTTCGCCCAGATGCCGCCGAGCACAGTGCCGACAAGCGAGAGGAAAACGGTGAAGCATAGGCAGCCATAGACAGCCTTGGTGAGGGAGCGGCGGAGGTCCTTGTTGTCCCCATCCAGATTCAATCCGCGCATGATGATGTAAGCTGCGGAAAGCACGGCGGTGAACAGCCCTGCGGCGTAGCCAAGAGTGATGGTGATGACGTGGGTGGAGAGCCAGAAATTCGAAATGAGGACGGCGGGAAGCGGATCCATGTGATCGCTGGCGTCGCCTACTTCGTAAAGGCGTCCTAGAAGCATGAGTGCAGTGCCGAGGATGGGAGCGAGGCCGAGAGCGAAGCGTCGCCGTGTCATCCACTCGACCAGCAGCGCGAGGAAGACCAGCGCGGTGCCGATGAAGATGACCGTATCATAGAGATTTCCCACGGGCGGGCGGCTCATAATCAGGCAGCGCGTGACGATGGCGATCACGCACCACACGCCACCCAGTATGGTGAATCCAAGTGTGGCCCAGGAGAAGATTTTCCCAACCCGCGACGAGCCGAGTCCCCACATGCCCAGTGCGCAAAGCCACCCGATGATGAAGAACACCAGCGCGTTGAGGAACCAGTCCCGCTTGTAGTAGGTGACCTCCATGGCGATGCGTTTCAGTTCGCCCCGGGACTCGACGCGCTTGTCGATGCGATCCTTGAACCCGCCGAAATTCTTGCGGAATTCCTTTTCGGAAACATAGTGGGAGCGGACAGCGGTTTCCAACGCCTTCATGTCTTTGATCGCCGTTTCCGGATCGGTCGATTGCATGGTCATCACGCCCATGATGGAGTCTCCGGCGGTGAGCCATGCCTTGTCGGAAGCGTCCTTGGGAGGGAGGATGAAGAGACTGAATTTTGAAAAATTCGCGGCATCGAGCACCTGTTGGAGAAGATCCTGGATACGCCCGTCGATCTGTCCCCCATCCTGCTGCGCTTTGGCGATTTCCTCACGCAGCAATGGTGCGGAGGTCATGACGGCACTGAGGTCCGAGCGTTGGTCGGGAGCGCCATCCTTACCGGAGCCGCGCAGGACGATGCCGTTCCGCGCGAAGCCGAAGTAGCCGAGCAGGCTCTCGTAATTCCTGATGCTGTATGCGAGGTCGATGGTCTGGGACTGGACGGGATCGCGCTTGGCTTTCTCGATGGGCTCGTAGGATTTCGCGAGTTCGATGAGCTGGTCGCGATGGCCCTCCAGCTCGCTGTAGCTGTAACGGTCCCGGCGGCCTTTTTCCTTCACTCCGATGGCCTCCAGAACTTTCGAGTTGTCGATGCGGAAAGTCGGCAGATCGACCGCCAGCTCAGGGCGGAACAGAGTGTCCATCATCCATTCGGTCGGCCTGAGTTTGATTTTCCTGCCGTCTTTCCCGATGATCTTCATCGAGCGCGCGCCGTGCAGAGTGAGCATGTTGAAACCCGCGTAGGTGGACAGCGGCTTGACCCGGCCGCCATCGAGGACGGGTAGGCTCTCAACCAGCTTGACGGTCTCCTTTTCCCACGGGACATAGCCAGGCACTTTGTGCGCGTCCCCGCTGCCGATGTTTTCCCGCATCACGCTGAAAAGCACGCCCAGCAGCGCGCACAGGGCGACAATCGCGACGATCCATTTTCCCCAGTTCGATTGGTCAGTTTTCATTCTTTCTCTTTCTTGAAGCGGCACCGAGGTGTCCGAACAGTTTGGTTAAAAACGTGACCAGCATCCCGAAGGCCACGGCGTAGAGGCTGTATTCCGGCCACTTGTCGGCGGGATTCCTCACGACCTCGAAGACGGAATACATCCTGTCCCCGGGGCGCGCGTCGGGCGGACCGTAGCTGGCTTGGAAAAAGGTAAAGCCCTCGTAGCGCATCGGCTCGTTCATCTCGATAGTGACTTTGGCCTCCTGTCCGTTCTCGATGCGGCGGATCTTGGAAACGAATTTCTCCGGACGCGAGGTGCCGGGGTGGAACTCCGCGATGAACTTGTCCAGGTCCACGGTGAAGGGCATCGGCCACAGCCGTTTCCGCATATCGACGGTGAATTGTTTCGCCCCGATGCTGACCGTGTAAGGATGGTTCTGCCCGCCCCAGAGGATGAAGGGATCGGACTTTTTCCCATCCTCAGAAACGATCCGGGCGTAGCAACCGGCGACATTGCGCTCGGCCTCGACGTTGCTTGCCTTTTCCTCGAGGAAGTAGCCATCAACTTGCCGCTCCTGTTTCTTCGGGGGATTGATCAGTAGGTTTTCGGGAGCGGTGTTGATCAGGTATCCGGAAATTTCCAGTGCGAAGGGGATGCCTTTGAAATCGAAGATCCGGGAATTACCCGCTGTTAGATCGGTTAGCCACTCGCCCCGGATGACGTGGATTTTCCCGACCTCCCCATCCTTCATGTCGGCGACCTCGACGACATATTCGTTGTAGTCCTCCGCGACATTGCTGGATTCGCCCTCGAAGATTGCCATGTTCCCGCGCTCGGAAAAGTGGTGGGCCACACCTCCGCCGAGGAGCATGAAGACGATGCCGAAGTGAGAGATGAGATTGCCCGCCTTACGCCATCCCTTGCGGATGCGGATGATGCCGCCGAGGATCATGTTCACCAGCAGCGCCGCGCAGACGTAGTAGCCGCCGGGAAGAATGACCGGGACTTTCTTCCCGTTGATTTCCGGGATCAGCCAAGGCGATTGCCAACTGAAATACTTGTTCAGCGTGGGGTAGAGGCCGTGGTCGATTTGCTCCAGTGTGGCCAGCCAGGTTAGGATCAGGAGCAGGACGAAAGTAACCGTCGCGAGATGGAAGCCGGAGAGGAAATCATAGATCTTCACGGGCCAGGATTTTGTTTTTCCAGGCGCGGTGCGAATGTCTTGTATTGGCTTGTTTCCTTTTCGTATGAGAGCCGTCGCAGTGAACTGAGCTTTCACTGATTCTACCAGATTTTCAAAATGTGCCTCCATTGGAGGAGAAAGCGCGTCGAGCCAGTTTGGCAACGAAAGGAAATATTCCATTCCGTGGCTTGGCCTTATGTTCTCAATTCGGAAAGGTATCACCGCAATCGAGCGATTAATCGCACGCTCCACTTCGCGCTGGACATGGGATGACGCGTTCGCGTGGGAGGAGAAAATCAGCACCATGACACGCGCCTGGTTCAGGCCTTCCATGATTCCCTCGGCATAGGACAAGCCTGGCGGTATGTCACGCGGAGCGATCCAGCAGTTGATTCCGCTCGACTCCATCATATCGCAGGCCGCTTCCGCAATGGAACGATCCACATTTGAGAAACTGATAAAGACAGAAGGAGTGCTGTTATTGTCTGGGATCGAATCCATGTCAAAAATTCAAAAAATTGCTCAGTTCGTCAGACGAAGGCTGTTGGCGAAGCCCTTGAGAGCCGCCTTCTCCGCTTCCACCTCGGCCTTCGGGCCTATCATTTTCACGGTCAGGATGCGGCCATCGACCTCCGCGATCACTCCCGCGAGACCGTATCCCGGTTTCGCCTCCGCACCCATCCCGGAGCCATAATCGCCATCCGCCTCGACCCATACGCCCTCGGTTCCGGCGATACCGATTTTCTCCAGCGCGTCCACCCCCGCTGGATCGAGGGGATCTTTTCCGAACTGCCGCAGCCAGCGGTTCACATTGTCGCCCACGGAGCCGGAGAGGATGGATACATAGACCTCGGCCTGGCCGGATTCTCCGAAGCGGTAGTTGAGGTCGCGGAACTGCGCGGCGGGCAGTTTCAGCCAATTTTCCGGAGCATCGCCCTGAACGGGTGAGGGTCTCTGATCGCTGAACCGCTGCTCGGCGGTGGCCGAAAGCAGCGGGGAAACATCCTTCGTGGTCGCTTCACGGGTTTCCTCCACAGTCACACGCGCGGCCTTTTTCCCGCAAGCAAGAGACATGAGGCAAGCGGCGGTCACGATGAGGCGGATTCCTTTCATTTTGTGGGAGATAGTCGCGGACAACCCAGCCCGCAAGTTCAATCACCCCACTTTACGCCGCTCCGCGCCGCGATCTTCCACCCCGCAAGCTGCCTTTGACTTTCCTGCTTCCCGCCCGTTGAATCCTCCCAGTGGAAAACATCCGATACTTCAACCGCCACACCGGCCAGGCCGAGTCCGAACAGGTCTATGGCGAGTCTTTCCTCCGCTGGATCTATGGAAATCCGCTCGGAAAAATATCCCTTCACGCTCTCGTCAAACGCCACGGCTTCTCAAAATGGTATGGCGCCCGCATGTCGAACCCGGAGTCCGTCAGCCGCATCGAACCCTTCATCAAGCTATACGGTCTCGATCCTTCGGAATTTGCCGAAGCGCCATCCTCGTTCAAGAGCTTCAACGAATTTTTCTTCCGGGAGCTCAAGCCCTCCGCCAGACCCATCGCGCCCTCCCCTGTCGTGTTCCCTGCGGACGGTCGCCATCTCGGCTTTCCGGACATCTCCGCGATCCGTTCCTTTTTCGTGAAAGGCCAGACTTTCGATCTCCCCGCATTGCTCGGGGATGCGGCGCTCGCGGAGAAATACGCCAAAGGCTCGCTTGTCCTCTCGCGCCTCTGCCCGGTCGATTACCACCGTTTCCACTTCCCCGCCGCAGGCATCCCTTCGGAAACGAAGACCATCCCCGGCCCCTTGTTTTCCGTATCCCCCATCGCTCTTGCGAAAAACCTCTCCTACCTCTGGACAAACAAGCGCACGATCTGCCGACTCGAAACGGAAGACCTCGGCACCATCCTCATCCTGGAAATCGGAGCCACCTGCGTCGGCTCCATCCACCAGACCTATACCCCGGGTCAGCGGGTCACAAAAGCCCAGGAAAAAGGCTACTTCGCCTTCGGAGGATCCTCCACGATCACGATCTTCGAGCCGGGGAAAGTCACACTCGCAGCAGATCTTGTGGAGAATTCCGCGCAGCAGACGGAGTTGTATGCCCGGATTGGTTCCGCGATGGCGGTGGGGACGGGCTTTTGAAAGGCGCAATCGCCTTATTCCGTAACCAATCCCACTTCCCGTTATTTCCCTTCCCGCCATGCGCCTCGTAATCCCGTTTTTCTGTCTGCTCTCCCTTTCACTTTACGCAAAGCCCGCCTCCGTGGCATGGCACTTCGTCCCGCCCGCCGGAGCCGGTGTCGCCAACGTGAAAGACTACGGCGCGAAGGGCGACGGCATGACCGACGACACCGAGGCCATCCTCAAGGCGATTTCTGAAAATATCGACAAGTCCCGCTACCGCGCAAACCCCTTCATCTGGTTCCCCGACGGGACCTATCTTGTCTCGGACTCCATCGAGGGCCGCATCATCGCGGAAGGCCGCGACGAGGGGAAAGTTTTCTCGGCAGGCTGGCGCTCGATGTTCATCCTGATCGGCGAAAGCCGCGACGGGGCCATCATCAGATTGAAAGACAAGGCACCCGGATTTTCCGATCCGGCGAAGCCGAAATGGCTGCTCGCCACCGGCTCCGAGCACGATGACATGAACAGCCGGCAGGGCGGCGGCAACCGCGCCTTCCGCCACAACATCCTCAACCTCACGGTCGATGTCGGCAACGACAACCCCGGAGCCATCGGAATCGACTTTGTCGCCAGCAACCGCGGCTCCGTGGATGGAGTGACCCTCCGCGCGGGGAAAAATTCCGGCCACACCGCCATCGCCCTCACCCGCTGGTGGCCTGGTCCCGCGATGATCCTGGACGTTTCCATCAAGGGCTTCGACCACGCCTTCGCGATGGACCACTACCAATATGGAATGACCTTCGAGAACATCACCATCCGCGACACCCGCAAGACCGCATTCACCAATACCAACAACGTCGCGGTGATGCGCAACATCGACTACTCCGGCGACCAACCGTTCTACACCGGCACCGGCGGCCACTCGATGCTTTGCCTGCTTGATTCCACCCTCACCTTTACGGGAAAAGGCGAGGCTGCAGCCATCACCTCGCCCGGCATCCTGAACCTCCGCCGCGTCACCTCCACCGGTTTCACCACCTTCATTGACGACACCTCGAAGGAAAACAAGGATCTCGCCGCAAAACCCGGAGAGCCTTCCAAGCTCAATATCTGGAACCAGGGTTTCATTCTCGACAACACCGGGAAAAACGCCCCGCTCGACCTCCCCATCGAGGAAATCCCCACCATCCGCCCTCCCGAAGGCGCGGAATGGACCGACGGCGGCACCACCGGCGAAACCCTCCAGGCAGCGATCGACTCAGGCGCGGAATACATTTTCATCCGTCCGGTGATCGAGTTGAAAACCAAGGAAACCATCGTCCTGCGGAAAAACGTGAAACTCATCATGGGCATGCACGGCCATATCTCCGGGCCGAACAACGGCAAGCCCGTCATCTCCCTCGCCGATGGCAAGCCGGATACGGTCTGCCTCGAGCACCTCGTCCTTTCCGGAGGGGAAACCGAAAACGCCTCCTCCCGCACCCTCGTCCTCCGCCATGCCGACATCGGCGGCCTCGGCGCTGGCGGTGGATTTACCGGCAGCGGCGCGGGGAAAACCCATGTCATCGACGTGATCGGGCGCGGCTACAAGATCGGCCCGCAACACAAATTCTGGGCACGCCAGCTCAATGCGGAATTCGGCGACAAACCCCTTTTCACCAACGCAGGCAGCTCCTGCATCCTCGGCTTCAAAATGGAGACATCCCCCACCGGCAGCAAGGACGCGCCCCTCAGCACACCCTCCCTGCTCAACCTCGGAGGAAACCTGGAAGTCCTCGGTGGTCTTCTTTA
>Ga0335397_10007774_pt1 | contig 13587 bp, 10 predicted proteins | sample MAT04_FD_205740 | JGI IMG/M metagenome (GOLD analysis project Ga0335397, IMG submission 205740) | Freshwater microbial communities from Lake Fryxell liftoff mats and glacier meltwater in Antarctica - MAT-04 (spades assembly) (version 2) ...
CCGGTCCCGACCCCTCGACCACGATCGCCTGCGACCCGCCCGCGCCCGGCCCCGCGAACCGGCCCCGGGTGTGCCGCTCGTCATACGCGCGGCGCCTCGCCGGGTCGCCCAGCACCTCGTACGCGCGTGCGACCCGCGTGAACTCGCGTTCAGAGGCCACGTCATCCGTGTTGGTGTCAGGATGGTGCGCACGCGCCAGCCTGCGGAACGCCTCCTTGATCTGGCGGGCGGAGGCGGACTGGGGCACGCCCAGCACGACATAGTGGTCACGACGCGCGGTCATCACGGCGAATCTTACTCGGATGGCGCCACAGCCACGGCCGCTTCAGGGAGGGATTGCATGGATCGGATCATCGTCACGGGCGGTTCCGGCAAGGCGGGTCGCGAGACCGTCAAGGACCTTCAGCGCCACGGGTACACGGTGCGCAACCTGGACCGGACGCCCAACCAGGACGCGCCCACGGTGCTCACGGACCTGACCGACTACGGCGCCACCTTCGCTGCCATGCACGGCCATGACGCGGTGATCCACCTGGCCGCCAACCCTGCGCCGGACAACGATCACGTGACGGGCGCCGAACGCTTCGCCCACAACACGGTGTCCACGTTCAACGTGTTCCAGGCGGCCGCGCACCTGGGCATGCAGAAGGTGGTCTGGGCGTCCTCAGAGACCGTGTTCGGCCTCCCGTTCGACCGCGTCAAGCCACCCTCCCTGCCGGTCACGGAGGCGATGCCGCCGCTGCCCCAGAGCGCGTACGCCATCAGCAAGGCCGTCTCGGAGGAGCTCGCTCGGCTGATGCACGCGCGCCACGGCATCCCGTTCATCGGGCTGCGGTTCAGCAACATCCTGGAGCCCCAGGACTACGAGCTGGTGCCGACCTACTGGCCGGACCCGCGCTCCCGGCACTGGAACCTGTGGGCCTACATCGACGTGCGGGACGCAGCGGAGGCCTGCCGGCTGGCGCTCCAGAGCGACCTCACTGGCGCCGAGGTGTTCACCATCGCGGCGGCCGATTCGATCATGACCACGCCCAATGCGGACCTGGTCCACGAGGTCCTGGGGGACATCCCCATGGACGCCGACCTGGGCATCACCGAGACGCTGCTGTCCATCCGCAAGGCGCGCGAGGTCCTGGGCTGGGCGCCCAGGCACTCCTGGCGCGAGACCGTCACGCCCAAGCGCGACTGACCGACGCTTCTACGGTATGATCGCGATACCGCAGAAGAGGTTGACGTGGAGCGCATGTACTACACGCCCAAGGAGGTCGCGGCCATCCTGGGCATCAGCGACGATGCCGTCCTGGAGCTCGTCAACCGGCGTGAGCTGCCAGCGCTGCGCATCTCGCCGCGCCTGACGCGGATTCCGATCGCCGCATTCGAGCGATGGTGTGAAGGCTACCGCCCTGGCAGACGTCGAGTGATCGTCGAGCCGGCGCGGCGGACGGTCGTCGTCGGGCAGGACGAGCGAATCCCGCAGCCCGCCGAGCTGACCCCCCGTTGATCGCCGCGAACCGGGACGCGCTCCTGGTGTACGTCGCGGACCTCGTCGAGCGGCTCGACTCGTTCGCGATGACGCTCCTGCCACCTGACGACGCGGACACCGTGACGCTTGGTCTGGAGTCAGACGGGTCGCTCGTCGTCGACCTCCAGTGGCGATTCCCGTCCGCACCGCGAGCCCAGGATACCGACCTGGAGATCTTCGAGCGGTGGGCGCCGGCCGGCACGAGACGGTGGGTCCGCTCCGAGTACCGCTACGAACTCCGCCACCACGAGCTCCAGTACCGGCGGGCCTACCACCGGCATCACGAGGCGTTCTTCGTCGCGGCGCATGACGTCGTCACCCACGAGCACTGCGAGTCCACGCTGGGCGTCGCGACCTGCGACCACTACGCGGGTGACCCGGTCCGTGATGCGCTCGACGGCGCGGAGCGCCTGTACGGTCTGTGGCTCACGGGCGCCCGTCCGGACTGCTCGACGCTCCGCTGCCTGGGCTGACGCGTCAGGGCGCGGCGGCGGGGATGAACGCGATTCCGTCCGGCTCCAGAGTGATGCGGTCGCTGCCATCGCCGCCGCCCCAGACGATGATCCGGTCGCCCGTCCAGACCACCGACTCGTACTCGCGAGAGCGGTCCGGGGATGCGGGCATGGTCAGCCATGCGTCGGCAGCCGGGTGAGACGCCGGGCCGCCGCCGCTCAACACGACGGTGCCCGTCCAGGCCGCCCGTCCACATCCGAAGCCGTCGACCGGGGCCGCCGCTCGCCACGTCCCCGCGGCCGGGTCGTCGAGCGCCCGAGCCCCATGGACGTACAGTTCACTCCCGGTCCAGAGCATGGTCGGTTCCGTGTCCAGGCCGTCGAGCGGGGTCGGCATCGGCACCCATGCATCTCCGTCCAGCCGATACAGCACGGACGTGCCCCGGTTCGGGCTTGCCAGCGCGTACAGGTCGGCGCCGGTCCAGGCGAGGCCGACCGACCACGGCGCCGAGGCCAGCAGGTCGGGCAGGCGTCGCCACGTCCTGCTCGCCGGGTCGTACGCCGCCAGCCGGTGGGTGGTATCCATGGGCTCGGAGTCCGTGATGCCGTCGAGCACGACCAGCTCCGTCCCGGTCCATTCCCCGGTCACCTGGCCATCCGCGGTGAGCGGTCCGTCGGATAGCCGTTGCCACGTGTCGGTCGCGGGGTCGTACGCTGCGCCGATCGCCTCATGACGCGTCGCCCGCTATCGGTCCGGTCGACCCCACACCAGCAGCTCGGTGCCCGTCCAGGCCGCGACCTGGACGGGCAGGTTCGGGATGGGAGCGCGTGCGATGAAGCGCCACATATCGGTGGTGGGGTCGTAGGCCGCGCCGCCGCGTTCCCGACGGGTGACTGTGTCGTTCCGGCTGCGCGGCCCGGGTGACCCGCCCCAGATGAGCAGCTCGGTGCCGGTCCAGGCGGCGGCCTGGCCGTAGCGGCCGGCGATCGGCGCGTCGGCGATCGGCACCCACGATCCGTCGAGCTGGACCGGCGGAACCGCCGACGCGACCGGGGAGGGGGACTGCGCACCCACGGCAACGGTCGTGACCAGGAGCGCCGCGAACGCGACCACGACCGCGCGGTGCCCGACCGGGGAAAGCTTCATCCGAGGCAACCTCCGACCTGCGCTCACCACGGCAGCGCGGGACCGCTGGGCGAGAGGCTGGTAGCAGAGACGGCCGGTCTCAGCCCTTGGTGAGGTCGAGTTCCGCGCGTACGCTGCCGTCCGTGGGCTCGCCCGTGAGCGTGAAGCCGACCTTGCGGGCCATCCGGATCATCGCCCCGTTCGTCTCCAGGATCTCCGCCACGATGCGCGCCAGCCCCTCCTGGCGCGCCACGTCGATGAGCCGGGTGAGCAGCTCCGTGCCCACGCCACGTCCCTGGTAGCGGTCGGAGACGAGCGTCGCGAACTCCGCCGAGATGCCGTCACGCAGCTTGGACAGCCGGCCCACCCCAGCGATCTCCGGCGCGCCGGTGTCCGGATCCCGGCGCTCGGCGACGAGTGCCAGCTCCCGGTCGTAGTCGGTGAAGCAGACCCGGATCAGCCGCTCGTGGGCGATGCGCTGGTCGAACCCCAGGTTCTCGAAGTAGCGCTGGTAGATCGACTGCTCGGACAGCGTCCGGTGGAAGTCGACCAGGAGCCGCTCGTCCTCGGGCCGGATGGGCCGGATGCACAACGTCTCGCCGGTCCGGTCCGTCCAGAACCCCCGGTACTGGAGCGGGTAGGGGCGGATCGCCGGGCGGGGGAGGGAGGCGGCGGGCAGGTCCGCCGGGTGGAGGATGACGCGCGCGTCCAGGGCCAGGAGCCGGTCGGCGGACGCCAGCAACGGGTTGATGTCGATCTCCGCGATCTCCGGGTGCTCCACGACGAGTTCCGAGAAGCGCACGAGGAGCCCTTCCAGCGCCGCGATGTCCACCGCCTCACGACCCCGCACGCCCTTCAGTGCCTCGAAGATGCGCGTCCGCTCCAGCATCCTGCGGGCCAGCGTGGAGGTCAGCGGTGGCAGGCCCAGGGCCCGGTCCTTGAACACCTCCACGAGCTGACCACCCAGGCCGAACAGCAGCACAGGCCCGAACTGGGCGTCCACGGATGAGCCCACGATGAGCTCGTAACCCGCCCAGTCGATCATGGGCTGGACCGTGACGCCCAGGAAGTGCTCGACGCCCTTCCGCTGTGCCACGGCCGTCCGGATCGCTGCGTACGCCTCGCGTACCGCCAGGGCATCCCGGAGGTTGAGCTTCACGCCGCCCACATCCGTCTTGTGGGTGATGGTGTGGGAGTAGAGCTTGAGCACCACCGGGAAGCCGATCGCCTCCGCTGCGGTGACCGCGTCCGCCTCCGTCAGCGCGACGCGGGTCTCCGTGATGGGGATGCCGTAGGCCGCCAGGATCGCCTTGGACTCGGACTCCGCGAGGATCGTCCGGCCCTCCGCCCGCACGGCCGCGATGACCTCGTGCGCCTCGTCCCGGTGGACGACACGCTCCTCGTCCTCGGGCAGCGTCGGCGTCTCGTACAGCGACGCGAGGTCCTGCTGCCAGGTCCACAGATCCGTGAACATGCGTGCTGCGCTGTCCGGGAACGGGAAGTGGGCGATGCCCGCCTCGCGCAGGATGGTGGCGCCCGCCTCCACGTCCTGGCCGCCCATCCAGGACGCCATCACGGGCTTGCCCAGGCCCTTCGCGAAGGGAAGCAGCTGCTGGGCGGTGCGCGTGGGGTCGGTCATGGCCTGGGGCGTGAGGATGACCAGCAGCCCGTCTGAGCCGGGGTCCTTCGCCGCGATCTCCAGGGCCGCCGCGTACCGTTCCGGCGGCGCGTCGCCGATGATGTCGATGGGGTTGCCGTGGCTCCAGGTGGGCGGCAGCACGGCGTCCAGGGCGGCCATCGTCTCTGGCGTGAGCGCCGTCAGGCGGGCACCGCCGGTGATGAGCGCGTCCGTGGCCATGACCCCCGGCCCACCGGCGTTGCTCACGACGGTGAGGTTCGGTCCCCTGGGTCGTGGCTGCTTGCCCAGCACCTCCGCGAAGTAGAACAGGTCGGAGATGCGCTCCGCGCGCAGCACGCCGGCGCGCCGGAATGCCGCGTCGAGCACCTCGTCGGACCCCGCCAGCGACCCGGTGTGGGAGGCAGCGGCCCGGGCGGCCTCCGCGGTCCGGCCGGGCTTCATGACGATGATGGGCTTCGTCAGCGCCACCTCGCGGGCAGCGGACAGGAACGAGCGCGCGTCGCCCACGGTCTCCATGTACAGCACGATCGCGTCGGTCTCGCGGTCGTTGCCCAGGTGGTCGATGAGGTCGCCCCAGCCCACGTCCGCCATGGACCCCAGGGACACGATGGAGGAGAAGCCGACCTTCTCGCGCAGCGCCCAGTCCAGGACCGCCGTCACGAGTGCACCGCTCTGGCTCACGAAGGCCACCCGGCCGCGGGGCGCCATGGCCGCCGCGAACGTCGCGTTCAGCCCGGTCACGGGACTCATCACGCCCAGGCAGTTGGGGCCGATCAGCCGGATGCCGAACCGGCGCGCGGCGGCCACCGTCTGGCGCTCCAGCTCCGCGCCCTCCGGCCCGACCTCCTTGAAGCCCGCGGAGATGACGATCACCGCGCCGATGCCCGCCTGGCCGCACTCCTCGATGAGTCCCGGCACGCCCGGTGGCGGCGTCACGATGACGGCGAGGTCCACGGCCTCCGGGATGGCGCTCACGGACGGCACGGTCGCGATACCCACCACGCTCCGCCGCTTCGGGTTGACAGGGTAGACCGTGCCCCCGAACGGGCTCGCGATGAGGTTGGTCAGGATCGTCCGTCCCACGGACCCGGGCTTCTCGGTGGCGCCGATGAGCGCCAGGGCGCGCGGTGCGAAGAACGCCCCCAGGGTCCGGCGGCCGGCCCGGAGGATGTCCGTGGCGGGTTCCGCCAACGCAGCGGTGGGGTCGATGCGGGTTGCGGCGGGGTCGGAGCTCGGGTTCTGCACGGGGGTCATCCCTTGGGTGCGGCGGGTCGGGTTCTGATGCTACCCCCCGGCTCCTGACAGGTCGTCGGGGCACCCGGCCCCTGCCGGCCGGGGATTCCGGCCCCTCCGCGGAATGCCGCCGGACCCGTCCTGAGCGGGCACGGTGTATGCTCCCGCCTGCCTCGCGACCGGACCCGATGCCAGCAGGTGACGGGCTCGTCCCGGCGCTCGCCCATCGGCCATCCATCGGGGTCTTCGTGCTCATCCGGGAACCGGCGTCGACGCAGACGGCCGCGCATGCCAGCAGGACCATCACCGGCGTATGAACTTCGTCACGCTCGGCTACGTCCTGTTCCTGCTCCTGGTCGTCGGCGTCTACTGGGTGCTCCCGACCCGCCTGCGCCACTGGTGGCTGCTGGCCACGAGCCTGTTCTTCTATGGCACCTGGAACATCGTGTATGTGCCCGGGTTCCTGGGCCTGATCGCGTTCAACTGGGTGATGGGCCGGTACGTGGCCCGCCCCGACGGTCGCCGAGCCATGATCTTCGCGGTCAGCGCCAACCTGCTGCTGCTGGGCTTGTTCAAGTACCTCGACTGGGTGCTCGGATCCACCTGGTCGCTGGTCACGGTCGTCACGGGCGACGAGCTGGACCTGGGCACGCTGGGCATCATCCTGCCGCTCGCTATCAGCTTCGTGACGTTCACGTTCGTGGCGTACATCGTGGACATCCACCGGGGCCGCGCGCCGGAGCCCAGCCCGCTGCGCTTCGCGGTGTTCGTGATGTTCTTCCCCCACCTCGTGGCGGGTCCCATCATGCGCGCCCGCGAGTTCCTGCCCCAGCTGCACCACTCGCGCCCGTTCAAGGGTCGGCTGTTCGTGGAGGCCGGCCCGCTGATCCTCAGCGGCATGCTCAAGAAGTCCATGGCGGACCTGCTCGCGCCCACCGTGGCGGATGCCATGGCCAACCCCGCCCGGTTCTCCACCATCGGCCTCGTCGTCGCCGCCATCGCCTTCACGTTCCAGCTCTACCTGGACTTCGCGGGCTACACGGACATCGCCCTGGGGTCGGCCCGGCTGATGGGCTTCCGACTGCCCAGGAACTTCGACTGGCCCTACCGGGCGACCAACATGGCCGACTTCTGGAAGAAGTGGCACATCACGCTGGGTCGCTGGCTGCGCGACTACATCTACTTTCCCATCGGTGGCTCGCGCCTGGGTGAGGCACGTGCCTACGCCAACCTGATGTTCACGATGGTGCTGGCCGGCCTGTGGCACGGCGCCGGCTGGACGTTCATCCTGTGGGGCTTCTGGCAAGGCGTCGCCCTGTGCTGGTATCGCTGGTGGAAGAAGCAGCCCCACGTGCCGCATCTGCCCGTGTGGGCGGCCTGGGGCGTGACGTTCGCGTTCGTGGTCATCGTGCGCGTTTTCTTCGTCGCGGACGACCTGGATCACGCGGTGCGCTATCTCCGGGAGATGTTCACGATCCACGGTGGCGCGATGCCGGCGTCCTGGGTGATCGTGGCGGTGCTTGTCGGCATGGCCGCCCAGTGGACCGGGTTCGCGGACGCCTTCCGGCGCATCGCCCTGTCCGGCCCGAACCGACGCCTCGCGACCTACGGCGTGACCTTCGCGCTGGTGATCTTCCTCCTGCCGGTCGTCGCGCCGGCCTTCATCTACTTCGAGTTCTGAGATGACCGTCACGGCCGGCGACCAGCTGAGCCCCATGCCCACCCCGCACAGCCGGCGCACGCGCCGCCGCGGCCTTCGCGTCCTGCTCGTGACCATCGTGCTGCTCGTGGGGCCGTTCCTGGCCCTGGAGCTGTTCGTGCGGGCGCTCATCGCCACGGACCGGTTGCCCACGGCCCCATCGCACAGCGAGCAGCTGGACATCGGGCTCATCAATGTCCGCGACCTGGAGCCCCAGGACGTGCTCCTGATGGGCGACTCGCAGATCGCCACGGGGGTCGAGCCGGTCGTGCTCAGAGAGCTGCTGGAGGGAGAGCTGGGCCGCGAGGTCCCGGTCTACAACTTCGGGCAGCCTGCCAGCTCCACGTACACCAACACGCTGTTGCTCGACCTCATCGCCCGCGAGGGTCGCATGCCCAAGGTCGTCATCATCGACATCTCCATGTCCAGCCTCGTGCCGCCCCAGAGCCGGCCGGGCGGGGGAGGAGGCGGTGCCGGCGTCGTCAATGACGCGGAGGGCCGACCGACGCTGCTCAGCTCCGCCCTGGGCCGGGAGCTTGCGGGCTGCGGAATCGAGACGGAGATCGTGGACCGCATCGACTGCGAGCTGGCCCACGTGTCCGCAGCCTGGCGCTGGCACGGTCGGCCGGAGCGGGTCATCCGCGCCGCCATCTCGGGTTCCCAGCTCGGCATGAAGGCGAATCGCGGACGGCTGCGGCCGGACGGGTTCTTCGCGCGGGGTCCTGCGAACCAAGGACGGCTGCAGCAGCAGATCGCGAATCGCGACTATGCCCAGAGCCGGGTCACCCCGGGCTTCAACCAGCCGGAGGCGGATGACTTCCGCGCGTTCGCCGAGCTCGTGGCGGCCAACGGCGGCTCGGTGATCTTCGTCCAGGTGCCCCTCACGAAGCCGTACACGGACGAGCTCATCGCGCGCAACCCGGACTGGGAGGCGGACCGGGAGACGGCCGCGGCCGAGCTGGAGGCGGCCATCGGGCAGGACATCGTCTTCGTCGAGTCGTACGGCGACTGGTGGAACGACCGGTCCGCGTCGGATCTCAATCACCTGAGCGCGGAGGCCGCCAAGGACTTCACGCGCCAGCTATGGGACATGCCGGACTTCCGTGCGCAGGTCGTGGCCGGCCTGGGTGGATCGCATCCGGTGCCGTCACCGTCCCCCGCCGCGTCCGTCGTGCCCGGCCCGTCCCCCGCCGCCTGATCGGCTCCATCCTTTCGGACCTCCCGTGCGTATGGACACCTGACGGCAACGCCTCATCATCAGGGCCGGCGCCGTCGTCAGGACGTCACACAAGGATGGTTCCATCTCGACCATGAGCACCCAGACGCTGCCCGGCCGCGCTGCCACCCGACCCACCTCCACCCCCCGGGGCGCCGATCTCGCCGCGTTCGTCGCGGGCGCTCTTGCCGCCCTCGTGGCCATCGCGGTCGCGGAGATGATGGCCGCCCTCGTGAGCGGCGCCCCGTCGCTCGTGATCGCCATCGCGGACCTCATCGTGGCCCTTCAGCCGCCAGGCGCGAAGCAGCTGATGGTGGAGCTGTTCGGTGACGCGGACAAACTCGTCGTGGACGTGATGATCGTCTCCGCGGCTGCGCTGATCGCGGGCCTGGTGGGCGTCCTCGGACGACGATCGTTCGGGCGTGCCGTGTTCGCATTCGGCATCGCGGGGGCCGTGGGGCTCATCGCGGCCCTGCGCCAGCCGCTGACCGACCCGGTGCTCGCGGTGATCACCACGGTCGTCGCCATGGGCGCGGCCATCGTGGCCCTCCGGCTGCTGCTCGCGGCCTGCGCGCCGGCCTGGGGACGGACCCGGACCGGAACCGCCGCTGGGGACCCGGCTATGGACCCGGCGGCTCGCGCCACTGCCGCCATGCCCGACTGGGACCGTCGCGGCTTCCTCATCCGGGGTGGCGCCGTGGCCGTCGCGAGCGTCGCGGTGGGTGCCCTCGGCCGTACCCTGCTCCAGACGCGTCCTGCCGCGGCGGTCGCACAGCCGCTGCCGGAGGTGGCAGGGCCCGCCGTGGAGGTGCCGCCGGGCGCCGAGCTCGCGGTCGCGGGCATCACGCCCATCGTCGTGCCCACGGACCAGTTCTATCGCATCGATACCGCGTTCGTGGTGCCGCGCGTGGACACCAGCACGTGGACGCTGACCATCAAGGGCATGGTGGACCGGGAGGTGGTGCTGACCTACGACCAGCTCGCCGCGATGCCCGTGTTCGAGCAGTACGTGACCATCGCGTGCGTCTCCAATGAGGTCGGCGGAAAGCTCGTGGGTAATGCACTGTGGCGCGGCGTGGATCTTCGCTCGGTGCTGGAGATGGCGGGCGTCCAGGCGGGCGCCACCCAGCTCGTGGGCCGCTCCGTGGATGACTTCACGGCCGGCTTCCCGACCGCGTGGGCCATGGACCCGGCTCGCCGCCCGATGATCGCGCTGGGCATGAACGGCGAGCCCCTGCCCGCCCAGCACGGCTATCCCGCGCGGCTGATCATCCCCGGCCTGTACGGCTACGTGAGCGCCACCAAGTGGATCAAGGAAATCGAGCTCACGACACTCGAGGGGTTCGACGGCTACTGGGTGCCGCTCGGCTGGGCCAAGGAAGCGCCGATCCTGACCCAGTCACGCATCGACGTGCCCAAGCACAACGCCAGCGTCGCGGCCGGGCCCGTGGCTGTCGCGGGCGTGGCGTGGGCCCCTGACCGCGGCATCAGCGCCGTGGAGGTGCGCGTCGACGACGGGCCGTGGCAGCAGGCCGAACTGTCGAACCCGCTGGCCACCGCCGCGTGGGTCCAGTGGCTCCTGGCCTGGGACGCGCCCGCCGGCCGACACACCATCCGGGTCCGGGCCACGGACGGCGAGGGCGTCGTCCAGACCGAGGAGCGCACGCGCCCTGCGCCTGACGGAGCGCGTGGCCATCACTCCATCGAGGTGGCGGTCGCCTGACGGGCCCCTCCGGCCGCGGATCGGCCGCCCCCGGGGGCTCCCCCCCGGGCCCCAAGGGGCCCCTCCGGCCCCCGATCGGCCGCCGATCGGCCGGCACACCGTCCACCACCCCCCAAGGGGCCCCTCCGGCCCCCGATCGGCCGGCACACCGTCCACCACCCCCCCAAGGGGCCCCGATCGGCCGCCGATCGGCCGGCACACCGTCCACCACCCCCCCCAAGGGGCCCCTCCGGCCGCCGATCGGCCGGCACACCGTCCACCACCCCCCCAAGGGGCCCCTCCGGCCCCCGATCGGCCGGCACACCGTCCACCACCGGGTGCCATCGGCGCGCGTGCAGCCATCGGTGAGCCGCGGTGAAGTCGACACCGCTACGGTGGCGCGATGTCGACCCTTGGCCCGGCCCGCACGAAGCTCCAGCGCGCCGGGGACGCACGCGCGCGGGAGGTAATGCGCGAGCTCGCGTCCGCGGTCCGCGACGCCCGGACCGCCGCGGGCATGTCACAGCGGGCCTTGGCACGCGCGGCGGGGGTCAGCCATGCCACCGTCAGCGCCCTCGAGGAGGAGCGAGTCGAGCCGAGCATCCCTGTCCTGGCCCGCGTGATCGCCGTCCTGGGAGGCGCCCTGCACGCCTACTTCCGAGCGGGCGCCGGCCCGCTCGTGCGCGATCACACCCAGCTCGCGATGCTCGAGGCGCTGCGGTCAGCGGCCGCCGCGTACTGGCGGCTTCGTCTCGAGGTCCCGGTCCACGTGCCCGTGCGTGGCTTCATCGACGCGGTCCTGTCTGACGCGACATCCCAGGTCGCGGTCGAGGCTCACTCGCAGCTGCGTGGCATCGAGCACATCCTGCGCTGGTCCAACGCGAAGGCGGATGCCCTGCGGGCGGCGTCACCAGACGCGAACCGGGAGGTCTCGCAGCTGCTCCTCGTCCGGTCGACGGATGCCAATCGAGCCGTCGTGGCGACCTACGCGGACCTGCTGCGCGTCTCGTACCCGGGCTCGACACGGGCCGCGTACGCAGCGATCCGGGACGGAGCTCCATGGCCGGGTTCGACGTTGCTGTGGTGCCGCGTGGACCGCGAATGCGCCGAACTCCTGGAGCATCCGCCCCGCGGCATCCGACTCGGCCGCGGCTGACGCAGATCGGCCGGCACACCGGCCACGGCCGCCCCGAAGGGCGCCTCCGGCCCGGGATCGGCCGGCACACCGGCCACGGCCGCCCCGAAGGGCGCCTCCGGCCCGGGATCGGCCGGCACACCGGCCACGGCCGCCCCGAAGGGCGCCTTCGGGACCCCGGCGAGCGTCAGCCGCGGCGGACCCCGAAGCCGTCCAGCGTGAACCGGATGGGTCCGTTGGTCACCGACTTGCCAGCGTAGCCCATGATGCCCGCGCCCGCGGCGGCACCCACGGCGCCATCGGAGGCGGTCGTCATCCACGCGGTGGGCTCGTCCGGGCCCTGCCAGACGCGCAGCCTGAGCTGATCGCCCACGGCCAGCAGCCGGAACCGGATGGGCTCACCAGGCGTGGCCACAAGGCCGCTGTTGACCTCCGGTGCGATGTTCGACTCCCTGCGATCGACGACGCGCTTGAGCTGCACCAAGACGTTGCCATTCGCGGCGACGCGGATGGCACCCCGGATCGCGGTCGTGGGGGTGGCCCGCGCCAGGACGTAGGCGAAGGCATTGCCACCCACCGGCAGCCGGTCGAGCGTCACCCGACCGGACACCTCGACGTCCGCGACATCCACGCTCAGGCGCGCCTCGCGCGTCTGGCCGGAGCCCACGAGGAACTGCCCCGCGCCGTCCGCGACGAACCAGGTCCCGCTCTGCCCGACCGACCACGACCCGCCCAGGTCCGCGGTCCCCCAGCCCGACTCGACCTCCCGGCCGAACGCATCGTCCGCCAGGAGCTCACCGGGTGTCGGCGGCGGAGGGGGAGGTGGCGTGCCGACGGAGACATTGCCCGCCAGCTCGGACGTGTTCTCGTCGGGACGGATCTGGAGCGCCGTCACTCGATCGCCCTCGGACAGACCGCTCACGTCCAGGCTCCAGTTGCCGCCGCCGCCCACGGTCGCGTCGCCGAGGTGCTCCACCGGCAGGCCGCTGGCGGCTGCATCACGGCTCGCGCGATAGACCTCCACGGTCGCGCCCGGCACGCCGGTACCGCGTACGACGTCCGCGCTGGCCTCCACGATGACCGGCGGACGCGCGGTGTCGTTGGCGGTCTCGGATGGGGATGACTGGATCGACGCGAGGTGGATGGCCGGTCCGGACGTGTGGGACACGATGGTGTGGGAGATGCGGATGTTGTAGGCGACCGCAACGGCGGAGCCGTAGTTGGTCACGTTGAGAAGGCCGACGCCGCCCCGCTCCGCATGGCGGATCGTATTGTCGAGAACCTGGTCGAAGCGCGTTCCCCAGCGGATCACGATGCCCCAGCCGCTGAGCGGCGCGGCCTCGCCCTGCGGCGATTCGCCGATGACGTTGCCGCGCACGATGTTTCCCCGGGAGTTGGAGGACATCACCTGGATGCCGTCGAACACCGTGCCCACGAAGTTGCGTGCGATGACGTTGTCGTTGGTGCCGTCGTAGACGTTGATTCCGTTGGCGTTATCGCCGTTGGACACGTTGTAACCCGACCGGTAGTTGGCGGCGTAGCTGCCGTCCGCACGGAAGCCGACCCAGTTGCCGATCACGCGGTTGGCGTTCACCTGGTAGGTGGTCGTCGTGTCGCTACCGTCGGGCAGGTTGGGGTCCCAGCCGTGGGACAGCTCGATGCCCTGGAGGGTGGTGGGCCCGATGATGTTGCGCTCGCCAGGGTCGTCGCCGCCGACCAGCGTCTCCTTGGGCCCGAAGTTGTGGTCCACGCCCGAATAGCAGAACGCGGTCGCACCGTTGGGCTTCATGCACAGCAGGTTGTTCTGGATGATGTTGCGGTCGGTGCCCGGGCCGTACAGGTCGATGGGGGTGCGCCAGGCGC
>Ga0335397_10007776_pt1 | contig 13581 bp, 6 predicted proteins | sample MAT04_FD_205740 | JGI IMG/M metagenome (GOLD analysis project Ga0335397, IMG submission 205740) | Freshwater microbial communities from Lake Fryxell liftoff mats and glacier meltwater in Antarctica - MAT-04 (spades assembly) (version 2) ...
CGTGCCAGAACCCGAACAGCACGCCGGAGAGCCCAGTGGCCCAGACCGCGCCGTGGGCCACCTCGAGCAGGCCCCACAGCACGCCCCGGAAGGCCACCTCCTCGAAGACGACGGTGCCGAGCGGCACGACCAGGGCTGCCCGCAGGATCGTGACCCGGGCCCCGACCCGGTGCCTCGCGTCGAGGAAGGCCCCGCGCGTCAGGGGGAGGGCCAGACCGAGCGCGAACACCAGCGCGACGCACGCCACGGCAACCCCACCCCCCACCAGTCCACGCACGACCGCACCCGATCCGAGGCCCAGCTGCGCCCACGACAACCCCGCCGCCCGCCCGACCAGCAGCAGCAGGGCCGCGGCGGCCGGCCCCGTGAAGGGTTGCCAACGGGCGGGGCCGAGGTGCACCCACACGTTCACGCCGGCCATTCCGCCCAGGCACGCGACCAGGGCGACGAGCTGCCCGCCGCTCACGCGGTGAGCCCGGCGAGGTCGAGCACGGACTCGGGGCCGTCGAGGTCGGGGGTGCTGAGGAAGACGGTCGAGACCCCCAGGTCGGCCAGGGCGGCGTGCCGGTCGCGGTGCTCGGCGACCGTGCCAGCCTGCGTTCGAGCGGCGAACGCCGCAGCCGCGGTCCGTCCGCGCAGCCGCTCCACTCGGGCCCACACGTCGTCGCGGTCACGACCGACCACCGGCAGGTCGAGCACCGTCACGGCGACCTCGCTCGGGTCACGCCCGACATCCGCGCAGTGCTGCCGCACCACGGTGATCTTGCGTTGCAGCACAGCCGGGTCCGTGGTCGTGAGGTTGCACGCGTCACCCAGCTCGGCCGCGATGCGCAGGGTGCGGCGTTCGCCACCTCCACCCACGACCACCTGGATCGGGGCGGGAGGGCGGGGGTAGCACGTCGTCTCGGGGAGGAACACCCCCCGCGCGGCATACGGCTTGGTGCCCGGCGCCCACAGCGCCCGCATGACCCGGATGGAGTACTCCAGCTCGTCGAGCCGCTCCGCCGCGGCCGGGAAGGGCAGCCCGAACGCCGCGTGCTCGCGCTCCCACCAGCCCGCGCCGATGCCCAAGAACGCCCGGCCACCGGTCAGGGCGGACAGGGTGGCCGCGGCCTTGGCGGTGACCCCGGGCTGCCGGAAGGTGACCGGCGTGCACAGCGTGCCCAGCCGCAGCGGCGTCCCCAGGCCCGCGACCGCGCCCAGCGCCACCCACGGCTCGGGGATCGGTTCCCAGGGCCGGCCGACCTGCGGGATCTGCATCAGGTGGTCCATCAGCGCCAGCCCGGCGAACCCGGCCTCGTCCGCGGCGAGCGCGACGTCGCGCAGCCACCCGAGCGGGTCCTCGCCCCAGGGGAACCGGGCGAGTTGCAGCACCACCTCCACCCCCGTGGATGCCGTGCGCGGGCCGACCGCTCGCGCCGCACCGGTCGCAGGCGGCGGGGGAGGAGGGGCCAGGTCCGGGCTCACCGCGACCACGAGGTCCCACCCCTCATCGGCGATCTCGCGCTGCACGGCCCCGCGGCGGTCGAGCTGGCCGGCCAGCACCCGCGCGGGCAGGCGGCGGTCACGGGCGGCGTTGCGGCGGCGGCACTCGTCGTCCGGGGTGTGGAGCACCACGACCACCGCCGCCAGGCCCGCCTCGCGCGCCGAGGACAGCCAGGCGCGGCGACGGGCGACGTCGAAGCCGAGGGTGTCGACCACCGTGGTCAGCCGCCGCCCGAGCCGCGCCGCGACGATCGACTCGAGCACGGCGAAGGCGTCGACGGAGGCGTCGAGGTCGTGCGGCCCGCTGCCGACGACACCGCGAAGGCTGTCGGAGGACACGACCTCCTCGGCGCGGTACCGCTGCGCCGCCCACGTCGACTTCCCCGACCCGGAGGCGCCCACCAGCACGACCAGCGCCGGGTCGGGGAGCGACATGCGGGAAGTCTGCCCGATCCCTCCCCGACCCGGCGTTCGGGACGAACGGGTCAGCGGGTGCGCAGGCCCCAGCCGTAGGGGAACGCCGGGTCGTACCCGGGGTCACCCACGTTGATCGGCTCCTGCGCCACGCTGCGCGGCCAGCTCACCGGCAGCTTGCCGGTGAAGGGGGCCTTGCCGAAGAGCACGTCGGCAACCCCCTTGCCTTCGCTGCCCGGCAGCCACGAGGCGACCAGGGCGTCGATCTGCCGAAGCTGGGCCGGCGGGATGACGACCGGACGGCCGGACACCACCAGCACCACGCACTTGGCAGCGGCGGCGCAGACCCGGTCCACCGCACGGGAGTCGGCCGTGCTCAGCCGCATCGTCTTCTCGGGTCGCGGCGTGTTCTGGTCGCCCGGGTCGTAGGCCCAGAGCGGGCCGCCGACGTCGCCGAACCCCTCGGCATACGGCGTCTCACCGACGACCACGACGCCGACGGCCCCGCGGGGCACACGCGTGGAGGCGTCCGCACTGAAGGTCACGTTGCGGTGCTCGGCTCGGATGCCGTCGAGGATCGTGCTGCCCGGGATGACGTTGGTCGAGCCGCCCTGCCAGGTGAGGGTCCACCCGCCGGCCTGGTTGCCGATGTTGTCGGCGTTGCTGCCCGCGACGTACACCTTCTGCCCGTGGCCGATGGGCACCGTGTGGCGGGAGTTCTTCAGCAGCACCTGTGACTTCTGGACGGCCTTGCGGGCCACCGCCCGGTGTGCCGGCGACCCCACTTCGACGAGGTGCGTGCGGTCGGTGTAGGGCTGCTCGAACAGGCCCAGTTCGAACTTCTTGGTGAGGATGCGCGCCACGGCATCGTCGATGCGGGCCCTCGAGACGCTGTAGTCCGCGACGGCTGCCTTCAGGGTCGTGATGAAGGTGGCGTAGTCGTAGGGCTCCATGAACATGTCGATGCCGGCGTTGACGCCCGTGGCGACCTGCGTCGCGTACGACGCCACCCCCGGGTCGATGTGGTGGATGCCCTCGTAGTCGGAGATGACGAAGCCGTCGAAGCCCTGCTGCTGCTTGAGCCAGCCGGTGAGCAGCTCGTGGCTGCCATGCATGTTGACCGGGTTGCCCAGGCCGTCGTCGGTCCAGTCGACATCGCTGTACGACGGCATCACCGACCCGACGTCGTACGTGTGGATGGCGGGCAGGTAGGGCGCGAGCGCGAGCCGCTGGAACGTCGCGCGGCTGACCTGCGCGACGCCCTGGTCGATGGGGTAGTCGCCGCTCCTGCCGCTGTTGGACCCGGTGCCGTAGGTGGTCAGGCCGTCACCGGCGAAGTGCTTCGCCGTGGCCAGCACGCGGTCGCTGCGGTCGAGCCGGCCAGAACGGCCTTGGAGGCCGGCGATGGAGGTCGCCATCGACCTGACCAGCTCGGGCGTCTCGCCGAAGCTCTCGTAGGTGCGCCCCCAGCGGTCGTCACGCGCCACGCACAGGCACGGCGCGAAGGCCCACTGCGGCCCGCTGGCGCGGGTCTCCTCGGCGGTGATGTGCGAGATGCGGCGCACCAGGGCGGGGTCGCGGGTGGCACCCAGCCCGATGTTGTGCGGGAAGACCGTGGCTCCCAGGAGGTTGCCGTGGCCGTGCACCGAGTCGACCCCGTAGATCAGCGGGATGCGCAACCGGGTCGCCATGGCGGCCCGCTGGTAGCGGTCGACCATGTCGGCCCACGCGGTGGGGGTGTTCGGTGTCGGCACCGAGCCGCCGCCGGAGAGCACACTGCCCAGACCCAGCGTGGTGATCTGGGAGGTGTCTGCGTCGATGCCGCCGCGTTCGGCCTGCGTCATCTGACCGATCTTCTCGTCGAGGTTCATGCGGCGCAGCAGGTCGGCCACCCGCTTCGCGGTGGGCAGCTCGGCGTTCTCGTAGGGGAGCGAAGCAGCGGCCGAGCTGTTGGCCGGGGCGGGTGCCGCGGCGGCGGATCCGACGGAGGTGGCGGCGGCCAGGCCCGTGGTGGCCAGGGCGGCGGCAGCGCCCAGGGCCGCGAGGCGGAGTCGCGGTTGGGGTGAGGTGGCAGGTCGCATGGAGTTCCTTCCGGTCGCGCCGACCGGTCGGGCGGCGTACTGCGGCACCCGGCCGCATCCCTGGAGCGAACGTGATGTCCTCACATCCTGCCGGTGTCCTGCCCCGGTCGACCAGCGGTGACAGGGGCCTTGACCAAACTGGAGGGGAACCTTGACCAGCACCAGGGAGAAGGCTTCTCAGCGGCGGTAGTACGTGCCCTCCAACGGCAACCGGAACCGGGGCCGACCGTCGCGGCGCAGGTAGGCGTGTGCCACGGCAGGGGCGGTCGGGATGAGGCAGATCTCGCCGACGCCCTTGGCTCCGTAGGCGAACGGCAGCACGCCGGGCCCGTGCACGGTGCGCACCTCCATCTCGGGCGTCGTCGTCGACCGGATCAGGCCGAGCTTCGCGAACGTCGTCTGCGGCCGGCCGTCGACCACGACGAACTCCTCGGTGAGCGCGTAGCCCAGACCCATGACGATGCCACCCTCGACCTGACCCTGGAGCGCCTGCTGGTTGACCACCGTGCCGGCGTCGTACGCCGCCACCACCTTGCGCACCCGGCCGTCGGCGTCGAGGTGCACCAGCTGGGCGCCGTAGCCGTAGGTGACGTGGCTGACCGGGTTCGCCTTGTCGGAGCCGATGGGGTCGGTCGTCGGCGAGAACTCGCCCTCGAACACCCGACCCTCCACCGACTCCAGGGCTGCCAGCAGACCCGGCCCGTGCAGCGCGTCGGGACCTCCTCCCGCCTCCAGGGCCTCCTTGAGCGCCACCGCCGCGCGGCGTACCGCCTCGCCGGTGAAGACCGTCTGGCGCGATGCCGTGGACGTGCCGGCATCCGGCGTCCGCTCGGTGTCCGGCGCCTCGACCACGACCCGGTCCGCAGGGACGGCCACGGTCTCGCACAGCATGTGCGTCGCCATCTGGGCCACCCCCTGCCCCATGCCGGCCGCGGAGGTGCGCACGTGAACCACGCCCCCCTCGACCGAGATCAGGGCACGCCCAGTGTCGGGCACACCCATCCCGAGACCGCTGTTCTTGAACGCCACCGCCAGCCCGGCCTCGGGGTCGGCGTCGTAGTCGGGCTTGAGCGCCTCGAGGCACTCGACCAGCCCGGTGGCCTCGTCGGCGATCTGGCCGTTGGGCAGCTCCTGCCCGGGCCGGATCGCGTTGCGGTGGCGGAACTCCCAGGGGTCGATGCCCGCCTTCGCGGCGAGCAGCGTGATGCTGCTCTCCAGGGCGAAGGCGCTCTGGGCCACGCCGAACCCGCGGAAGGCGCCCGACACCGGGTTGTTGGTGTAGACCGCCAGTCCCTCGCAGTGGAAGTTCTGGTAGTCGTAGGGACCGCCGGCGTGGGTCACCGCCCGCTGCAGCACCGGGCCCCCGAGCGACGCGTAGGCCCCGGTGTCCGCGACGATCCGGGCCCGCAGGGCCGTGACCCGCCCGGTCGCGTCGCAGCCGAGGGTCATCTCGAGGTCCATCGGGTGCCGCTTGACGTGGTAGGCGAGGCTCTCGTCGCGCGAGAACTTGACCTTGACCGGCAGCCCGGTGTGCCAGGCCGCCAGGGCCGCGTGGTGCTGCACGCTCAGGTCCTCCTTGCCACCGAAGCCTCCGCCGACGAGCATCGAGTGCGCGTGCACCTGCCCCAGCGGCAGGCGGAGCATCCGGGCGATCTCGCGCTGCTCGTCGTAGACCGACTGCCCGGACGTGAACACCTCGACCCCGCCATCCGCCCACGGCCGCGCGACGGCGCACTCCGGCTCCAGGAAGGCGTGCTCCTGCCACGGCGTGTGGAAGCTGTTGCTGACGACGAACGCCGACGCGGCAAGGGCGGCATCCGCGTCGCCCCGGTCGACCACCTCGCGGGTCAGCACGTTTCCGCCCGGGTGCAGCAGGGGCGCGCCGGGCGCCAGCGCCTGCTGAGGGCTGGTGACCGGCTCGAGCTCGGTGTAGCGCACCTCGATGAGGCGAAGGACCTCGTCCAGCGACGTCTCGTGCTCGCAGACCACCAGCGCGAGGGCGTCGCCGACGTAGCGGGTGGTGGCGCCCTGCGCGACCAGCACGTCCCAGTCGTCCACCAGGTGGCCGATCACGTTCTCGGGCACGTCGGCCGCGGTCAGCACCGCGAGGCAGTCGGGGTGCGCCCGGGCCCGGCTGACGTCGAGGGCGTCGACCACCGCCCGGGGGTACGCCGAGCGCAACGCCCTGGCGTGCACCATGCCCTCGAGCCGGATGTCGTCGGTGTAGACGCCGCTGCCGAGCACCTTCTCGGCGGCGTCGGGCCGGGGCGCGCGGTCGGACATCCGCACCTGCGCGGTGGGCGCGGCGACCTCCTCCTCGCCCCGCAGGATCCGCCCGGTGCGCAGCACCGCGTCCTCGACCATCCGGTAGCCCGTGCAGCGACAGACGTTGGCCCGCAGGGCCGTGACCACCTCGTCGCGGGTGGGGTCGGGGTTCGCCTGCAGCAGTGCCCTGGTGGTCATGGCGAACCCGGGCATGCAGAAGCCGCACTGCACGGCGCCCTCCTGCTCGAAGGCGGAGACGATCGCGGCCCGCTCGCGCTCGGGCAGGCCCTCGGCCGTCGTGACCTGCTTGCCGGCGACCTTGGCGGCCTTGCGGGTGCACGCCTTGACGGCCCTGCCGTCGACGTCGACCAGGCACGTGCCGCAGCTGCCGTCGGTGCATCCCTCCTTGACGGAGGTGAGGTCGAGGTCCTCGCGCAGCCAGGTGAGCAGGGTTGCGCCGGTGGGCACCTCGTGCACCCGGCCGTTCACCGTGGTGGTCATCGGCTCGTCTCCTTCTGCGCCGTGGTGTGCGGCTGCCGTGGCGTTCGGATGCCGCGCGCGTGCCATCACCGCACCGCCGTGTCGGGGGGCCCGCAGGGCAGGTAGTGGCCTGCGGGCAGGTGCTCGGCGAGGTGCCCGTCGGTGACGGCGCGGTGGCCGCGCAGGAAGACGTCGCGCACCCGCCCCTGCACCTCGATGCCCTCGTAGGGGGTGTGGTCGACGTTCTCGTGGAGCGCCGCGTGCGTGACGGTCCATCGTGGGGCGGGGTCCAGCACCAGCACGTCCGCGTCGGCGCCGGGCACGAGGGCACCCTTGCGGGGGTGGAGCCCGAAGTAGCGGGCGGCGTTGGTGGCGGTCACCTCGGCGAGCCGGGTCAGGTCGAGCCTTCCCGCGGCCACGCCGGCGGAGTACATCAGCGCCATCCGCAGCTCGATGCCCGGGATGCCGTTCGGCACGTGGGCGAAGTCGGTCGCGGCATCCTTCTGCCCGACCAGGTCGAACGAGCAGTGGTCGGTGCCGACGAACTGCACCTCACCGCTCGCCAGTGCGGCCCAGAGTGCGTTTCGGTCGGAGGCCGTGCGCAGGGGAGGGCTCATCACGAACGCCCGCGCGCGGAGGCTGTCGTCGTCGGGGCCGCCGTAGGCGCCCGCGTCGAGCAGGAGGTACTGCGGGCAGGTCTCCGCGGCCACCGTGTTGCCGGTGGCCCGGCCCCGGCGAACCGCCTCGAGACCGAGGGCCGACGAGAGGTGCACGACGTAGTGCGGGGCGCCCGCCAGCGCCGCGATGACCTCGAGGCGATCGACGGCCTCGGCCTCGAGCACGGCGGGTCGGGTCAGGGCGTGGAAGTGCGGCGTGGTGTGACCGTCCGCCAGCGCCGCCTTGACGAGGGTGTCGACGAGCACGCCGTTCTCGCAGTGGAACCCGATGGTGGCACCCAGCCGCGCGGAGGTCGTGAGGGCCGCCAGGACCTGTCCGTCGTCGACCATCATCGTGTCGCGGTAGGCCAGGTACAGCTTGAACGAGGTGACCCCGCGCGACACCACCTCGCCCATCTCGTCGGCGAGCTCGTCGCGCCACTGGGTCATCGCGAGGTGGAACGCGTAGTCGGTGACCGCGCGGCCCTCGGCCTTCGCGCTCCAGCGGTCGAACCCGGTGGTGAGCGTCTGCCCGTGGAACGCCGTGGCGAAGTCGATCACCGTCGTCGTGCCGCCGGCGAGGGCGGCACGGGTGCCGGTGGCGAAGTCGTCGGCGGTGACGTGGTCGCCGGCCTCGAGGTCGAGGTGGCAGTGCGACTCGACCCCGCCGGGAAGGACCACGCAGCCGGTGCAGTCGAGCACGGGCTCGCCCGGGCGCGGCTCGAGCATCCCCACCGCCGCGATCGTCTCGCCGTCGATGCGCACGCAGCCGCCCTCGAGCACCCCCTCGGGGGTGACGACACGGCCGCCGCGCAGCAGGGTCACCTCACAGCTCCTTCCAGATCCGCTCGGCGCGCTCGGCCGAGTGGGCGAGCACCGCGGCCTCGTCGAGCCCGGGGAACTCGCGCTCCCGCAGCACCCACTCGCCGTCGACCAGCACGTCGGCCACCTGGGCGCCGCTCATGCCGAACACGACGTGGCCCCAGACGGACCGGTCGTCGAGGTGCGTCGGCGGTCGGTAGTCGAGGGTCACGAGGTCGGCCACCGCTCCCGGTCGCAGCACGCCGATGTCGCGGCCGAACACCTCGGTGGCGATCGCCGGGTTGTGCTCGAAGAGCATCGTCACCGCCTCGGCAAAGCCGACGGTGGGGTCGAGCCGGTGCCCGCTGGCCGCGATCTTGGCCACCTGCATGGAGGCGAGCACGTCCGGGGTGTAGGCGTCGGTGCCGAGGCCGACCCGGATGCCGCGGCGCAGCATCTCGACCACCGGCGCGAACCCGACCGCGTTGGAGAGGTTGGAGTGCGGGTTGTGCACCACGGTGGCGCCGTGCTCGGCGAGCACCTCGGTCTCGACCGGGGTGACGTGCACGCAGTGGGCCGCGATGCTGTCCGGGCCGACCATGCCGCGTGCGGCGAGCCGGTCGACGACGCGGCGACCCGTGGCCGCCACGGTGCGCGGTTGGTCGAGCGGGCCCTCGGCGACGTGCACGTGGTACCCCCCGGGCACCGCCTCGGCCGCGCCGGCGATCGTGTCGAGGCTCGCCTCCGAGAGGGTGAAGGAGGCGTGCATCCCGAACAGGCCGCGCAGGCGGTGCTGGTCGGGCGTGTTCGCGGCGTGCATGAAGCCGACGTTCTCCGCCACCGCCTCGGCGAAGGCCGTCGGGCCGTCGCGGTCGGAGGTCTCGTAGCAGAGGCACGCTCGCACTCCCACCTGCCGGGCCGCCTCCGCGATGGTCGCCAGCGACCCGGGAGCGGCGTTCGGGCTGGAGTGGTGGTCGAACACGGTGGTCACACCGCACCGGACCGACTCCAGGAACGTCGTCGTCGCGTTGAGCCGCACGTCCTCGGGCTCCAGGAGCCGGTCCAGGGCCCACCACAGGTTGCCCAGGATCTCGTCGAAGTCGCGGGTCGGTGCGTGCACGGCCATGCCGCGCGCGTACGCGCTGTAGGTGTGCGTGTGGGTGTTGACGAGCCCCGGCAGCACCACCCGACCGGTGTCGACGACCGGTTCGCCGGGGTGGGCGGTGCGCAGCTCGCTCGAGGTGCCGACCTCCGCCACGAGCCCGCCGCGCACGAGGACCGCGCCGTCGGTGACGACCGGTCGGGTCGGGTCGCCGGTGACGACGTGCGTGCCGGTGACGATCACGGTGTCGCCACCTCCAGCCCCGCAGGGGCGGCGTCGAGGAGCCAGGGGTGGTCGTCCTCGAGGGCCGTGAGGATGCGCTCGATCTGCTCCGGCAGGTCGCCGTCGCTGCGACGGTGGGTGACGACGTCCCGCGACGGCAGCCGCACGAGGTAGTCGTCACGTCGCCGCAGGAAGCCCACGTTGGTCGAGGCGTCGAAGTCCTCGCGCGACCAGAAGACGGTCACCTTGTCTCGGTAGGGCAGGCCGGCATGGGGGCAGAACGTGCCGCAGTTGCCGCACTCGTTGCACAGCCCGTCGAGGTGCACGACCTGCCGTGGGTCGGCCAGGCCCGGCACGGCGATCGCGACGTTGGCGCGGTTCGGGCAGACCTCGGTGCAGATCTCGCACACCTCGTCGCAGCGCAGGCAGCGTTCCGCCTCGGCGGGCCCGGTGGCCTGCTCGGAGAGCCGGCCGCGGCGACCGGTCAGGAGGTCGTGGGCGGTGAACACCGGTGCGGCGGCGTGGTCGAAGTCGGGCCGGATGCCGTGGCGACGCAGGATCGCCCGGGCCACTGTCTTGCCGTCTGCGATGGCCCGCACCACGGTGTCCGGGCCTCGACGGCCGTCGCCCACGGCATACACCTCGGTGACGCCACCGGCGACCACCGCACGGAGGTCCGGCCCCAGCTGTGGGTGCCCGTGCTCGTCGACGGTGACCTCGTTGGCCCGGTAGCGACCGCCGTCGACCGTGGCGCCGGTCGCCCCGACCACGGTGTCGACGGGGAGCTCGACGACGACCCCGGTGCCACGGGTCGACCGCCGCCCGTCGGCCGCCCACGCGTCGAGCTCGGTTCGCTCACAACGCAGCAGCACACCGTCGTAGGCGATGGGTGCCAGCAGCTCCAGCACCTCGATGCCCTCCGCGCGAACCGCGTTCACGTCCTCCTGGGCGGCCGGCATGAACGGCTCGGTGCGCCGGTACACGAGGGTCACGTGCTCGACGCCGTCGGTGCGCAGGGCCGCACGGGCGCAGTCCATCGCCACGTCGCCGGCCCCGACCACGGCGACCCGCCGGCCGGCCCGGGGCCCACTGCCCGTCTGCGCCTCACGGAGGAAGTCGAGGGCGTCGCGGACCAGGTCCGCGCCTGCGGCGACCGGAGGGACGCCGCGGCCCCAGGCGCCGGTGGCGAGCACGACGTGCTCGAAGCGGGTGCGCAGGTCGGCGAGGTCGTAGTCGGGGTCACAGCCGAAGTGGAAGTCGACCCCGGTGGCCACGGCGAGGCGGGAGTCGCGGTCGACCTGCTCCCGCGAGATCCGGAAGGCCGGGATGACGTGGCTGACGATGCCGTAGGGCGCGGCCAGCCGTTCGAAGACCTCGACCGCTATCCCGTTGCGGCGCAGAAGCACTGCGGTGGCGATGCCTGCCGGGCCGGCCCCGATCACCGCGACGCGTGCGTCGGTGCTCAGCGCCGTCGGGGCGATCTCCGCGACGTAGGCGTCCTGGGCGACGTCGGCGACAGCGAGCTTCACCCCGCGGATGTCGACGCCGGTGTCGTAGTCGACCCGGGTGCAGTGCTGCCGGCAGGGCTGCGAGCAGAGCACCCCAGTGATCGTCGGCGACGTGTTGTCGCGCACGACCACCCGGAAGGCTTCGGCGGGCAGTCCCGCCGCGGCGAGGGAGAGGTACGTCGGCACCTGCTGCTCGATCGGGCAGCCCCCGTGCTCGCACGGGGCGGAGAAGCAGTCAGTGAGGGGCAGTGGGGACGACGTCTTCCTCGAACCGACCTTCTCCCGGTACCGCTTGTGGGTGCGTGCATCGGTGGTGACCCGCGAGGCGAGCGCGTCGACGGCATCCACGTCGACCCGGCCGTGGTCGGTCATGACCTCGGTCGACAGCTCGGCCAGCTGCTTCAGCCGCGCATAGCCGCCGGGCTTGAGCAGCGTGGTGCAGACGGTGACGGGCTGGATGCCGGCACGCACGAGGTCCGCGACGTTCGTCGCGTCGGCGCCTCCTGCGTACGAGAGGGGCAGCCGCCCGTCGAACGCCCGGGCGAGGACGGCGGCGAGGCGCAGCGTGAGCGGGAGCAGAGCCCGCCCCGAGAGGTACATCTCCGGCGCGGGCAGCCTCCCGCGGGTCACGTCGATGGGCAGGGTGTTGCTCAGCTTCACGCCGAACACCAGGCCGGCGTCGCGCGCCCTGTGGTCCAGGCGGGTGAACATGGCCACGGCGTCCGCGAGCTGGAGGTCGTCGACGAAGTGGTGGTGGTCGAAGGTGAGGTGGGAGTAGCCGAGGTCGTCGAGGGTGTGTCGGGCGAGGTCGTACCCGAGCATCGTCGGGTTGCACTTGACCCAGGTGTGCAGCCCCTTGGCGAGCAGGTGCTCGGCCATCCGCTCGATCTCGTCCGCCGGGCAGCCGTGCATCGTCGAGATGGTGACCGTGTCGCAGACGTGCGGGGAGATGCGCTCGAGGTGCGAGCGGTCGACGTGGGGAAACCGCCCGAGGCCGGCCTCGAGCCAGGCCATCGCGCCACGGAACGCCGAGGTGCTCGAGGCGTCGCGCAGGCCCTCGACGAAGGCGTCCACCACCGGCGTGCGAAGGCCGGCGAGGTCGTAGCCCACCGAGGCGATGAACACCACGTCGTCGTCGAGGCCGAGCTCAGCCGCGAGCACCGCGATGGCGAGGTGGGCGTGCACGTACTCCGCGAAGGCCTGCTCCACGGGAAGCTCGGTCGACCACTCGCAGTTGAAGCCCTCGTCCTCGGCGTCGATGCACGGTTTCGGCACGGCTGCTCGCACCGCGTCACCGGCGAGCACCTGTACTGTCTTCAGCTCGATCACGCGTGCGCCGGCGAGCCAGGCGGTGACGATGTTCTGGGCGAGCTGGGTGTGCGGGCCGGCGGCCGGGCCGACCGGGGTCGACAGGGTGTGGCCGCAGGCGTCGCGGATGGTGCGCCCCGCGGGGGCATGGAAGTGCTGCGACCGCAGACCGAAGATGCTGTCGTGCCGAGCGTGCTCGCCCAGGGCCCACTCCACCAGCTCGGGGAACGGCAGCGGGCGCATGACGTCACCCATCGCAGCTCCCGGCCACCCGGGCGTTGAAGTCGGTGATCAGCTCGTCCCACACGGGCAGGTACGGCCGCAGCCCGCGCCAGAAGGACTGGTCGCGCCGGCGCTCGAAGAGCTCGACCGGGGTGCCCTGCTGCTCGACCCAGGTGTAGTAGCCGAGGTTGAAGATGCGGTTGCGGTCGCGCTCGGTCAGCTCGAGGGTGGCGTCGGTCGGCACGTTGGCGAGGTGCTCGCCCCAGACCGCTGCGGCATCGAGCCGGGTGAACGTCCCCCCGAAGTCGCGCTCGAGGACGCGGGCCCGCTCCGACCCGTACAACTGCCCCCCGTCCGTCGCCACGGTGACGACGACGTCGTCCGGGCCCAGGCCGAGCACCTTCGCGGCCGAGATGGCCGCGAGCACGTTGCAGATCGAGGAGAAGCCGAAGTCGGCCAGCGAGCGCAGCACCGGGGCCGGCACCCCGAGGCCGGCCAGGTGGGCTCGGCCCGCGGGCTCGTCGAACAGCACCCCGAGGTGGTCGGTGGCGCGGTCGCTCACCGCGGCGACCAGGTCGTGCCGCATGACGTTGTGGATGAGGGGGACGTGCTTGTCGCCGATGCCCTGGATGTTGTGCTCGCCGTAGCCGTTCTCGAGCAGGGTCGGGCACTCCAGGGCCTCGGCGGCGAGCACCTTGGTGCCGTGGGTGTCCTTGAGGTACTCGCCCGCTGCGATGGTGCCGGCCGACCCGGTCGCGCTCGTCATCAGGGCCAACCGCACGTCACGACCGAGGTGCTGCCGGTAGCTCTCGAACACGTGGGACAGGGCCGGGCCGGTGACGGCGTAGTGCACGAGGTGGTTGCCGAACTCCGCGAACTGGTTGAACACGAAGTTCTCCGGCTCCAGGGCCAGGCGGTTGCACTCGTCGTAGATCTCCTTGACGTTCGACTCGGTGCCCACGGTGCGGATGACGTCCTCGGCCGGGTTCTCGCACCACCGGTCCAGCCAGTCGAAGCGCTCACGGCTCATCCCGGTG
>Ga0335397_10007778_pt1 | contig 13576 bp, 12 predicted proteins | sample MAT04_FD_205740 | JGI IMG/M metagenome (GOLD analysis project Ga0335397, IMG submission 205740) | Freshwater microbial communities from Lake Fryxell liftoff mats and glacier meltwater in Antarctica - MAT-04 (spades assembly) (version 2) ...
ACACCTCGTCGACGCTGCCTTCCTCGACACCGCGGCCGGCGTACATGACCATGACGTTGTCGGCCATGCCAGCGACGACGCCGAGATCGTGGGTGATCAGCATGATCGCCGAATCGATCTCATCCTTGATGCCGATGAGCACGTCGAGCACCTGCGCTTGCACGGTGACGTCGAGCGCGGTAGTCGGCTCATCGGCAATGAGCAACGACGGCCGACAAGCGATCGCCATGGCGATCATCGCCCGTTGACGCATCCCGCCCGAGAACTCGTGCGGGTACATCCTTGCCCGACGGTCGGCTTGGGGAATCCCGACGAGGTCCAACATGGCCACAGCGTGTGCCATGGCGGCCTTGGCTTTCATCCCGCGATGGATCCGCACCATCTCGGCGATCTGGCGGCCGACGGAATGGACGGGGTTCAACGCCGTCAGCGGATCCTGGAAGATCATGGCGATCTCACCGCCGCGTACATGGCGCATCCGTTCGGGTGTGGCCTCCAACAAGTTCTCGCCCTGCCACATGATGCGCCCACCGACGACCTCGGCGGGTGGTTTGGGCAGGAGTCCGAGGATGCTCAAGGCGGTGACCGACTTGCCCGAACCGGACTCTCCCACCACGGCGAACACATCGCCGCGATCGATGGTGAAGCTCACCTGGTTGACGGCCCGCACGACACCATCGGTGGTGTCGAAGACGATCTCGAGATCCTCGACCGTCAGCAGTCGACGGTCGCCGGTCGAGTCAGCAATCGGGCCCGGTTGCGGCTCGGCGATGGCGTAGCTCATACCTCGTCCTTCACGTCGAGGGCGTCACGCAGACCATCGCCGATGAGCAGGAAGCCGAGCACCGTGATGACGATCGCCAGCCCGGGGAAGATCAACAGGCCGGGCGACTCGGAGAAGAACGACTGCGACCGTGAGATCATGAGCCCAAGCGATGGCGTCGGTTCCTGAACGCCCACTCCCAGGAACGACAGAGCCGATTCGGCCAGCACGGCCGATCCGATGCCGATGGCGGTGAGCACCAATACCGGCTGGATGATGTTCGGCATGATGTGGCGGGTGATGATGCGGCGGGTCGGGACCCCAATGGCGCGAGCGGCCTCGACGTAGTCGAACTGCTTGGCTTGCAGCATTCCGGCGCGCACCACCCTGGCGGTGGCAAGCCACGACGTGACGACCAGCGTGATGACGACGGCCGACGTCCCACGACCGACCACCGCAATCATGGCGACTGCCACCAAGAAATATGGGATCGCCAACAGGATGTCCACGAGACGCATGACGATGGTGTCGAAGTATCGACCGAACCAACCCGCCATGGCACCCAACACGATGCCGACGAACACTTCGAGCAACGACACCAGCAAGCCGATGAATAGCGAGAGCCGGATGCCGTAGACCACCCGGGCGAACACGTCGCGTCCGATCTGATCGGTGCCGAACCAATGGTTGGCATCGGGCGGCGACTTGTAGAGCAGTCGCTCCTGCGCCAGCGGATTCTGCACGAGGAATGGACCGATCACCGCCACCACCAGCAAGAACACCACGAGTGCCATACCGACGATGGCGAGCTTGTTGGAGCGGAAGCGGCGCCACGAGTCCTGGCGGAACGAGCGCGTTGCGGCAACCACCTCCTTCAGTGAATCCTCAGCCCCCGGCATCACCACCGCCGTGTCGTTGACGATCTCGTTGGACAGATCACTCATCAGCGCTCACCGCCCGCCAGTCGAACCCGGGGATCGAACCACGCATAGCTGATGTCGACAGCCAGGTTCACGATGCCGTAGACCAACACCACAACCACGGTCAGTGCCAACAACACGGGCAGGTCGCGCCCTTCGGCCGAAGCAACCAGCTTGGAACCGAGGCCCGGCCAGTTGAAGACCGTCTCGGTCAGGATGGCGGCGGTGATGAGCGTGCCGAAATCAATGCCGATGAACGTAATCACGGGAATCATGGCGTTGCGCAAGGTGTGGCGGCGGGTGATCACGCCTTCCTTGAGCCCCTTGGCACGGGCGGTCCGCACATATTCCGCCTTGCCGACCTCCAACATGGTCGTGCGCGTCAGTCGAGCGACGATGATCGTCGACACCGATGCCAGCACGATCATCGGCTGAACCAGGTAGCGGAACTGCTCCGCGCTCGGAATGATCCACAGATACCACTCGTCGGGCCCGATCCGCTGAACCGGCAGCCGTAGCCACTGGGGCCAGTCGTGATTGTTGGCGTAAACACCGGTGACTTGTTGAAACGCATACCCCAACACGAACACAGGAATGGCGCTGGCCACCGCGGCTGTGATGGTGGTGACGGTGTCGGCGACGGAGTTCTTTCGCTTGGCTGACAGAATTCCCAGGCTGATGCCGACCGAGGCCTCCAGCATGATGGCCCACACCGCCAAGCGGAGCGACGCCGGCGCCCGCTCCTTGATGATCTCAGAGACCTCGCGACCATCCTTGAACGACTTCCCGAAATCGAAGGTCACGATACTCTTGAGATACTTGCCGTACTGCACGATCACCGGACGATCGAGCCCCAACTTGTTTCTCGTGTTGGTGACGACCGTCTCGGAGACGGCCCTGTTGTCTCCGCCCGCCAAAATTTCGGCAGCGTCGCCGGGCAGCAGAAAGTAGAGGAAGAAAACGAGGGTGACGGCCCCCCAGACCACAAAGAGGAGCTGGAAGACTCGCCTGACGATGAAGCTCAACATAGAGATTCCTCAAGCGAAGCCGGGGTGACGCCGACGTGGCGTCACCCCGGTCATCGCTGAGATCACTTCTTGATGCCGACACGCTCCCAGAGGATGATGCCGAGCGGCGGCTGGTCATAGTTGACCACCTTGTCGCCGTAGACCTGATCGCCGGTGTACCAGTTGAACGGCACCACAGCCATCCGGTCATTGAGGAGGTACTCCTCGGCCTGGTTGTAGAGCTCGCCGCGTTTGGTGTCGTCGACCTCGGCCTGCGCCTTGGCCAGGAGATCATCAAACTTCGTATCGGAGAATGACCCATTGTTGTTCCCGCCGACCGCAGTCGTCGAGAACAGGTCCAAGGTGAAGTTGCCGTAGGTCGGGTAGTCGGCGTACCAACCGGCCCGGCAGAAGCGGCAGCCGCCCTTGGCCATCGTCCCGAAGTACTTCTCGGAGATCGGGTCGGTGGTGGACTCGATGCCGATGGCCTTCAGGTTCTCCTGCACGATGGAAACCACGTCTTCGTGTCCGCCGCCCGTGTTGAAGTTGATGGTGATAGGTCCGTTCAGCGTGCCGCCGGCGTCCTTCCACTCCTGCAAGAGCTTCTTGGACTCGTCGATGTTGAAGGCGCAGAACTTGCAGAGGTCCTTCTTGAAGCCGGGGATACCCGGAGGAACCACACCGGTCGGGAGGTTGCGAGTGCCCTCATAGACCTTCTGGTTGATCTGCTCACGGTCGATCGCCATGGATATGGCCTTGCGGAGCAACGAGTTGTCCTTGCCGCCCTCATCGCTGAGTTGCGGGTTGTTCTTGAATCCGAAGACGAAGAAATACACGCCGAGGGTGCCGGACTTGACCGTGTTGTTGTGGTCCTTCTGGGCGGCACCGAACTTGCCCGGAGGAATCGAGGCGCTCATGGTGTCGCCCGCTTCGAAGGCGGTGTACCCACCCTCTGGGTCCTTCTGGATTTTGAACTCGATCCTGTCGAGGTTGGCCTTCTCGTCGCCCAGGACGTTGCCGCCCCACTTGTCGTTGCGAACGAGGACCACTTCCTGCTCGTTGGCAGCAGCTTCCATCTTGAACGGACCGTTACCGACCATCAGGGTGGTGCCCCAGTCGTCCATGTGCTCCTTGACCAGCTTCTCTGGCAGCGGACCGAAGAACGGGTGGCTCACGATGGCGGCGAAGTCAGCGTTCGCTGACTCGAGCGTGACCTCGAGGGTCATGGCCTCATCGTCGGCCTTGATGGCATCGAGCGTGGTGACCGTGCTGTTCTCCTTCTGCATCGATGCGCCGTCTTTGACGTAGCTGATGAGGTAACCGTACGGCGAAGCGAAACTGGCGCGAGCGTTGCGTTCCCAGGCGAACTTGAAGCTCGAGGGCAGCACCGGATCGCCGTTGTCGAAGGTCATTTCCTTCTTGATGGTGAAGGTCCAGACCGTGGCGTCAGCATTGGGCTCGAACTTCTCGGCGAGGAGGCCCTTGAGAACGGGCTTCTCCTTGTCGGTGAAGTCGAATTCGGTGAGGCCGTCGTAGATCGCAGTGGTCACCTGGGATTCATCCAGCGTCTGCACCAAGCCTGGGTCGTAGCTGGTCAGGTTGTCAGCAACGAGTTGGGCGCCATCGATGAATGTGCCACCCTCCTGGGAGAGGACCGTGGTGACGGCAGCAGCAGCGGCGGTCGTCTCGGTTGCGGTGTCAGTTGTCGACTTGGAATCGCCGCAAGAGGCGGCGGTCAGCGCAAGCAATGACAGGGCAGCGGCGGCAGTGAACCGCCTGGTAGAGCGAGCCATGTGTTCTCCCTAAGGGTTTGTGACGTTCGACGTAAACTAGCCGTACGGCTGAGAGGTTTCTCGGGATGTGGTTCCCGGTTCACGCGCGGTTCACACATGTCACACTCGGCCCCCGCACTGCGGTCAGCGAGTGAGCGCCTCGATCGTCAGTTCCTGACTCATCTCGGATCGATCATCAGGCGTTACCCCAGAGCGCCTTCCCGAGCAGCCGGTTGAGCTCGCCCAGTTCCGTCATCGATAGCCCGGACCATTCCCGTTCCGTACAGGCCGTCACCGCGGCAAACGCTTTCGACATCACTGCAGTGCCCGCTCCAGTGATCCGCACCAGGGCGACCCGACCATCTGTTGTCGACGCAATTCGCTCCACCAGATCTGCTTTCATCAATCGGTCGACGAGTCGACTGACGTCGGACGCCCGGTTGAGGAGACCGTCCGCTAGCGCCCCCTGGGTCATCCCGTCGGTGTCGTCGGACAGCGCCAACACCCAGAGCGCAACGAACTGCGCCATGGAGAGGTGGTGTTCGGCCAGTACTGCGTCGAGCTCGGCTCCGAAGCGGTTTGCCGCGAGCAGCACACTGAGGTGGGCATCGCGACTACGACGTTGGCGAGCTGTCTCGCCGTCCGGAGTGAGCCCGGCGAGCTGTGGCCGCTGGGTCGTCGCCATCGGACAACCGTAGGGTTGCAACATGCATGTTGCAACACCGAATACACCGGGACGGCGGTTCGCTCACAAGAATCTCCGGGTCATACGCAACAGTCTCAGTGTCTGGTCCATGAGCGCCGCAATCGGGACGCCGTGGTGGCGCAGACACTGGCCGCGGTCATGGGAGCCGATGACCATCCGCAGACCGACGTCAGGCCGACCAACCACCGCTGAACGAGAAGAACTGACCGGTCTGGAACCGGCTACGGCCGTCCAGGAGCACGGCCGTGAACTCGGCCAACTCCCCGAGCGTGCCCAGTCGGTTCATGGGCACCTGTGCCTCGATCTTCGTCCGTCGCACTGGATCGTCAGCACCCGTTGCCCGCAGGAAGCCGGGGAAGTCCATGTAGTTCGTGCCGATGGCATTCACCGTGACGCCGTCGGCTGCGTGCTCGAGCCCCACCGCTCGGACGAGGGCATTGGCGCCAGCCCGGGTAGCGGAATACAACGACACACCGGGCTCGGGTCGAGCGCCGGTGGCTGACGTGAACACGATCACTTGGCCGCGACCGGCCGCCACCATCGGCGGCAGCACTGCCTGAAGGGCCCAGAACACCATGTCGAGATTCGCGCGCTTGAGCAGTTCCCACTGATCTCGCTCAGCGCCGAGAAACCGGCCAACGGAGATGTTGCCGGTCACGAAACACGCGGCGTCAACGCGGCCGAACGTCTCGAGTGTCAACGAGACCAACGCCTTCGTTCCGGCTTCGGTCGCCAAGTCCCCGTCAGCGCCGATGGCCTCGATTCCATCGGCGGCGAGCGCCGCCAACAACTCGTCCCGAGCGCCATGGAGGACCAAGCGATGTCCACTCGCCGCCAGGACCCGCGCCAAGGCCGGCCCGACGTAGCTGCCGCACTGGGTGATGATCGCAACCGGTCGTTCAGTCGACTCACCATCAACACTCACGAGGTCAGACCGCCGAGTCCGCAGAGCGCTCGAGCGTGTTCGAGTTCGCCGAGATGGCGGATGCCGTGCTGATAGATCCAACATTCGATGGCGTCGAGGGTGAGCACGATCTCGTCCCGAACGACGCGATGAATGAAGGCATTCTGGATGAAATCGGGGAAGGTGCCGTCGAACATGGGGACATAGAGTTGCTCGGCGGGGAGTTCGTCCAGCCAGCGTTCGGTGCGGGCGTACACCTGATGGGCGTAGTCACAGAATGCGTCGTAGTCCCCGATCCGCTGATGTTCCATTTCCGCGACGGTCGTCTCCTTGCCGATGTCGTCGATCGCCACCTGGGTGCGTTCGGCCCAGCCGCCGGTGAACCACAGCGGAACCTCCTCGGCCAGGAGGAAGAGCGTCGCATCCTCGAGGCGAACCTGGTGATTGACGGTGAACGCGATGGGCAGAACGTTCGGTCGTTCGAAGTAATTGACGTGAGTGGCGTCCATGGTGGCGAGCGCCTCCAGCCACAGGGCGTGCATCCCACGGACCCGGCGCTGCAGTGAATCCTTGACCATGCCGGCCACGGAGGTGTCGATCGGGCCAGGGGGCTGTGTCGGATACCACCGGCTTTCGGCGGTGGCAGTGTCAACCGAGGTGAGTGTCATCGTGTCCTCCTGGGGACGGTGTGTCGGCAATAGTCGCCGTTGCTGTTGTCGTGCGATGCGAGGCGTCGATGCCAGCGATCCGACTGACGCGACTGAGCGTGGTGTGCGAGCAGAGATACACGTCGGCGTGCATCCCAGCCGCAGGGAACAAGACGCTCTGAAGCGGGCTGGCGGTCTCGGCGCGTGCCAACTCCTCGCCAGTCTCGATGTCGAGGAACACCGCGTGATCGATTCCGTCCCGATGATCGCCGACCATCACCACACCGTCATCTGGCCACATCAACATGTGGGCCCCGTGGTCGAAATCCCGACGCCACATCAGCGAGAGCGCCACGCTGGGATCTTGTTCGAAACGAAACCCCGCAACCACTCCATTGCCGCTGTCGTAGCCGACAACAATCTGGCGGGACTCGTCGGCGATCGGCGGGTTGGCGATGAGTCCACCAGGGAGACCACAGATCTCCGTCAAGGTCACCACAGCCCCGTCGAGCGGGACGCGTACCAGATGCAATGGTGCTGTGGCAGTACCCCGCCCACGGAAGGTTCCAGCGAAACGCTCGGTCCCCTCGCCATTGTCGAGGAACCACAACGAGCCCGCAGCGATGACCGGGTCCCATCCGTAGGTCTGCCCCTCAAGGGTTCGATACCGTGGCGACCAGTCGAGATCGAGCTCCAGGGTGAGCGCCGCTGGGTTCCACAACAGTCGGAACACCGAGTGGGTCCCCACCACGTAGAGCGTGTTGACATCTGCTGAGAGTCGCGCGATGGACGCCTCGGGCAGGGTGACCTCGGCGCAGACAGATGACAGATCGCAGGGATCGAGCACGGAAATGCTGGCGGGGATGGCGCCATCGGCATCGAAATCCTTCATCGCCACATGCCCCGACGGAAAGGCCACCAGCGAATTGTACGGCCGAGGTCGTGGCAGATGTCTCGCGGCGCAGATCTCGAGCGTGACCGGATCGAGTCGATGGCACCACTGCGAATAGGTCACGATCAGCGCGCCGTTGGCGTGGGCCAGCAGTCCCCCTGCCCAGTACTGCCCTCCGGGGAGGTCCGGCGAGCGGAGGAGCGTTTCGAGCGTGATCGGGTCGATCTGCTCGACCCATCCGATCGTGTTCGGTCCGCCCAGGCTGTTGCCCTGCAAGAAGCATCGTCCAGCCGCGTCGATCACCAACATGTTGGCGCCGAAGACCTCGCGGGACGTGACGCCGAGTGGCTGACGCTGACGGATCGCGCCACCCAGGGCCGAGCCCGACACCGATTGACGGCGCGTTGGTCCTCCGTCCTCCGCGGGCCACGAGCCAGCCAGCGCTTCGTGCACATCGACCACGACGCAGAGAGTTTCATACTTGCGCAGCGCGTGCACCGAGTTCCACGGCCACCGGCAACGCCGCCGAACCCAGTCGATCAGCGGGGGTGGGGCAGCTGGTCGATGAGCACCTTGGTGAAGCCGCCATCGACCACGATCGTCTGGCCGCTGATGTACGACGCATCATCGGACAACAGAAACGCCACTGCCTGACCGATGTCTGAGGGCATGCCGATCCGACCGACCGGCACCATGGCCCGTCGCCGCTCGTACAGGTCAGCATCGGCGTAGACCGGTTCGGCCATGGCCGTTCGCACCATGCCCGGCGCCACCGCGTTGACCCGCACGCCGAGCGGTCCCCATTCCACAGCGGCCTGGCCCACGAATGCGGAAACCGCCGCCTTGGAGGCGGTGTAGAGGCCAACCCCCATCTGCGGGGTGAGGGCTGCGATCGATGACACCGCCACGATGGCGGTAGCACCGCAGCTCAGAGCCGCCCGGCTTCCGAGCACGACGGCACGGAGGTTCACGCGGTACACGTCGTCGAGCTGCTCCTCGGTGGCATCAGCGAGTGAGGATCGTCGATGGATGCCGGCATTGGCGACAAACGCGTCGAGCCCGCCGAGCATCGTCGAGGCGGCACGGGTGACGCCCTCCGCATCAGCACCGACATCACCCACCACCGCCGCGCCGCCGATCCGAATCGCCACGGCGCTTGCCCGGTCCTCGTCGATGTCGTTGACTGCGACCGTCCACCCCCGCTCGGCCAACACCGAAGCGATTCCCTCGCCGATGCCAGAACCGGCGCCGGTCACGAGGACCCGCGGCCCAGCCGACTCTGTCTCGGTCGTTGTCATGGTCGCCGACAGTACCGGGCAGCGTCGACTCATCCGACCGGTTGCGCTTGTCGCCGGTACGCTCAGTCGGCATGACCAGCCGGATGCACGAGCCCGACGTACTCATCGACATCACTCGGCGAATGTTGGCCCACCACCAGGCGGGAACGACATCCATGGCGGACGCGGTCTTCACGAATCCGGTCGCCACCTACCTCGACCACGAGCAATGGGAGCGCGAACGTGACGTCGTGTTCTCACGGTCGCCGATCGTGGCCGGGCTGTCGGTCGAGGTGCGCGAGCACGGCGATTTCAAGGTGCTCGACATCGCCGGCCGCTCGGTCGTGATCACCCGCGGCAGCGACGGCAACGCGCGGGCATTTCTCAACGTCTGTCGACATCGTGGGGCGCCGGTCGCCGAGGGAACCGGCTGCACGCAACGCTTCACCTGTCCGTACCACGCCTGGACCTACGACTCCGAGGGGACGCTCGTCGGGATCCCTGGCGCCGAGGGATTCGATGATCTCGATCGAACAACACGTGGGCTCGCCGAGCTGCCCTGCGAAGAACGCTCGGGGCTGATTTTCGTGACGACGGCCCCGGACGGACAGCTCGATCTCGATGCGCGCATGGGGCCGCTGCTCAAGGAACTCGCGCTCCTCCGACTCGACGAGCTTCACCAGGTGGGCACCAAGGAACTCCCGGCGAAGGCGAACTGGAAGGTCGCCATGGACACCCATACCGAGAGCTACCACTTTCCGTTTCTGCACGGGAAGAGCATCGGGCCCTTCACGATGGGCAACCTCAATGTCGTCGATCTCTACGGCACCTCACAGCGGGTCGGCTTCGCGGCGTGCACCCTGCCAGATCTGCTCGAACGGCCCGAGGCGGAGTGGGTGCCCGAGGACCACATACAGCTCGTGTACCTGCTGTTCCCCAATAACTCGTTGCTCATCACCGGCGACCACGTCGAGCTCTTCCAGATCTTTCCAGGCCAGTCGGTGTCGGAGTCGATCACGCATCAGAGCTACTACTGGCGCCGACCCGTCGAGACCCCCGAGGACGAGATGATGGCCGCAGCCCAATTCGAGATGTTCCATTCGGTTGTGCGCGACGAGGACTATCCGATCTCCGAGAAGATCCAGGACGGCATGTCCTCGGGCGCCAACGACTCGCTGGTGTTCGGTCGCAACGAGCCAGCGTTGCACCATCTCCATCGGAGCTACGCCGAAGTCTTCGGGCTCTGACGGTTCTCTCGAGATCGTGCGCCGGGCGCAGTCGTCACTGACCGGCCGGCACCCAATTGCCGTGGAACCCGAACGGCACTCGCTGCGGCAAGGTGACGGTCGCGACCGGGCCACTCGCCAGGTCCTGGGCATTGGTGATGACCAAGTCGGAGCCGTCGCGGTTCCGGTCGTAGACGACCTGCATCAGCCAGCCGTCGTCTTCGTCGACACCCCCATCGCGGGGAACGAACACCGCTTCGAGGCTCTCGCGCCCGGGGCCGTGTGACAGCGTCTGCATCGACCCATCGCGGAGGTCGTACTTGAAGGTGTCGCCGTGCTCGCCGGCGCCGCCGAAGTGCACCGCGTAGCCGTAGCGATTCTCATGACCGAGAAGTGTCTCGTTCATGCGCGGGAACTCGGTGGCGCGATCGTTGATGACATCCTCGGACGATCGGCCGGTCTTCGGATCGAACATCCATCGGGTCAGAACGGGGCCGCCCTCGTTGGGGCCGGATCGATCTCGATCGAACATCCGCGGATGGCGGACAGCGTCCATCACCACGGTCCCGTCGGGGCGGTCGAAGGTGTTCAACGGATGAAAGACGTATCCGGGTTCGACATCGAACCACTGGACGTCCGCTGCTGACCCTTCTCGCGGCAACAGCCCGAAGCGGGACTGGTACTCGCCATCCCATGCGTAGGGGAATCCGGCACCCGACATGGCGAGCTCGAGGTTGAACACGCACGCCTGATCCATGATCAGCACATGGTTCGCTGAGAGGCCGAAGTCGTGGGCCATCGTTCCGCCCTGGCACTCGACATCGACCTGATGCCGTACCTTGCCATCGACGTCGACGACCATGTACCGAACCACGTTCCCCCATCCCCAGTAGTACGCAGCCACGTGGAGTTCGCCGGTCGTCGGGTCGAGGTGCGGATGGGCGGAGAAGGGGTGAACCAGTGTTCCACTGAGGTTGGATGGTCCGATGGTTTCGAGCTCGTCGGTCAATTCGATCGGGGGGAAGCCCCCCTCGACGATGGCGTAGGTCCGCCCCGCATGGCCGATGATGTTGGTGTTGGCCGCGAACTTCGGGACCGACGGGTCGAAGGGACTCGGCGGCGCAGGCTCTCCGAGCAACGCTGCCTCGAGGTCGGTTCGCACGAACCGATTCCGGTACCACTCAGCAGCACCGCCGCGGAGACGGATCCCGTGCACCATGCCGGTGCCGGTGAACCAGTGGTAGTTCGGTCCGACCTCGGCAATGGGGTTCGGCCCATTGCGGAGATAGCGTCCATCGAGTTCCTGAGGGATCTCGCCGGTGACCGCCAGATCGAAGGCAGTGACCTCGGCGCTCACTGGTCCGAAGTTCCCACTTAGGTACGGGCTGGCTGGTTCGGTGATGGTCATGCTTCGTCGCCTCTGAACCGCTCTGCGGACATTTCGTTGTTGACAGATTGCTCCCGTCTTCGACCATCCTGCGGTCGGGCAAGGAGCACCCACCATGTTGGCAGCTGATTTCGGAGTCGGCCAGGTTCTCTGGTCCATCGGCTAGTTCTTCCTCGTTCTTCCCCCGATGATCAGGCGCAGCTCGGACCGATTGGTCGGCGTACTGGCCCGAATCATCACCAACGGACTGTTCCGCTCGGTTGAGATCGTCGGATTCGATGAACTCCCGACCGGCGGCCCGAGACTGATCGTCGCCAATCACTTCAACGGATTCGTGGACCCGGTGCTGGTGACCGGAGCCATCGGCGAGCTGCCGCGCTTCCTTGCCAAGTCAACCCTGTGGAAGATTCCACTGATGCCAATGATCCCGACGGCAGTCGGCGTGCTTCCCATCCATCGCCAGGTCGACGGTGGTGGCGACAACCAAGGGATCTTCGCCGATGTCGTACACCGACTCCATGACAGCGAAACCGTTGCCATCTTCCCCGAGGGCACGACCCACGACGACCCGCACCTGTCCCCCGTTTCGTACCGGTGCCGCTCGACTCACACTCGACGCGCTTCACGACGGCATCCTCGATCTGGCAGTGATTCCAGTGGGCCTGACGTTCGAGGACAAGGTCGCGCTTCGTTCGCGTGTTGTGATCCGAGCGGGGAGACCGATCGCCGCGGGGGACCCCCTCTTCGATCAGCTCGTGGCCACCCACGCCGACACGGCGAACCATCTCGCGGTCCGCTCGTTGACCGACGAGATACGCGATCGCCTGGCGGAGGTCTCTCCCGACTTCACCGACAACCTGACCGCCATCGAGATGCGTCGGGCCGCAGATGCCATCCTCCGAACCGACCACGGTCGGCCGCTCACGCCGGTGTCGCTGGCGCGGCGGGAGGAGCTCGCCAGTGAACTCAACGACCTGCCAGAAGCCGAACGATCGAACATCGGCATCGCCGTGGCGGAATACCAGCTGCTCATGTCCGAGGCCCGCATCACCGATGACGTCGTGGCATCTGCTGTCGGGCGCGGTACTCGCCCCCTTTGCTGTCGAGATGCGCCGACCCCACCAACGTTGGTTCCGCGGTGGCGGCGGCCAGCTCGCGAACATGGGTAGCGAAACAGCGCGAGGATGACCGGGGTCATCGGCCAGAGGACGAAGGCCGGGATGAGCGACAACATGAAAGTCGCCACGTGGACCCTACGTCCTTCTCCGAGCATTGCGATCACCACGTTGCCGACGCTGGCGTTCTCGGCGAACCCGGAAAAGAACGCGAACCCGATGACGGAGCTCAGCCACCTCTCGACGTCAATCGGACCGGCGGCGAGACGAGCGGAAGGCTGACATCAACTCCGCTCGGACGGTGTCGTCGAGCGCCTCGACATCGTCGGCTGAGAGGGAGCCAACCGCTCCGATGGTGCGCTGGAACTGGTCGATGACGTGGCCGCAACCATCACATTGGGCAAGATGGTGCTGGATCGAGGCGCGGCGGGGCTGTTCGAGTTCATCGTCGAGGTACGCCGTGATGGCCGTCACCAGGTCGCGACAACTCAGGTCGTCCCCCGTCGCGCGTCGGCCGAAGAACCTCACGTCCATGCCTCGATCTGATCCGACAGTGCACGCCGGACGGCACCACGGGCGCGGTGCAGCAACACTCGCTCGTTGCTGTCGGTGAGGTCCAGGGCGTCGCAGATCTCGCCGGACGACCAACCCTCGACGTCACGCAACACGATCACGGCCCGCTGGGACTCTGGCAGCGCCGCAATGGCGGAGCGCACAGCATCCATGGTGATCGAGGCCTCGAAGCGTTCGGCGGGCATGGTCGACCAGTCGGCCGGGATGGCCGTCCAGTGTCCCGGATAGCGGCGGCGGGAGTCTCCACGAAACTGGTCGGCATCGAAGCCGGCCAGGTCGTCGTCGTTGGGGATGAGCGACGCGAACGGAACCGACCGGGCGTCGCGCACGCCGCGGGTCCGGGCCTTGTTCATCAGAATCCGCACCAGCCAGGTGCGGATCGTTGAT
>Ga0335397_10007781_pt1 | contig 13575 bp, 13 predicted proteins | sample MAT04_FD_205740 | JGI IMG/M metagenome (GOLD analysis project Ga0335397, IMG submission 205740) | Freshwater microbial communities from Lake Fryxell liftoff mats and glacier meltwater in Antarctica - MAT-04 (spades assembly) (version 2) ...
ACAAACACCGTCCCTCCGGGCGTCTGCCTCCGCAATGGTCCCACTTCCGTATCCGCTGCCACCACTGCTTGCCGTAGCGCTGTGTTCAATAGTTGATGTTTATCTTCACCCTGCGGGTGAACCGGTAGCAGTGTTGTTTCGTCTCCCATCCTCTTTACTTACTTACCTCACTCATCTTCCTTTCGCTCGTCTGACAACTGCCGTTTTTAGGTTGATATGTCTCACGACATACTGTGGACTACACTAGTGTTCCACACCTGACGGTGCGTTAGTACAATTCCCTCCTGTCATCGCACTAAATGGAAACATTGAAACTGGATACAGCCAGATCCAAAGATTGAGGCGATGCATTTAGGATATGAAATCGTTCATTATCCATATCAGCGACTCCTCTGAGCTTGATCAACGCACAGCCATCACTGTGAATGACAGCATGGATATAGGACAAGCAGCGCAAATCGCATTAGATGATATGGTAGATCAATTCGGAGAAAATATCGAGTTTCCCCTGTTTGTAGACATCCATCCGCACGCGACTTTCACAAACATTGAATGGATGCATCAGGAATCGGAAAAACCGGAAGATATCCGTCTCCCAAATAACCGCCTGAAGTGATTCATAAGATTGGCTGCGGATATGCGGTCGTTTGTCCCTGTCTCTGCAAGACTGCAAGAATGTGCTTTCCAGAAATTATGAGGATTGGGCGAAGAGTTCCCGAACGGCTTCATCTAGGTGGTCGAGGTTGATCGGTTTAGTGAAGTGACGCAGGAAACCGGCATCAAGCGCCTGTTCCTCGTCCTCCATTACATACCCACTCAGCGCGATCCCGTTTAGCCCATACAGCTTTTTCAATTCGCTCATCAGTTCAAAGCCGGTCCCGTCGGGGAGTCCGAGGTCGCTAATCACGAGGTCAAAATGGTTGGTTTTCGCCTGCTTCAGCGCAGAGCTGCACGTCACCGCCAGAAATGGAACGTAGCCTTTCTTTTTTAGCAGGCGCATCATGATCGCTCCCGTCGCCTCGTGGTCTTCCACCAGCAGAATTTTCAGCTCTGACGGCGTATTCTTTTTGGGACCCGGTTTTTTCCTATTGCGTTTGGCCGGGCTCAGACTCAGTGGCATCTCGAATGTGAACAAAGCACCTTCATTTAGACCCGCGCTTTTGGCGTAAAGCGCTCCGCCATGCAGATCCGTCAGCGCCTTGGAAATCGCAAGCCCAAGTCCGAGCCCTCCAAACCGTTTGGAGATGTGCCGGGTTCCCTGCTCAAACGCATTGAAAATGTGAGGCAGCTCCTCCGCGCCGATTCCTTTTCCTGTATCGGTGATTTCTAGTCTCCATGTGCGGGCATCGGGATTACTGGTGATCACATGCACCTTGCCTTTTACAGGTGTAAATTTTACTGCGTTCTTCAAAAGATTCCAAAAAATCTGCTGCAGTCGGGTGGGGTCACCCATGACTTCATTGTGCTTGGCGAGCAGTTCCAGCGAGACATGGGGATGCGTGACTTCCATTTCGCTGCGAACAATCAGGTCTGTCTGAATCACCAGCTCCTTCGCGTCCACTGTCCGGCTTTGCAACTGCACCTTGCCGTTTGAAATCGCGGTGAGATCCAGGAGGTCGTCAATGAGCCTGGCTTCCAGTTCCACATTCCTGCGGATCATCGCCATATCTGATCTGAATTCATCCGGCAGCGCGGCATCCTTTTCCATCGCACCCGCAGCCATCAGAACTGGGGTGAGCGGCGTGCGTAGCTCATGACTCAGAACAGCCAGAAAATGGTCTTTCGCCTGATTTGCCCGGCGCGCTTCATGATACAGTCGTGCATTATCCACCGAGAGCGCCGCGCGATTTGCGAGATTTTCTACGAACCGCAAATCGCCTTCGGTAAAAGGACGCTCGGGGTCACTGGAAATCATGGTCATGGTGCCGAAAGTAACGCCCTGAGCGGTCAGCGGGACGATCATCGCCGACCTGATCTGAAGCTGTCGGCATAACTCCAGGTGGCGTTTATCCGCCGCCCTACTCGCAAGCATCTCATCGGTAATAGTCTCGTGAAGCTCAGCGCGTCCCGTGCGAATCACGTGCGGGGCTCCATGCGGAGCATCCGCAGGCGTGGGGTAATCCCTCCTTAGTTCCTCTGCCAGCTCCAGCATCGCGGGATCTTCATGCGCCACGGCGATCGGATGCAGTGAGCCATCCTCCTGGACAATCACCATGGAGCACCAGTCCGCCAGACGGGGAACCGCGAGCTGCACCACATTGAGTAGGGTCGTCTCATAATCCAACGAGGAGCTAAACACCTCGCTCGCTTCCCTAGAAATGCCAGACGCTCATTAGCCACGGATTCATTCCTTAGCAAAGCCGCCTCATGCTCACGCATCTCCTGCTCCGATTGCAGTGCGTGATCCCGTTCCTCTTCAGCCTACCTCTGTTCGGTGATGTCCGTATTGGTGCCAAAGCATTTGAACACCTTGCCATGCTTATCATGCACCGGCAGCGCCCTGCCGAGATTCCAGCGATAACTACCATCTGTCGCCCGCAACAGACGAAACTCGACTTCATAAGGTGCCCCAGTTTTCACCGATTGCATCCAGCGTTCCACGATCCTTTCCCGGTCATCCGGGTGAACCACATCCAGCCAAGTATTTCCTGTCATCTCCTCGTAAGTGCGCCCGAAATACTCGATCACCCTCCCGTTTACAAAATCCAGCTCACCTTCCGAATTAGCTGTCCAGACTTGCTGAGGAATTGTCTCACATAACATGAGTAAATCTTCACGGCTCAGTGTAGCCGATGGTTTGTTTGGCTGGATCATAATGCAAATATATGTCCACGGAACACACGGAAAGGCACGGAATAAAAACAAGCTCCATCAAGATTCAAATCGTCAACAGCAGGCATTCAATAATCGGTGATTCCTGAAAATTGGCCTCTGCATCCTGATGGCTGGTTGTGTCTGCTCTGTGGTGTGCTGCGGACGGCTTTTAAATGCTTCCGGTTTAGACTTTCCTGAGCGTGATCACCGCGATGTCGTCATCACGACTGGCGTCTTTCGCAATGTCGGCGATCCGGGCAATCAAATCTTCTGGGGCGTCTTCGTTAAGCAGTTTCTTTTGCAGCACTTCCTCCACCACCTCATTGGAGAACGGCTCTCCATCCGCTGATTTCATGCTGTAAATACCGTCGGTATAGAAAACGGCGATGTCGCCTTTTTCCATTTCGATCGTGAAGTCCGTGATACTGATATTGCTCACAAGTCCGAGGATCGTCCGCTTGGAGGCGTAGGAATCCACCCGACCATCATGACGCTGCACATATAGTGGCGGATGTCCTGCGCTGGAGAATGTCATCGAACCGTTCTCCTCAACCACCGCGCAGCATGCGGTCATAAATGTGTTTCCTCCAACCACACGGATGAACTCCTTGTTCACCAGATTCAGGATGGTCGCCGGGGAAGTGGATAGCTCACTGGCGGAGCTGAATAAATGCGTCGCCAATGTGGTAATTAAAGCGGCCGCGACTCCGTGGCCCGTGCCGTCTGCCAACCAGAACATCCAGCGTCCGTCGCTCAATTCTTTCCATCCATAAATATCGCCGCCTACTTGAATCAGCGGCTCAAAATGCGCCTCCACCTCCCAGCCGGGAACATAAGGCGTCTCATGCGGCACGATAGCCTGTTGGGTCGCTTTTGCAGACATAAGGTCGGCCTCGTGCGATTCTCTCCATTTTTCAAGCTCCAGCGCATAAGCCCGTAGCCGTAACTGGGTATGAATGCGCGCCTGCAAAATAGAAAGGCTCACCGGTTTTGTAACAAAATCATTCGCCCCTGCGGAAAGACAGCCGACCTCCTCAGTCTCGGCGGTATGCGCGGTGAACATGATCACCGGCAGCTCCTTGATCAGCGTAATCGTAGAAGCGCGAATCCACGCGCAGACTTCCGCTCCATTCAACCCAGGCATCTCGTAATCCAGCAGGACGATATCCGGTGTGTTGTCCTGGATAATCTCCAGTGCCTCGGCTCCACGGGACGCTATAGTCACTTCAAAACCTACGCCTTTTAAGCTGGTGGTGAGAAGCCTTCGAGCGGCCGCATCATCATCCACGATGAGAATATGAGGCTGCTTGTTTGTTTTCGCTGGGGTCGGCGAGGAAGTGAGAACGCTTTGAGTGGCCATAATAGAATGGAATCGAATACACCCCCCATCGTGGATGTATCATTAAGCTCAAATTTAAGGGCGGCGTTAGTTTTTCCTATTATTCACGCTCCATATTGGGGAGATTCCCCGGTAGCCGTGAATCCTCCGCCCAAAAAAATCGTAATCATTGACGATGACCGTAATATTCTGGCTACGCTGGAAGCGTTGCTGAGGCGGCGTGGTTTTGACCCTTATGTCGCCCCCAATGGTTCACAAGGACGCAAACGCATCGCCGAGGTAAAGCCGGACCTCGCGCTGCTCGACATCGGACTACCGGATGTAAACGGCCTGGACTTGCTGGAGGAGCTGCGCGCCGAATACCCCGAGCTACCGTTCATCGTGCTCACCGCCAATGATACGTTAGAAAATGCGATCAATGCGATCAAGCGCGGCGCGTTTCACTTTTTCAGCAAGCCGTATGTCGTCGAGGAACTCCTTTCCCTAGCCAGTCGCGCGATGGAGCAGGCCGATTTGACCAAGGAGACACTGAGCCTGCGCATCGAGAAGAAAAAACTGGAGCAGGATTTGCAAGAGACGCGAGAGCTCCTAGAGCCCGTTTTCGCAAGCCGCAAAATGAAAGTAGTGGATGCACTCATCTCCCGCGTGGCTCCCACTACCGCGAATGTCATGCTCACTGGGGAAAGCGGCGTCGGCAAGGAGGTCATCGCCAGCCGTCTTCATGCACAGAGCTTGAGAAAAACAGGCCCCATGGTGCGCCTCAACTGCGGCGCGTTCCCTGCCAACATGATCGAATCTGAACTTTTCGGTTATGCAAAAGGTGCGTTCACCGGCGCAGTCGCTTCTTTTCCCGGCATGATCGCCGAGGCGTCAGGCGGCACATTGTTTTTGGATGAAGTCACGGAAATGCCCGTAAACTTGCAGACGCGCTTCCTTCGCGTAATTCAGGAGCGCGAGTATCGTCCGCTCGGCAGCACCAAGACTCTCCCTGCGGATTTCCGCCTCATCGCTGCCACCAACCGCGACCCGAAGCATGCGGTGATGGAGGGAAAACTCAGAAAGGATTTATATTTCCGTTTAAAGACGTTTGAGATCGAAATCCCGCCGCTGCGGGAACGACTGGATGAATTGCCGAGACTGGCGGATTTGTTTCTACGCCGATTCGCGATTCAAAATCAGCGACCCATTCCGGTGGTGGAGCCCGATGCCATGCAGCTCCTCCTCGCTTACAACTGGCCGGGCAACGTGCGCGAACTCCAAAACGCCATGGAGCACGCCTGCATCCTTTCGGAGTGCAGTATCGTAAAGTGCGCGCACCTTCCCAAGGAGGTCCGCCTGCCTCAATACCATGAAGACTTGCCGGAAACTCCCGATGCCTTTTCGGCCTTTGCTCCGCACGTCTCGGAAACCACTTTGGTAGAAACTGAAAAACGCGCCATTAGCGATGCGCTCAGAAAGTCTGACGGAAATAAAAAGAAGGCGGCGGAGATACTGGGGATCCATCGCCCCACGCTCTACGCCAAGATGAAGCGGCTGGGACTACGGTAGCCGGACTTCTCACAGGATGCATAAAATTGCGTCAGAGTGTGGGGGAAAGGTTCTTACTCTTTGTCTTGCTCTTTGATCTTACTCCCTGCCGAGATTTTCAGAGTAAGATCAAGAGCAAGACAAAGAGTAAAATTTGCGTCTGGAAGCTCCCCCCTCTGAATTCTCAATATGAGAAATGCAGGACACTCAGGATTTTATAAAACCAAAAGAGACCTCACTTACGATTGGAAGCCACATGCCCCTCGGACGCCCGCCTAACTCACGCTATCAACACCCGACCTTGATCACTATCGTGACGCTCGTCGCAGTACTGTATTTTGGACGCGACTTTTTCCTCCCGCTGACGCTGGCCATTCTCTTTGTCTTCCTGCTCGCGCCTCTGGTGCAGCGGTTGGAAAAACTGGGGGTGGGACGCGTGGGGGCGGTGATTACCACCACCTTAATCAGCTTTGGCGTATGCGCACTTCTTACATGGATGTTGACCGCGCAGGTGCTGGATCTGGCAAATGAACTCCCGAAATACCGGGACAACCTGCGAGCAAAAATCACATCGTTGAATCCTTCTCAAAACGGGCCGTTCAATCGTGCGACTGAGACCTTCAGCGAACTTGCGGAGCAAGTCACCAATAACGGCACCAAAATATTCGACCAAGACAACGCTGTAAAAGTGGAGGTGGTCACCTCGCCGGTGAATGCGATGGCGGTCATCAGTAAATACGCCGCACCGATTCTGGCTCCACTGGGCGTTGCCGCCATGGTCGCAGTATTCGTTATTTTCATACTCCTTCAGCGGGAGGACCTGCGGGATCGGATCATCCATCTAGTTGCTCACGGCAAGTTACAGCTCACCACGCAAGCGCTTGATGAGGCAGGGGAGCGGGTCAGCCGCTATCTACTCGCTCAATTAATAGTGAATGTTCTGTATGGCGTTCCTGTCTGGCTCGGCCTGTGGTGGATCGGAATTCCCAATGCGTTTTTATGGGGCCTACTGTCAGCGTTGCTCCGCTTTCTTCCTTATCTCGGTCCGTGGATCGCCGCCGCGTTTCCCATTTTGATTTCCCTCGCCATTTCAAATACCTGGCAGGAGCCGCTTCTTACAGTATCGCTCTTTGTGGCCATGGAAATCATCAGCAACAATATCGTAGAGCCGTGGCTGTATGGCTCCAGCACCGGGCTTTCCTCCATCGCGATTATCGTGTCCGCCGTTTTCTGGACATGGCTTTGGGGCGCTCCTGGACTGCTCGTGGCTACGCCGCTCACCGTCTGTATTGCGGTGCTCGGGAAATATATTCCTGAGTGGAGATTTCTGGATGTTTTGTTGGGAGATCGACCGCCCATCGCCCCGCATGAGCGGCTGTACCAGCGTCTGCTCGCTTTGGATGAAATAGAATCCGAACAGATCGTGATAAAATACCTGAAGGAAAAGCCGGACGACAACGTGTGGGATATGCTCTTTTTTCCGGTGCTGCTGCAGATAGATGCTGATATTCATTCAGGGACCCTTGAAGAGGATCTTGGGAAGGATATTCACGAACTTTTTGAGGAACTGATCGCTGGATGCGGGACACCCTCAGACAAACTGCCTCAACCTTCTAGCATCCTTCTGCTTCCGGCGCGCAATGAGATGGATGAATTAAGCGCACTGATGCTACAGCGCTCCCTTTTACTCAAAGGCGTGGAGATCACTTTGATTTCATCCGACTCCTTTTCTAAGCAAATGGTTTCCGAGGCGATTAGGCAGAATCCGACTGTCATTTGTATCTGCACCGCTTCCCCCAGTTCCTCACTGCACGCGACCTGGCTCATCAAAAAGATTCACGCGGAGTTGCCGGGAACAAGCTTGATCGCCGCTTGCTGGTCAATACTACGGGATGATCGGAGAGCGGGTAAAGCGCTAGGCATGGGTGCCAATTGTTACGATCATTCCTTTGCGGGAGTGAGTAAGGAACTGCTTGCACTGTCGCGCTGTGAAAAACCGCTAGCTCAGGCTTGATACTGTTGCGTCTATAATGTGATTCAGGTTTTAGAGTCCGTCGGCCCCTTGCCAGAGCGGTGCAATCTCTTTACATCCATGGCTTATGACTAAGAAGTCGCATCACTTAATCGGGCTGCTAGTCTGGCTTTTACTAGCCTTCGCCACAGCGGCTGTCGGCGCAGTCGCTTCTGCAAACGCCGGCACGTTTTACGCGGAGCTCACCCGCCCGTCTTGGGCACCACCGGGCTGGCTATTTGGCCCTGTCTGGTCATTGCTTTACGTCCTCATGGGTGTTGCTGCGTGGCTAGTGTGGCGGAGCGGTGGTCTCGCTGTTGCGCGCGGTCCACTCATCCTGTTTGTCGTCCAGCTTGCCGCCAATGCCTTATGGAGCTGGGTGTTTTTTCACTGGCGTCAAGGCGCTCTCGCATTCGTGGAGGTGCTACTTTTGTGGGGCCTTATTCTAGCGACAATCGTAGCATTCTGGCGCTTCAACAGACTCGCGGCTATTTTACTTTTCCCTTATTTGGCGTGGGTTACTTTCGCCTCCATACTGACGTTTGCCCTTTGGAAGCTCAATCCCAGCCTGCTCTCGTGAGGCTGCTAATATATAGCCTGTCGCTTTTGTCTTCCAAAAAATTTGCACGCATAGACACACGCTCAATCGAATTACAGGTATGAAACCCACTCATCATGGCTCCGAGCCTGCCACACGAAGTGAGGCGACTGCACCCGAGGCGACTGCGCATCTTTCCTCGTCACAACTAGAAGCGCTGGAGATAGCAGACGAAGCGGAGCATAACATCGGCTTGAAGCGTGAGGAGCTGACCAAGAATGCTGCGAAGATTGCAGAGCAGAAACCGACGGACGAATAATCCGGCTAAATACTTACTTTCTGCAAAGAGGAAACGGGGGATGTAAAACTGCTCGCTAATTAATCAGGTGGAAGCGATAGGGCAGGGTAGGGACAGAAGGATTACATCCATCCATACCTCTTGTCTTTTTAGCCTTCTGTATAGGCGCTTCTCCAAACTACTTCCCTTCGTATTCCTTTAAAAAACCAAGGAATTCCCGACGGTGCTGCTCTTCGTCTCCTAGTAGTTTAATCGCCATATCCTGCGTGACGTAATCCTCTCCTTTGTCGCTCAGCTTAATGATCTTTTTGTAAAGCGCGATTGCGTCTTCCTCTGCCTCGATGACCCCCTTGATGATCGCCACGATGTCGGTCGTCTTTTTAGGAGGCTGGAGTGATTTCTGACTTCTTGGTAATTCCATGGAGCCGGGAACAATACCCTCCAAGGTCTTAATTCGATTTGCCAGCAACTGGGCGTGACCCAGCTCAGCCAGAGCATCAGCGGCGAGCGATTTTTTTACTACTTCCGAGCGGACACCATCCAGATTCACCGACGCGGCAATGTAATTCTGAACGGTCTCCATCTCTTTTGCGTACGCAAGAATGAGATTACTGAGAACAGGCTGTGATTTCATAACAAGGATTTATCGAGTCGCGTCTTTGATCGCATCACCGACGTTTCTAACGCCTTTTTCGACTGAGTTTCCGACTTTATCAGCGGCTTCCTTGATTTCCTCCCCGGCATCCTTGAGATCATCTTTCGCAGTCTCTTCATGGTTCACGGGCTTTGGAACGGTCATTGCAGCTTTCACTCGGGCACTTTCAAAACGCACCGTTTCCTGTGCGCGGTAGGTTCCGAGATCTGTCAGTTTTTTCGCCGCTTCTGCACGGGCTTCTCCGGTCTTTTTACTGACATGACCTTCAAGCTCTGCAATTTCTCCGTCCAGTTCAGCGAATGCCTTTTTCACATCCGCTTCATTTTCCGTATTCGGCGAAGTTTCATAGGCGGTGATCGCCATTTTGAGACGGGTGGTTTCAAATGTTTTCGTATCGCTGTGTGGAACCGGTTCAGGCGGAACGATCACGGGATAATCGGCTTTTTTTTCACAAGCAGACAGCGCGATTGCACACGCAAGAATAAGGATACGATTGGTTTTCATAACGAGTGAATGATTAAATGACTAGGATCGGTTATGAGATGGGTGGCTTGCGTCCCATGAGGAATGAGGCGACGAATAGAATGAGGAACACGATGAATAGAATCTTTGCGATTCCTGCTGCTGTGCCGGCGATTACGCCGAACCCTAATATTGCTGCAATGATTGCGATGACAAGAAATGTGATGCTCCAGGATAACATAAGCGTAGATGGTTGTGGATTAGTTTAGTTGTTGTTTTTCTGACCAACACACACAACGCACGCCGCCCTCACTGCGCGTGTATGAAATTTTATAGTGATCTGAGAATGTATTTTTACATACGTCCAGCGGCCTCATTGATCTCGATGGTCGGGGTATAAACCATTCACTCAATCCAACTTCCTCATCATTCACCTACTCAAAGGCTGCAACTAATCCATCCCATGAAAAAACTATCTCTATTTTTAGCAGCAACCACTTGTGCTGCCGCTGGAGCTTTTGCTAACGAGCCTGCTGTCTCGCTTGAGCCACACCGTCGTCATGAGGGAGGCACACTGAGCATCTATTATGAAAATGATCTATTCGCAGGGACCGACCGCTATTACACCAACGGCACAAAGATTAGTTATACGACGCCCAATCTCAATCGCTTTGAAGACGACGTCTTTTCACGTCCATTTGCACCAGCAATAGGATTTCTTCCCTATGTCAATCGCCCCAACTATCAGCGCAACTTCGCGATTTCCATCGGACAGAACATGTACACTCCAGATAACACTGAGAGTGCGACGTTGATTGAAAGCGATCGTCCATATGCAGGTTGGCTCTATCTGGGATTTGGTATGATTTGGAAAAATCAGTTTGTGCGGAACGCGCTGACCTTGGAAGTGGGAATGGTCGGGCCTGCCTCTTATGCCGAGGAGGCTCAGCGTCTAATCCATGATATGCGGGGCATTGACGTCCCTAAAGGCTGGGACAACCAGCTCCGCAATGAGATCGGTGCCATGTTGGGTTACGAGCGCACATGGCGCTGGCCTTACATCGAAAACCGTGCGGGTTTTAATTATGAAGTCCTCCCTTTTGCAGGTGCCACTCTTGGCAATGTGATGACCTATGCCAGCGCAGGAGTAGAACTGCGCTACGGGTTTAATCTGCCCGATGATTTTGGCACCCCGACCTTAGCTCCCACCAGCACTACCAATACACCTGTGGAGGGTAATTTAGAGGCGGACCGCACACGATATGACTTTGGAATCTACGCATTCTTCCGCGCCGAGGCACGGGCCGTCGCACGGAATATTTTCCTCGATGGAAACACTTTTCAAGACAGTCACTCGGTGGATAAGCGCTGGTTCGTCTCCAACCTGAGCGCTGGTATCTCCATGAATTATCACAATACAAAGATCACTTACGCAGGCGTCTATCGCACTGAGGAGTTTCATGGTCAGGTGGAACCGCAGATATTCGGATCCATCACCCTAAGCTGGCAGTTTTAGCAGGCGAGTGAGTTAGGGCGGTCGAAGATTGCATTGCTTCGCGCCTATAGATCCTTAGCGGTTTAATTACGCTCGGTTTCGCTGACAGTCTCGCTTCAGTTTGCAGAAAATGCGGACTAACAAACTCGCGCACGTATCGAGCGCTTGCCAGCAATGAGACGGACGCGTCCTGACTCGAGCAGGTCCACTACGGCGGCGTTACTTTCGCGAACCGTAGTTCCTAAGCTGGCGAGCGTCAGGATGAGATCGCCCAAGGTGAGTCTGCGTTTACGTTGATAGGGTGTTTGTTTATTCATGGATGGGAACGGGTTGTTGGTTGGTTCATCCGATTAATTACCTTTCCCCGTACCAAATACCGTTTTCCCTGTAAAAGGCTGAGGAGGACTGTTAGCCGTGTTTTGATTTGCGACACCTCCTGTCATATAAGCTGACGATTTGAGGCGTATGCCGACCCTTGCTTTCTGTTTAAATGCATACGTCCGAAATCTCTGAACAGCACGAATGAATAGTTGGTTCCCTGTGCACCACCTTCCGTCATGCAGACCATTTCACCATCAGCCCCAGGTTCTATTTCTATCCTATTGGTGGATGTTGATACAAAAAATCTTCAGACGTTGGAGACTACGCTGGACTCACCAGAATACATTTTGGTGAAAGCGCAGAGTGCGGATGAAGCCTTGATGGCGCTCGTCCATGGGGAATTTGCTGCCATTGTGCTCGATGTACAGTTGCCGGGCTTGAGCGGCATCGAACTCGCGCGCCTCATTAAACAGCGGGAGATAACGCGCTACATCCCAATTCTGTTCCTGACGGCACATTACCGTGAAGAGGAGGACATGCTCATGGCCTATGGTGCCGGTGCTGTGGATTACCTTACGAAGCCCTACAATCCCGCAGTGCTACGCTCGAAGATCGATGTATTCGTCGAGTTATTTCGTAAAAACCGCGCACTCGCGGAAGCAAACACCGCATTGGAAGCTGAAATCTCCGAGAGGAAAAATGCGGATGAACGCTTCAGGGTCGTGGTGGAGTCAGCTCCAAATGCCATGCTTGTCATCAAGACAAACGGCGTGATTTCACTCGTCAATTCTCAAGCGGAAAAGCTTTTCGGATACACACGTCGGGAGCTTCTCGGTAAATCCATGAGGCAGCTTATTTCATCGCGCACGTGGAGTTTCGATCCGAATGCAAAGAATGCAGGCCTCACTCAGCCCGCTTCGCTGTCTCCTGAGACTGCCATCCGGAAGAACGGCTATGAACTACCGGTGGAAATTACTTTGAATTTTATAGAATCGGGGCAGGAAAAGCTGTTGCTCGTCTCTCTTCTGGACATCACCCAGCGACTGCTGGCGGAGAAGGCTCTGCTTACAGCAAACGCGCAACTGGAAGCGAAAAACCAGGAGCTGCAATTGAAGGACGAAGAACGCTCGCGCCGGGTGCGGGCAGAAGCGGCTCAGGCAGAGGCGGAGGCAGCACGGGAGCGCCTATCTATTTTAGCAGAAGCGAGCAGTGTGCTCGCTTGTACTTTTGATCCGACTGAAACTTTTAAAATTGTCGTGCAACTCGTGGTCGAACGGATGGCGGATTATTGTGCTATAGATATTCGCGACGAGAACGGGCCGCCCCAAATCATCGCTTCCGCTCACAATCGCAAGGTGGATGAAAACGGCACTTCATTGGATGAGATCAAATCAGAATATCCATCCCAGCAATCCTGCATTATCGCACCCTTGAAAGCACGAGGGCGTCGTTTGGGAACCGTAAAACTGCTACGCGATATGGATCATCCTTTTAGCGGAGCCGAGGGTGCCATGGTCGAGGAGCTAGCAGAGCGCGCCGGACTCGCTCTGGATAATGCGCGGCTCTATGCAGCCACCCAAACCGCTCGTGAAGTGGCTGAAGCTGCTAACGCCGCTAAGGATCGCTTTCTCGCGATGCTTTCCCATGAATTAAGAACGCCACTTTCCCCGGTGCTGCATGCGGTGACACTACTGGAAGAGGAGGAGTGTTCGCCTCCGGTGAAAGAAACACTCTGTATCATCCGGCAAAACATTCAGTTGGAGGCGCGACTTATTGATGACTTGCTCGACATCGCCCGCATTCGGAATGGAAAGCTACAGCTTCAACAGTCAGATACCGATGCTCACGAACTCCTTCATCGTGCACTTAAAATTTGCGACACGGATATCGTCGCCAAACATCTGAATTTAAAAATTGATTTAAAAGCCCATCACTCAGCCATTTATGCCGATCCTGCACGGGTACAGCAGATTTTCTGGAACATCATCGCCAACGCCGTGAAGTTCACGCCGGAGAATGGGGATCTGCATATCAGCAGCAAAAATAACGAGCAGGACAATATGATCTATGTGGAGATCCAAGACTCCGGGGTCGGTCTGGAGCAGAATCAGCTTG
>Ga0335397_10007782_pt1 | contig 13574 bp, 11 predicted proteins | sample MAT04_FD_205740 | JGI IMG/M metagenome (GOLD analysis project Ga0335397, IMG submission 205740) | Freshwater microbial communities from Lake Fryxell liftoff mats and glacier meltwater in Antarctica - MAT-04 (spades assembly) (version 2) ...
GCAGCATTTCAAATTCTGCCACGATGTCGGCTTGTATGTCGGCGATGCGCTCACTCATGCACGCAGCATTTTCACAGCGCGTTTCACGCTGTCGGTGAGTACGTCGATTTCTTCATAAGTATTGTATACGGCAAACGACGCGCGAATGGTGCCCGGTATCCCGTACTTGTCCATCAGCGGCTGGGTGCAGTGGTGCCCCGTTCGCACGGCCACGCCCATCTTGTCGATGATGGCGCCCACATCATACGGATGCGTGCCGTCGACCAGAAAAGATACCACGCTGGCTTTTTCTTTGGCGGTGCCCACAAAACGGATGCCTTCTATTTCCGAAAGGCGTTCCGTGGCATAACTCACCAGATTGCGTTCTACATTGCCGATGTGTTCGTAGCCAATATCATAAATAAAGTCTACGGCTTCCGCCAAAGCGATCCCGGCTTCGATATTGGGCGTACCTGCTTCAAATTTGAAAGGCAGGTCGTTGTAGGTCGTTTTCTCAAAAGTTACGTCTTTAATCATTTCACCACCACCTTGATATGGAGGCAGACTTTCGAGTACTTCGGCTTTTCCGTAAAGGATGCCGCTGCCCGTAGGGCCGTACATTTTGTGACCGGAAAAAACGTAAAAATCACAACCGATTTCCTGAACGTCTATTTTCATATGCGGTGCCGCTTGGGCGCCATCGATGAGCACCAGGGCTCCTTTTTTGTGGGCAGCTGCCGTAATTTCTTTTGCGGGATTGATGGTTCCCAATGAGTTGGAAATGTGCACAATGCTCACGATCCGCGTCTTGTCGTTCAACTTCGTATGAAAATCATCCATGTTCAACGTGCCATCGTCGTTCACATTGATGACGACCAGTTTGGCGCCAGCCTGATCGGCGGCCATTTGCCAGGGCACGATGTTCGAGTGGTGTTCCATTTCGGAGATGAGCACTTCGTCGCCCGGTTTGAGAATGGACCTGCCAACGCCGTAAGCCACCAGATTGATTCCGTCGGTGCAGCCTTTGGTAAAAATGATTTCCCGGGATTCACGCGCATTCACAAAATGTTGCATTTTGGTGCGGGCGGCTTCGTATTTTTCGGTGGCGAGTTGACTCAGGAAATGCACTCCGCGGTGCACATTGCTGTGGTCGAAAGTGTAATAGTGGGTGATGGCGTCCATCACGCGTTGTGGCTTTTGCGATGAAGCGGCATTGTCCAGATATACGAGCGGTTTGCCATTCACCTGGCGCGAAAGAATGGGAAATTGCGCACGAATTGCTTCGTTGACCAGAATCTCTTTTTCTTTCACAAGGATCATAATTACTTTTTTGAGAGTTTGTTTGTTATCGCTTCGTCGATCAGGGGTCGGATGTCGGGATTCACCAGCTTTTCGAGCACATCTTCGGCAAATGCGGTGACCAGCATTTTCCGGGCACTGTCGGTAGAAAGCCCGCGGGTGCGCAGATAAAACATGGCATCGTCATCGAGCTGACCCGTGGTGCTGCCGTGGCTGCACTTCACATCGTCGGCGTAGATTTCGAGCTCCGGCTTGCTGTTCATGGTGGCAGTATCGCTCACCACGATGTTTCCGTTGCTTTGGAAGGCGTTCGTTTTTTGGGCATCCCGTCGCACATAAACTTTTCCGTTGAAAACCCCCGTCGACTCATCCAATAACACACCGCGGTACAATTCGTTCGAATCGCAATGAGGTTTTTCGTGGTCCATGATGGTGTGGTTGTCCACGTGCTCTTTGCCGGAAGGCATATACAACCCGTGGAAATTGGCCGTCACGCCTTCACCCAGAATCCGGGCGTTGGTATTGTTGCGCGTCCATTTTCCCGAAAGGGTAAAATTATTGTGTGTAAAGTTGGCACTGCGCGCGATGATCGTGTCTACCTGCTGCATGTGAAAGCTCTCTGCGCCACCCATTTGAATGGTGTCGATACCGAGATACGTATTCTCATCGGCCACAATTTCGGTCACCGCATTGGCGAAAGTCGCGCCCAGATGGATGTGGTATTCCGTGATGCGCATTCGGGCGCTGCGCTCCAGGTGGATGTAGTTGCGCGGTTGGGCCGCCACCTGATCGCCGGTGTACACGTTGATGATGTAGAGCGGGCTTTCAATAATTACATCTTTCTCCAAATGCAGGTAAAAACCGTCCTGCGGATAGGCAGTGTTCAGGGCCATGAAAGCTTCGTGATTGTGGGCTCCACTTTCGTCAAATGACGATGTTCTGTGCGGCCTGCTTCCGGTGGAAGCGTCGAGCATCAGGCCATCGTGAGCCGGCAATTTAGAATGTGTAGGGGCGTAATGACCATTGATGAACACCATGCGGTAGTGCATGTCATCCAGCGAGATGGGAAGTTCTGGCAGGGTTTGGCTTTCGCCAAAAGTCCATGCCTTGTTCGCGATTTGAGCCGTCCGGGTGTACTTCCACTCTTCGACTTTTGTGGATGGAAATTCCAGATGATTCAGTGCCTCACGCGCTTCTTTGGCGCGTAGGCTTATGCCTTCCGGCAAATGGCTGGTATAACTGCCGGCCAGCCCATCGGCCACCTTGCGGAGTTTTGATATTTTTTCGAGCGTTTCCATTTAGGCGGGTATCTCGTTTTGTTCTTTTTTGATCCAGTCGTAGCCTTTTTCTTCTAGTTCCAGGGCGAGATCTTTGCCCCCGGTTTTTACGATCTGTCCATTGAAAAGCACGTGTACAAAGTCGGGAATGATGTAATCGAGCAAGCGCTGATAGTGCGTCACGACGATAAAGGAGCGGTCCGCACTGCGCAATTGGTTCACGCCATTGGCCACGATGCGCAAGGCGTCGATGTCGAGTCCGCTGTCGGTTTCATCCAATATCGCGAGCGTAGGCTCGAGCATGGCCATTTGAAATATTTCGTTTCGCTTTTTCTCTCCGCCCGAAAAACCTTCGTTTACCGAACGGTTGGTGAGTTTGTTGTCGAGCTCTACGAGTTTGGCTTTTTCGCGCACCATGGCTAGAAATTCTTTGGCAGCCATGCGCTCCAGGCCGAGTGCTTCGCGGCGTTCGTTGATGGCGGCTTTCAGGAAGTTGATATTGCTCACGCCGGGTATTTCGACAGGATATTGGAATGCCAGAAAAACCCCGGCATGCGATCGCGCGTCGGGTTCCATTTCGAAAAGGTCCTGCCCTTTGAAAGTCACCGAGCCTTCGGTCACGTCAAAGGCATCATTTCCGGCAAGGACCGCCGCGAGTGTGCTTTTGCCGGAACCATTCGGACCCATGATGGCGTGGACTTCGCCCGACTTGATTTCGAGATTCAATCCGTTCAGGATTTTTTTGCCTTCAACTTCGGCGTGTAAATTCTTTATGCTGAGCATATTTTGACTTTTCAATTGAGTATTAACCTACGCTGCCTTCGAGCGAGATATCGAGTAGTTTTTGTGCTTCCACGGCAAATTCCATGGGCAATTTGTTGAGCACGTCTTTGCAGTAGCCATTTACGATCAGGCTGATGGCTTTTTCTTCACTGATCCCGCGCTGGAGACAGTAAAAGATCTGGTCTTCACCGATTTTCGAAGTGGTCGCTTCGTGCTCCACCTTGGCGGAACTGTTGCCCACTTCGATGTAGGGGAAGGTATGCGCCCCGCAGCGATCACCCATAAGCAGGGAGTCGCATTGCGAAAAGTTGCGCGCATTGGTGGCCGACTTGTTGATTTTCACAAGTCCGCGGTAAGAGTTGTTGCTCTGTCCGGCCGAAATTCCTTTCGAAATAATCGTGCTTTTGGTGTTTTTGCCAATGTGGATCATTTTGGTCCCGGTATCGGCTTGCTGGTGGTTGTTGGTCACCGCCACGGAGTAAAACTCTCCGATGGAGTTGTCGCCTTTCAGGATGCAGGATGGATATTTCCAGGTCACTGCTGAACCGGTTTCCACCTGTGTCCAGGAAATTTTGGCGTTGGTTTCGCAAAGTCCGCGTTTGGTCACGAAATTGAAAACCCCGCCTTTTCCTTCGGCATTTCCGGGATACCAGTTTTGTACCGTCGAATATTTTATTTCGGCATCGTCGAGCGCAATGAGCTCCACCACAGCCGCGTGCAATTGGTTTTCGTCGCGCATCGGAGCGGTGCAACCTTCCAGATAACTGACATAACTGCCTTGATCAGCAATTACAAGTGTCCGTTCGAACTGTCCCGTTTGGGCTTCGTTGATGCGGAAATACGTGGAAAGTTCCATCGGGCAGCGCACGCCTTTTGGGATGTAGGCGAAAGAGCCGTCGGTAAATACCGCGCTATTCAGCGCAGCGTAAAAATTGTCGTTTTTCGGAACCACGGTGCCCATGTACTTGCGTACAAGTTCGGGATATTTCTGGACGGCTTCCGAGAAAGAGCAGAAAATGATTCCGAGTTCGCCGAGTTTTTCCTTGAAGGATGTGGCCACCGATACGCTGTCCATCACGAAGTCGATTGCCACACCGGTAAGGCGTTTTTGCTCATCGACGGAGATACCCAGTTTTTTGAAAGTGTCGAGCAACTCCGGATCTACTTCGTCCAGGCTCCCTAATTTTTTCTTTTGCTGGGGGGCCGAATAGTAATAAATATTCTGAAAATCCGGCTTTGGGTATTTCACGTGGGCCCATTCTGGCTCTTTCATTTCGAGCCACCTTCGGTAGCTTTCCAGTCGGAAATCCAGCATCCATTCCGGCTCGCTTTTCTTTGCAGAAATGAACCGGATAATATCTTCATTGAGTCCCAAAGGCGCTTTGTCGGATTGGATGTTGGTCGTGAAACCATACTTGTATTCCTTTCCGGTAACTTCCTTTAAGAGTGCATCTTCGTTGTTAGCCATTTAAAATAGTTTTAGATGGAAAAGCTTTCGCCACATCCACAGGTGCGGTTGGCGTTGGGATTCACGAATACGAATCCTTTGCCGTTCAGGCCACCGGAATAGTCCAGCTCTGTGCCAATCAGGTAGAGGTAGCTCTTTTTGTCAACCACGATGCGCACACCATTGTCTTCAAAAAGCTTATCGCCGTCTTTCATTTCCTGGTCAAAATCGAGTTCGTACATCAGTCCGCTGCATCCCCCGCCTTTCACGCCGACGCGGATAAACGCGTTTTCGCCGCTATTTTGCTGTGTGATGAGTCGGACAACTTCTTCTCGTGCGGTATCTCTAACCTTTATCATAAGCTTGCTTATTGATCTTAAAAACAGTTGTTCACTTGGTTTGTTTCATCTAACCTAAGCTTTATTTAGACTAAATCCAAATAGTCTTAGCGGGTCCAAAAATACCCAACATTAACGAGGGATACAAGCTATCTGTAATGGATTTGATATATAAAGATATAGGTAAAGTTGATGGGGTGGGAAATTGGATGGTTTATTTTGCGGGAGCTTGTCAATTTAGTGTCGGTAAATGGAGCATTTCAACTTAGCGAAGCAGGAGTGCTCTTACCATAATAAACTGCTTAATAGGGGTGAAAGCCCCGCAGCGCAATCAAACTTTCACAACTACCGGTTTTGGAGATGCCCCGTCTCAAATTTAAATACATGCCTTATCTTTATATCCGTAATTAAGAGGTATGAAAAAAACCATCAGCATAGAATACCCGGAATCTTTGGCCAATTCACTGCGGCTTGCCGGCAAGGATTTTGAAAATGAAATGAAGCGAAGTGCCCTGGTGAAGCTTTATGAAATGGGGAAAATTTCTTCAGGGATGGCCGCCAAAGTGCTGGAATTATCAAGAATTGACTTTTTGGATTTGTTGGCTGCGTATAGCGTTTCATCCTTGGGGGTAAACGAACCGGATGATTTAAACGAAGATATTGAAAATGCCTAGGGTGGTATCGGACACGACGCCGCTCATTTCTTTGCTCAAAATATCGCAACTCGATTTGCTGCAAAGACTTTATGGAGAGATATTGATACCGAAAGCCGTATTTAAGGAGGTTGAAGCGGGAAAAGGAAAACACTTTTACACCGATTTTTTGAAGCTGCCCTGGATAAAAGTTGTGGGAATAGCGAATGAAGAAGCTTTAAACCATTTTCTTGATTTGGACGCGGGGGAGGCTGAGGCAATTGTCCTTGCAACTGAATTGCATGCTGATTTGATTCTTGTGGATGAAAAACTCGGCCGGTGGCATGCCAAACATGCTGGCTTAAAGGTTTCGGGCACCATTGGCGTGCTCATAAAAGCGAAACGGGAAGGCTTGATTCCGGGAATAAAACAGATGCTCGATGATCTCATTGCCCGAAATGTTTGGATTGGCGAAAAGCTTAAAACAGAAATTCTCAAACAGGTTGGTGAATAATGCAGCGTCTTTGTTGAAAAATCGATGTACATCTTTGGTGGATGCTCCTTTAAGGCCCGTCACGCAAATGACGGACCAACTATAATTCAGCAGATTATTCGTGCTGACAATTATTTGATCCATCATATATTTCGAATATCTATCGCATCATAACGAATCATACCGTATCATCGGAGAGTATGAAAAAGTATCAACTGTTTGCGAAGGCAATGGGCAGAAAATAATAGAAAGTTTTTCTTTATCATAAAAGTACTGTTCTTCGCAGGATAATTGTCCGGAAAAGCACCTTTTTCGCAAAGCAGAGAAATGATATACCGATGCAATAAAAGTAGATTTGGCGCAACTTTCAGATGTCGCAAAATTTGAGTCAACTGCTTTCATAAGCAGTATATGCATTGAATCGGACTAAGAGCAATTGAAAAAGAAGTGGTAGTCGCAAAAAATGCGACATCCACCCTAAAATCTTCAAAGAAAACATTGAATAGGTTAAAACAAAAAAATGGAAAGAACAGAACTCGACAGACTCGGTGAATTTGGCCTGATCAAACACCTGTCGCAACACATAGAAACCAACAACGCCAGCACCGTCAAGGGTATCGGCGATGACGCGGCCGTAATCGACATTGGAGACAAATTCATGCTCGTCACTACCGATATGCTCGTGGAAGGGGTGCATTTCGATTTGGGCTACGCGCCATTGAAACACCTTGGTTACAAAGCCGTGGCGGTGAACCTTTCAGACATCTACGCCATGAACGGAACTCCCACCCAGGTGACGATTTCTATCGGGCTGAGCAACCGGTTTTCGCTGGAAGCCATCGAAGAACTCTATGCGGGCATGATCGCCTGCGCGAAAAAATATAACGTGGATATCGTGGGTGGCGATACGGTGAGCTCCAAAAGCGGATTGATCATCAGCATCACTGCACTGGGTGAAGTTGCCAAGGATAAAATCGCTTACAGGTCCGGAGCCCAGCCGAAAGATCTTGTCGTTGTCTCCGGCGATTTGGGCGCAGCCTACATGGGACTGCAAGTGTTGGAGCGCGAAAAAGCCGTTTTTGTTTCTACGCCCGGTGTTCAGCCCGATCTGGAAGGATTTGATTATATCCTGGAAAGGCAGCTCAAACCTGAAGCCCGCAACGATGTGGGTCCACTGCTGGCGCAACTCGGTATTCAGCCTACGTCAATGATCGATATTTCCGACGGACTCGCATCAGAGCTCATCCACATTTGCGATCAGAGCAAGCTGGGCTGTATGCTCTACGAAGAGAAAATCCCCATCGATCCGACGGTGATTACCGCTTCTGAAGATTTCCGGCTCGACCCGACTCTCTGCGCTCTGAATGGGGGCGAAGATTACGAATTGCTATTCACCATGCCCATCGGCGATTTCGACAAGATCAAGGGCAATCCGAATTTCACTGTGATTGGCCACATGACCGGCGAAGGTCCTGCCCAAATGATGGCGAGGGATGGCAGCGTGCATAAATTGACGGCGCAGGGATGGGATGCGTTTTTGATGGATTTACCGTCGTAGAGACGAGGCATGCCTCGTCTCTACCTATAAAATATCCTTTTCCGGCGCCTTTACCTGCAAAACCTTTGCGATCGGCTGATTTGTTATTTTGGCTTCAGCCCAGGCCTGAAAGTCGAAATATTCAAACACCGTTTTCTCGAAAGGATCTTTCTCCAGCACAGAAAGTGCCGCAGAAAATTCCTGAATGAATTGCATTTCGGATTTATCGCCAGCTGATTTTGATACGTTTTTCATGAATTCCATGAAAATCTTTTCAAATTTGAATTGACGCTTTCGGGTATCGAGATGGCGTTTCAGACTTTTCAGGGTATACGGAATCACATCGTAGTTTTCCATTTCCAGGTGAATGAGCAGGTGGAACATTTGCGCAAAACAGAATTGATCTTCCGTGGTATCAATGGGCACGGAATTCAGCAATGCATTGTTCCACCGAAGGGCTTTTTTGAAATCTGCCCCAACAAAGTACATGGTGGAAATGGAATGATAAAATGATGCCCGGCGCACATCGCTCAGCCGCGGTTCCCATTTCGGTAAAATTTCTTCTATTTCGACACAGAGCGGTATCCCGCGCGCCACATTGCCAAGAATGTTGCAAATGGCCAGTTCCAGGCTGTACGTATTGGTAAAAATGCGCAATTCCAGATCTTCAGTCAGTTGCTGCGTGAGGGTGGCAGGCAGGTTTCGACTCTGACGCAAATACAAATCCACCTCTTCAAATTTGTTCAGTTTCGCAGTGACGTAGACCAGATTGGTGAGTACCGCAATGTAAATTCCCGGTTCATCTTTGATCACCTCCAGATTTTCTTCGATGAGCGCTTTGTTCTTTTTGAGCGCTTCATAACTTTTGGAATAATCGCCCAATGAAAAGAAATAAACAGACTCTGTGTGGTTGGCCAGATACGCCGCTTCAAAACTCGGAGCGGAGGCAGAATTTTTTACGATTTCGGCGACTTCTTTTGCGAGACTTGTTGCTTCTGACTTGTCGCGGACTTGTCCTTTTTGAAAAAGTTTTAGAAATACTTTGCTTTTGGCAAACCACAATTCAGATTCTGCATTGATCTTCTTTAAGGTATCCTGCTCCAGCTGAAAGAGGGCTTCGATATCCACGCCTTTATTCTTTTCATAATGATCATTCTCAGCTAGTCGTTTCTGTCGGCGAATAATCTGAATCAGCGGTCCCCATTTTTCATGCTTTACTGCGAGTTTTTGGGCGTTGTTCAAAACCCGCTCACATTGTCCATACAATGCTTTTTGATATAATATTTCGGCGTAGTGCAGGTTTTGGTTGAGCTCGGCTTCAGTAGATTTCGAAGCGTGAAAAGCATCGAGACTGCGCAAAATCTGGTTGTAGAGTCGATTCTTGGCAATGGAAAAATGTTTTACAAAACTCTGGTCTTCAAAAGAATTGAGGATCAGTTCTTCGTTATATATCGCCTGTTTATCGATTTTATTAAAGAGTTGGATATAATTCTTTTTTTCTTTGGTGTGGTGCCTTTCGGAATATAGCTTGAAATAACGCTTCTCTGCACTGGTCAGTGATTTTATTAAATCGTGTAACTGGTTAATAATTCGATTGGACATGTATAGTTTTATAATAATTCAAAATGATGACCGCAAAAAATATTTCTCCTTAACGAGGTATGCATGATGATTCACAATATACCTGAGATATCCTACTGGCGATTAGTGCAAAAAAATATTCTGTAATATCCTGCTTAAATATAAGCGAAATAGAAATGTATTGGCTCCAAAATAAAAAAGCCTTCCGGAAGAGAAGGCTTTTTCAGAGATGTATAGAATTTTTTATTTATTGACCTGTAGGGTTTGCCGGACGGGTGGGTTTTCCACCAGTTTCATCATCGTCGTCGTCGTTGATTTCGAGCGCACCTGCTCCGTTTCTAAAATTGGCACGAATCTCTCTTGAGCGTTTTTCATTATCGCCAGGTGTTTCAATTTTTGTTTTCTCAGCAGCAGCGGGCGATTCGAGCTCATCCTTCGCGCAAGACGTGAGTGCCAGGGCGATAATTCCGATGATTAAAAACTTCAGATAACTGATCATGATCAATGGTATGAGAGATAAAAGTAGGTAATTAAGTTTACAATTCCACAACGTCGTATGAAATATTTGTCGTTTGACCCACCAGAGGTTGTTTCGGTAATTTGATGAGCACCCTGGTTCCCAGAATTTCTCCTTGCGCACCATGCATCTGAACAGGCCCCTCTATGACATAGTTCAATCCAGTCATTCGTTTATAGAGCAAAATCCGACTTTGGGTGATCTCCATTCCTTTGGAAATATGGCTTCCGGGTTCCGCGCGTTTCTGATCAAGACTGGTGTCGATACCGATGCCATTGTCGGAAATAAGAATTTGATAAAACGCACCATTGGAAGAAATCTTTACGGCAATCTCTCCTCTTTTTTCGGTAGGTAATATCCCGTGCCAGATGCTGTTTTCCAGAAAAGGCTGGAGCATCATTGCAGGAATTTCGACCTGGGTCAAATCGATGTTTTCACCCACTTCAATTTCGTAATCGAAACGATCCTGAAACCGCATTTTTTCAAGCGTGAGGTATAATTCGAGTCTCTCCAATTCGTCTCCGAGTTTGGTCAGCGCCTGCTGACTGCTGTCGAGATTCATGCGGATGAGCTTGGCGAAACTGCTTAAATATCGGTTGGCAGAGCGTTTGTCCTGCATGTTGATATAGTACTGAATGGAGTTTAGAGCGTTGAAGATGAAATGCCGGTTCATACTCGAATTGAGGGTTTGCGATTCGAGTTCAAGCATACGTGACTGATATTTTAATTGGAGGTTGGCCCTCTTTTCCCGTTCTTTTTTTATTCGGTTTTGATAGATCGCATAAAGTAGGGAAAGCAACAAGACTGCACACAAAATAAAAAACCAGGGTCTCAAATAGAAAGGGGGCAGAATCTGAAATGAATAGGTCATTCGATCAGTGAGTTCCGGATCATCGTCCGAAAATGCCTCGAGAATAAAAGTGTAAGAGCCGTGAGGTAGATATGCATACGTTGCCGAACGACTTCGGGTAGGCCCGAGCCATTCGCTATCAGCTCCTTCCAGCATGTAGCGGTATTTTACTTTGTCGGGATTGTTGAAATAGATGCCGGTGTAATTGAAAGTGATGTAATTATCCTTGTAGTCGAACACAGGATTTACAGGGGTTCCGTTCAGCGGATGACGGTCAAAATTTCGTTGTGACCAGTCCACATCCTGCAAAAAAAGCTGAATGCCGGTGAGATTGATTTTGGGGGCAACATCTTTTGAATTCCCATCTGTAAAAGGCTCAAATTTTACCAGTCCGGAAGTCGTCCCAAACCAGATTTGATCATCTTCGACCAGCAAAGCGTTTTGGTTTGTTTCAGTACCACGAAGGCCCTCGTAAGCGGTGTAGTGTCGGGCGCGGATCTCTCCGGTCTCTGCGTACAGGTTGAGATTGAGTCGGTAGAGTCCGTTGTTGGTTCCGATGAGCAAAGTATTGTCATCAAGCGTCGATAGGAAATTGATGTTTTTTGCGCTGTAATTCGCGCTGAAATTTGCAGCGTGCAAGCTGTCTGAATTCGGATCCAAGACGAACAATCCGGCTGAGGTGCCCACCCAGATGTTTCGCTGCATATCCGATTCAATGCAATACAAGGCTGCATCATCGTTGCCGGGGATGGGATAGGACTGAAACCCGCCGTCGACCATTTTGATCAACTGACCTTCTGCGCCGATCCATTTGGTATTGCCCACTTTCGCTATGCACCTTATTCTCCTTCCGGAAAAATTATTTTGGTCGAACACTTTTAGGATGTTGCCATTTTGGTCGAGTCTTGCCATTCCATCTTCCGCGCCGATCCATATGGTTTCGCCTTCCGGCAAAATGGCTGTAATCCGGTTTCCAGGTAGCCCATTGCTTGCGGTTCTTTTCGTTACTTTCTGGTCTTTTTCTATGAATAAGCCCTGAGAAGTCCCTACCCACAAAGCCTCATCGCCGGCGATAGCGACTTGCCAAATCGTTTTTCCCGGAAGGGAATCATTGAGGGGATAGGGACTAAATTGATCTCCGTCAAAAATGGTCAAACCCTGATCGTAACTCCCGATCATCAGGTTGCCGTTTTTCATCCGAACCAAATCCATGGCGGCATCAGAAAGCAATCCGTGGCTGGTATTGTAAACTGTAAATGCTTTGCCTGCCTGGCGGAACACACCTTGTCCGTCGGTGCCGATCCAAAGATTGCCTTCCCGGTCTACCCCGAGACTTTTCACATTGGTATAAGGCATTCCCTGCGATTCGTCCAAGGTGATGATGTCGCCTCCGGAAATCCTGTTTAGTCCGGCGATTGATCCCACCCAAATATCCCCATTGGGCATCAGGGCTGCACAACGGATGTTATCGCTCACCAGTCCATCTGCTACCCGAAGCTGGCGGATGCGTCCATTTTCGATAACGTAAATTCCACTCTCGAACGTGCAAACATACGTGATGCCATCGGGAGTGAACAGGAGGTCACTGACACTTGCGGCATCGAGCTCAGGAAACACAGAGGTTTGAAGCTGGCCATTTCGGTGAATCACCAGCCCCGTGCGGGTACCAATCCACAAATCACCGTTTTTGGCGTAAGCCAGAGATCGGATATAATTATCCGGCAAACCTTCTGGAGTGCCAAAATGATGAAAGATCTTGCCATCCCAGTGCAAGAGCCCCTCACCTCCCAGTCCCAGCCAGAGACCGCCTTCTGGCGATTCCACCATATCAATCACCCTGGCATTTTCAAGCCCGGATGGAAATGGCACCGTGCTTATGCCCAGTCCATCAATTTGACATAGCGCTCCTGTGGACCCAATCCAAAAAGCGGAATCGCCCTGGAGCAGACAGTTGATCTGATTGTCAGGCAATCCGTTGTCGCGGGAAAAGTTTTTGAATTCGTGCCCATCGAAACGACTCAATCCACCAAGGGTGCCAAACCAAAGATACCCGCTGTTGTCTTGTGCGATGGCGCGCACCTGCGACTGGGCCATCCCCTCACTTGTATTATAGGTGATAAAGGAATTTTGTTGGGCCAAAATAATCTCAGCCCAGCATAAAAAAATAAAAATCCACCCCGATTTCTTCATGTCTACATTTGGGCGATGCGGTCCAGAAAGGGCTGGACTTTTCGGCGGGCGATGGGGATGTGTTTTCCATTGCTCATCACGGCACTATTTCCATCTATCCGGTTAAAACCCTTGAGGTGGTAGCGCACATTGATGATGTGTGATTTGTGAACACGAAAAAAAGTGGTGGTGTTGAGTTTGTCTTCGTACACTTTTATATTCTTGCTGCTCAGCATTTTTTTCCCGTCGGCGAGGTAGAGCGTGGTATAACTTTCAGATGCTTCGAGGTGCACCAGGTCTTTGCAGGCGATGATTTCGTAACCCTCGCGCATAGGTACCGCAATTTTATCTTCTTCGTGTTCGCGGTAGGCCTTCCGGATGAGTTCCTTGATTTCACCAAGTGAATTGACGGTGTCTTTCGGATTGACCTTGATTTTACTCACTGCGTTTTGCAGATCGTCTATGGCGATGGGTTTTTCTAAATAATCCACCGCGCGTGCTTTCAAAGCTTTTAAGGCAAATTCGCTGTGTGCGGTGGTGAAAATAACGCTGATGGTGCGGTCTTCCAGACTTTCCAACAATTCGAAACCGGATTCAGACGGCATTTTGATGTCCAGAAAAATCAGGTCGGGTCGGGCGAGGTGAATCATTTGCCGTGCTTCTTCGGCACTG
>Ga0335397_10007790_pt1 | contig 13568 bp, 8 predicted proteins | sample MAT04_FD_205740 | JGI IMG/M metagenome (GOLD analysis project Ga0335397, IMG submission 205740) | Freshwater microbial communities from Lake Fryxell liftoff mats and glacier meltwater in Antarctica - MAT-04 (spades assembly) (version 2) ...
TAGGTTGGGCGGCGTGAAATCTCGAAAGAAACCCGGTTTCTGAATTCTGTAGTTTTTCTAAGAAACCGGGTTTCTACCAGAAATTAGGTTGGGCGGCGTGAAATCTCGAAAGAAACCCGGTTTCTGAATTCTGTAGTTTTTCTAAGAAACCGGGTTTCTACCAGAAATTAGGTTGGGCGGCGTGAAATCTCGAAAGAAACCCGGTTTCTGACTCTAAAGCCTTCATTCTTCCTTCTTCCTGGCGACTAATGACTAATGACTAATGACTAATGACTAATGACTAATGACTAATGACTAATGACTAATGACTAATGACTATATGTCAGTAATATACCCAATTTTGTATTCTTTCCGCCGCTGTCCCTATGCTATGCGCGCGCGCTTGGCGCTGATGGTTAGCAATCGGGTGTGCGAGTTGCGGGAAGTTGTTTTGCGAGACAAGCCACAAGAAATGTTAGATGTATCGCCCAAAGGTACGGTACCGATATTGATTGATGTTGACGGGCGGGTACTGGATGAAAGTATTGATATCATGTTGTGGGCATTAGAACAACACGATCCTGAAAAATGGTTAATTCCAGAACAAGGTACTGTTGCAGAAATGCTAGCACTAATTGCTGAATTTGATAGTGGGTTTAAATATCATCTAGACCGTTATAAATACCCCGAACGTTATGCTGGTGTTGAGGCTAGAGTACATCGAGATGAAGCTGCTGTATATCTGGAAAAACTCAATGCAAAATTAAACGCGACTAAATATTTGTATGGTAATAATGTAGCATTGGCCGATCGCGCGATCGCACCTTTTGTGCGTCAATTCGCTCATACCGATAAAAATTGGTTCAACGAACAGCCTTGGTATCAGCTAGAAGCTTGGTTGGCCGCCTTTACAGACTCGGAAATCTACGCTAGTATTATGCACAAATACCCGAAATGGGAAACTGGCAATGCAGGCGTTGTTTTTGGGCGATCGTAATTACCTATCAACCGGTTTGTAGTGAGGACTTCAGTCCGCATCCAAGAGAGGACTAAAGGGAGCATCTCAGTTTTGCAAAAAGCATTTTTTTGTAGTGCGAGCGTCCCCGCTCGCGAGTGGTACAAGACGCGAGCGGGGACGCTCGCACTACAAATGCAAAACTGAGATCCTCCCGGACTAAAGTCCTTACTACGAACCTAGATGTTTGTAGTGAGGACTTCAGTCCGCATCCAAGAGAGGACTAAAGTCCTTACTACGAACCTGAATTAATGTTATTTTTGTCGCTCAGGCGTTAGTGTATTCTAGTGAGTATTGTCAGGCGGAAATTATGATTGATGTTGGTTCGTTAGTTCGATCGCCCAAAAACGATTTGGGAATCGGAAAAGTTGTCGAGGTATCGCGTACCGATGCCGTAATTGAATATTTTTGCTCAGTAAAAAACCGCATCCGCAAAACTATAGCGTTGGGTTTGCTACAAGAAGCTAGACTTCAGCGACAAACCCGCTGCTACCTCTGGAGCACAACTCAGGAAAGGTGGATAATCGGGCGAATTTATGACTGGGATGAAGATAAATTAGAATACGAAATTGACCTCCCCGACAGCCAAAGTTTGCAAGCTGTCGAAACCGAACTTTACGTCCGCTGCAATATCCCGATCGCCGATCCGATCGACATTTTAGCAGTCAAAGGCCAAGAAACACCGTATTTTCACGATCGCCGCTTGGCTTTTGTGCAATCTGCGATCGAACAGCGCGCCGTCAGCCGCGGCATGACCGGACTAATTTCTGCTAACATAGAGCTCTACCCGCACCAAGTTGAAGTCGTCCGGCGCGTCCTAGAAGACCCGATCGTGCGCTATTTGCTAGCAGACGAAGCCGGACTAGGGAAAACCGTAGAAGCCGGGACAATTCTCCGCCAATTCCTACTCGACGATCCCAACGGACGCGCTGTAGTGCTGGTTCCCAAATATTTGCTCGAACAGTGGCGACAAGAGTTAGAAAATAAATTCTATTTGTCTCATTTTGCTGATCGAGTACAGCTTGTTGCTATTAGCGAAATCAATCAAATTAGCCGCAACGCCAACCTGGATTTTCTGATTATTGATGAAGCGCAGGAACTGGCCGCAATGGCTAATTCTGGCGATCGCAATCAGCAACAATCCTTTGAACTATGCCAGCAACTCGCTCGCAAAAGCAAGAACTTATTGTTATTATCTGCAACGCCAGTCGTCGGCCGCGAGCAAGATTTTCTGACAATGCTGAATTTGCTAGACCCGACAACTTACCGTCTTGATGATTTGGAAAGTTTCAAGGAACGGGTACAAAACCGTCAGAAAATTGGTCACGCTTTGCTAGATTTCCGTGAAACAGCACAGGCTTCTGTTTTGCAAACAAAACTTGCTGAACTCCGCACTCTTTTTGCTAAAGATGATTATTTAATCGGATTAGCAAAGGAATTTAAAAAATGCTTGAAAACCGCAGATACTGAAGAAAAATCTCGCCTAATCAGAACTATTCGCACTCACGTTAGCGATACCTACCGCCTGCATCGCCGCATCCTCCGCAATCGCCGGGATGCGGTGGAAGATGTGATTTTCGATCGCGATTCTGTCCCCAAAGCCGAGTACGATCTCAATGACGAACAGTGGTCTGAAATTCAAACCGTACTCGATAAATGGCGTGCTGCTGCTCCCAAATCCAGCGAATATCAGAGGATTTTTCTGCTGTTTTTCCGGGCTTCCGGTACTTGGCTGAATGTCTTGGAACGGGTTGTCAAAGCTCGCTTGCAGAAGAAATCGACTCCTGAACTCGATCGCGAATTCGGACAAAGCGACACCGCAATTTTGACGAAAACTGCGCTGTTTTCCGAAGAAAAGGAAATGCTGGAAACCTTGCTCAATAGCCTGGAAAAGCCCCAGGAAGGACTCGACAGACTGAGTTTGTTACGAATTGCTATTTTGCGATTTTTGGCAGTTGCTTTGAAGGTTCCGCGCGAGTATCACAGCAATACTCGCGATTTGCTATCGAGAATTCAACAGCAAATTAAACGGCCGATTCCGGGCGAACGTTTCCCGAAGATTGTGATTTTTACCAGTTTTACGGCAACTTGTCAAGAGATTGCGGAAAACTTAGCTAAAATCTTTGGTAAAAAGGCGATCGCCAGCCACGACACCGCTAAGTCTGCGGATGATGTTGAGGCTAGTCTCCATCGGTTTAAGACTGAGCCGCATTGTTTTATCTTAGTGTGCGATCGATCGGCAGAAACAGGCGTAAACCTGCAAATAACAGATTGGTTAATTCACTTCGATTTACCGTGGTTTCCCAACCAGCTAGAACAAAGACTCGGCAGAGTCGATCGCATTGGTAGCAAAATGGGAGTACAATTTTGTTTGTTTGCAGGCCCGGATCTGCCCGAAAGTCCCCACGAAGCTTGGTTTCAAGTCTTAAAAGACGGCTTTGATATCTTCAACAAATCGATCGTCAGCCTTCAGTTTTATGCTGAGGATAAACTTCTCAAACTTGAAGAAAAGTTGTTTGCTGAGGGAGCAAAGGGCTTGTCAAGCGAAATTGAATCAATCAAAAATGAAATCGTCCAAGAGAAAATAAAAATCGACGAACAGTACGTTCTCGATGAAATTGACACTCTCGAAGACAGCGCATCTCAGTATTTTGAATCTCTCGAAAACTGCGACGACCGCCATAAAGAAATGCAGCGGGCGACGGAAGGTTGGCTTTGTCAAGCTCTCCACTTCAAACAAATCGAACATCCGACTGTATCTGGGTTGATGCGCTATCAACCTACTCAAAAAACCTTGATTCCTTCAAACGATTTGAGAACTCGATTGATTCCTTATTGTCAGCAGTACGGTAGTTACAATCGCCGCATTGCTCATCAAAATACCGATGTCGTTCTTTACCGCATTGGAGAGGGATTGATCGATGCACTTGGATCTTACATTCGCTGGGACGATCGGGGTCAAGCTTTCGCGATGTGGCGGCACGATCAAACTTGGGATGCTGCGGAAGGGATGGAGTGGTTCGGCTTCCAATTTAATTATTCTATCCAGACTGATGTGGAGCCTGCGGCTCTAGTTTTGCAAGCACAAAGTATCGAAAATTACAACTTGAAAGCTTTGCAGCGGCGCGCTGATGCTCTGTTTATCCCAACTTTTGAAACTGTGTTTGTAGATGCTCGCTGCGAGCAGATGTCTCTGGTGGAAGATGCGGAAGTTTTGGCAATTTTGCAGCGGGGTTATAAGGGGAAAGGCGGCCCGAATCGGGATTATAATTTGTCGAAAAATCGTACTTCAATGATTGACAGTTTTGTCGATCCGTTGGAATGGGATGATTTTTGTCAAAAGGGCCGGGTGGTATCTGAGGAATTGCTGCGGGGGCGCGAGGCTTTTGTGGAAATGTGCAATAATTCGGCTGTCAGTGCTGCAATCCAACTCAAAAACCGGGTGAATCAATTGCAATTGCGCTTGAATCGACTTTCTAAATCGGAACAACTTTTAGAATCGGTTTTGGGTGATGAAATCAGTACCGAAAGTGCGTTGAGTGAAGCGGTTTTAGCGGGAATTCGCCGCCCGCAGATGACTCTTGAGTCGGTGGGATTTATTGTGATTTCTGGGCGCGCGCCTGTGAAATCGGAGGAGGATGAACGATAATTAATGGGTGTGTAGCTCGATCGACTGTTAGCCTTTTTTGAGATAATTTTCAATAGGTCGATCGAGCTTGTTCGATTGCAGAGTACAGGCGTCTCGCCTGTACCACAATTGATTCCGGGTGCATCTGGTGTTTTTGCATTTGTAGTGCTGTAGAGAGCTCGCGTGCTGTGTAAAACACGCGAGCTCTTAAGCTCGCACTGTAAAAAAAACATCCTTTTTGCGAAAATCAGATGCTCCCATTGATTTCCACGATGGATGCACGCGAAAAGGGCGATCGGCATAAAACTATGATAAGCTGATAAAAATATCTAGGGTAAAATTATGGCATCAGAAACAGCCGTTACTTTAGAAACAGTTCTGAAATTAGCAACGCAATTAAACCTAATAGACAAGGTACGTTTGATTGAGCGACTGACTCCTCAAATCGAGCAGGAATTGGCTAAGAAAACGCCTGTAAAGCGCAAGTCTTTACGCGGTTTATGGCGGGGAATTGACATCACTGAGTCAGACATTGCTGAAGTTCGCAGTCAAATGTGGGGAGATTTTCCCAGAAAGGATATTTAATGTCTAATGCTGTAACTGATACCCACGCTTTAATTTGGTATCTTGAAGATAGTCCCCGTTTGGGGGAAGCTGCTAATCGGGTTTTTAATGAATGCGATCGCGGTGAATTTGTTTGATCGTTCGGACTTTAGTCCTTCTAAAATCAGAAAGGACTGAAGTCCGAACGATCGAACCTGCTTCACTCTACTAAACATCCTCAAAAATTGCTCCCCCCTGCTGTAAATTCAGCTTCACATCCTCCGCAAGTCCTGAGTTATTTCCAAACCTTGCTGACTCGACATTCGTACCGCTGAAATTAGTATTTGTTAAGTTCACTTCTATCAAATTGGCGCTGCTCAAATCGGCACCGCTGAGGTTTGCTAAAGCCAGACTGGCGCGGTACAAATCTGCGCGGCTCAAATCGGCATTTCCTAAGAAAGCGCCGCTCAAATCTGCCCCGCCGAATTTGGCATTTTGCAGGTTAGCGTCGCTGAAATCGGCATCGCTGAGGTTTGCACCTCGGAAGTTTGCTCCCTGGAGCTTTGCACTGCTAAAATCAACTGTATTCAAAGTAGTTCCGCGCAAGTTGGCACCAGCGAAATCCCGTGCTGGATTGAGATTGGCGATTTTTGCCAACTCTATAAAGTTGTCGGTTTCAGCAGAGATGATGCGATCGACCATTTCTGGCAATTTAGCTTCAGCGTCCGAGAAAATTTCCACCTCGGGCTGTTCCACCGCAGGCAAATTATAGGACAATAGCGCCCAACTGAGAGCAGGTTGGAGTTTATTTGCTTGCAAATATACAGTCAAGATTCTTTCTAAAACCGAATGTTGATTGGGCGTAATATCGTGCGGCCACAAACCCTCCGCATCTATTAAATAAATATCTTCTTTGGCAACTTCAAAAGTCGCTGCAATCCGCAATGGTTTGGCGGTAAATTCTGCTATTTTAACACTTTTTAGCAAACCTTTTAATACAGAATCGCCGCGCTTTAATGCAAAAATCCACGCAGGCGTTGTATCGTCGCCTATGGTGGAAACGTGACACAAAGTGCCATGATTTTCTTTGGTTTTTTCCGCAGTTTTGCTTTCTATAACTACCGCCGGATTTTCCGTAAATAAAACTTTTGTGCTGCTTTGAATTGGCGACAGCTTGAAATCACCGACTAACTGACGCGATGCTACGGGAATTTCGCAGTTTTCCAGATTGAGCTTGAGCGTCCCGCTTTGCAAGCCAAATTTGACGCGACCGCCGAGCAGGGGTTCCCAATGCTCGTTAAAATTGAGGCTTAAGTGAATGTCGAGCTGTTCGGTTTGGGCTGCAACGGAGCGCACTGGAATTGCTTCTAATTGCATCCACAAACAATCTGGGTATTTGTTGTGAGACTCTAGCGATCGCATATCGGGAGAAGTGCTGGCTATGCCAGACTGTGATGATGGAGATTTTGACGAGTGTTCCATTTCTAATTTATCACAATCTGGCATTTTTTTATATGTGATGATTGCGAGGATTTCTCATTTGTTGGCGATGTGCGCGTTGGATACCCTATGTTAAATCGTTGAGGAGTTGGTCGATTCAGGTTGGGGAAAGCTTGGGCGCGCACTTTTGGGGTATATAGCAATCCGGGCGATCGCACTTTTGAGCTTCACACGCCCATCTGCGCCGGAAATACCGCAGATAAATCCAGAGACAACTCTGGAAAACCGGGAATTACCACAAACTCATTCGATAAAACCACTCGTTTGACTCGATAATCGAAACTACCTGTTTGTTTCTGATAAGGTTCGCTGTAGGTTTCCAGTTGAATATCTACCAAATTAAATATCCAATAATCAGAAATTCCCGATTCAGCGTAGAGAGATAACTTAGTTCTCCGATCGTACTTCAAAGTCGAATCAGAAACCTCAACCACCAACAAAATATCAGCACTTTCTGGGTGAGAAGAGAAATAATTATCAGAACGATTGCGCGCAATGACCACATCAGGTTCGGGTTCGCTATCATCGGACAAGATAATCGGTTCTTGTGTACGCACACGAGCTCGTCTTGCCAGTAAAATGATTAATTCCTCAACTAAAAGAGTGTTACAACCCGAGTGAAGCCTACCTTTAGAAGCCATTTTGATAATTTCCCCGCGAATCAATTCAAATCGGTTATCTGACTCAAAAAAACCCAGTTCTGCCAAACGGTGATATTCGGCGATGGAGAATCGTTTTGCAGTTACGGCATTCATAGCTTTTAATTACCCTCTACAATTACCAATATTCCCATTTTACTCGAAAATTCCGCCCCTGGTTCTCAACTCAACTTTCACGGCTTCCGAAAGCCCCAAACAACCAGAAAACTTCGTGTTTTGTACTACCGCATTTTTTAATTCAGCGCGGCTCAAATCAGCACCGTTTAAATCAGCACCGCTCAAATCTACGCCGCTCAAATCAGAATTTTTTAAATTAGCGTCAGTTAAATTTGCATTTACTAAAATCGCATTCGGTAAATAAGCGCTGCTCAAATTAGCGCCGACTAAATTTGCACCGCTCAAGTTCGCCCTGGGTAGCTTTGTCCGCAAATCTGCACGGCTTAAATTCGCGCTGCTGAGTTCAGCATCCCGCAAATTAGCATTGCACAAATTAGCATCAATTAAAAGTGCAGCGCTCAGCAATGCACCGCTGAGATCCGCTAAGGTTAAATCTGCGCCTTGGAGGTTGGTTTCGCGCAAATCTGCACCGTTTAAATCAGCGTAGTGGAAGTCAAAACCGCTTAAATCAGCTCCGGCAAAATCCTCGACGGGATTCAAACCAACTATTTCTGCAAGTTGTATAAAACTATTATTTTTATCGGTTAAAAACAGTTCGCGCACGATCGCCAATTGCTGCTGTCGGTACTCATCGGCTTTCTGGTAATCTGCTAAATATTTGTAAGCGAGTTTCAAATTCTTGAGAGCGCTGCGCTCAATGCGATCGTCGTTGTGGGCACGCGCGATCGACAACTGCTGCTGATAACATTCGATCGCACCAGGTAAATCGCCATTAGCATCGCAAGCCAGCGCCCAATTTTCCAAAGCTTCCAACTCAGATCGAAAGTCGCCCGTTTCCCGCGCGATCGTCAAACGCTGCTGTTGGTAATCAATAGCAGCAGAAAAATCTTCCATAGCACAGCAAATATTGCCCAGATTTCCCAAAGCATTCGCCTCGCCCCGGCGATCGCCAATTTCCCGCGCTAACACCAAATGCTGCTGATAACAGTCGATCGCCCGATCGTAATTCAAGAGCGCCTCGTAAGCTACGCCCATATTACCCAGCGCCGCACCCGCTCGGCGGCGATCGTCAATTTCCCGATATAGCGCCAGCGCTTCCTGCCAAGAATCCAGCGCCGCCTCAAATTGGCGCGCTTGATACTGCGAAATTCCCTGCTTGATTAGCTCGCTAGCTTGTTCGCTCATATTGTCAAAATTACTTAATAGCTCAAATTGATATTAATCTACTTAAAGCGTTCCACAGTTGACAGTTGGCCAGAATTTACTCGTTACCAGGCTCTGCCTGGTAATGCAGATCCAGAGCAGGGCTATTTCATTCTTTGTAGGGGCAATCCCACGCCTGGTTGCCCCGATGCCTGAAATGACCGACAACTCTTCGGTGGGGGGGGTAGGCACAGGGGCACTACCCCTACAAAACCCTCGTTTTTTCGAGAATGAAATAGCCCTGAGATCCAGAGGCTCTGCCTCTATTTAGCCCAGGGTTTCTGAAAACAGAGGAGTGTTGATTTAATTTATTAAATTTTCGTTCCTTAAACCAATTTTTACCATAACAAAAAAGGTTCGCACTCCTGACTTGGCTCTAGGAGCGGAAAGCGTATGCAAGTCCGCACTACAAACGAGTTATACATCCCCGATCGCCAAAAAAGACAAAAAAGACAAAAAAGACAAAAAAGACAAAAAAGACAAAAAAAAGAGAGAGTTAACTAAGTAACTCTCTCTGCCATCAGGGTGCATCTACATAACACAATATAACATTACCGGGATGAGGGGTGACACCCCTAAACGTGAAGATATTGTAAAAGAATGTGTATTAATTATAAAGTTACCATGAAGCGGGGAGGCAGATCGCGCGGCGGGATCGGGAAAAACCGATCGCCCGCCGCTCTATCCGCTACAAAAAACCCCTTAACGGATGCTTGGCCTTAACCGTTAAGCTTGGCTGCCAGCAACTCATTGGTCACTTTCGGATCGGCCCTGCCGCCCGTTTCCTTCATCACCTTACCGACGAAAAAGCCCAGCAGCTTAGTTTTGCCAGCCCGGTACTGTTCGAGCTCCTTGGGATTGGCAGCTAAAACTGCATCGATCGCGCGATCGATCGCCCCAGTATCCGAAATTTGAATCAAACCCTTGCTCTCAACCAACTGCTGAGGCGAACCACCGTTGGCCAGCAACTCCGGCAAAATATCCTTAGCGATTTTGCCGCTGATCGTGCCAGCATCAATTAGCGCCAGCAATTCGGCCAAATCCTGCGGTTGAAAAGGAATTTCTGCGATCGCCAGTTTCTCATTTTTCAGATAAGCAGTGATATCGCCCATCACCCAATTCGCAGCTTGTTTAGTAGCAGCACCCGCGGCGATCGCCCTTTCAAAATACTCCGCCACCGCTTTGTCGTCAGTCAAAACCCGCGTGTCGTAGGGAGAAAGAGCGAGATTAGTTTCGTAGCGATGGCGCTTTTGGGCCGGCAATTCCGGGAGTTGAGCTTTCCAATCCCGCAATTGATCTGCCGAAACTTCGATCGGAGGCAAATCCGGTTCCGGGAAATACCGATAATCGCTCGCACCTTCCTTGAGTCGCATACTGAAAGTACACTGCTTGTTTTCATCCCAAAGCCGCGTTTCTTGGAGGATGATTTCGCCATTTTCGATCGCTTGAATTTGCCGCTCGATCTCGTAATCGATCGCCCGTTCGATCGCATTAAAAGAGTTCATATTTTTAATTTCCACCTTGGTGCCGAACTCTTTTCGGCCAACCGGGCGCACCGAAATATTCACGTCGCACCGCAGCGAACCTTCCTGCATATTCCCGTCGCCAACACCGATGTAGCGGATAATCCGGCGGATTTCTTGACCGTATTCGGCAGCTTCCGCGCCCGATCGCAAATCCGGTTCCGAAACAATTTCAATTAAAGGCACACCGGCGCGGTTATAATCCACCATTGAATAGGTAGAACCGCTGAGGCGATCGCTGCCGCCGTGAACCAATTTCCCTGCATCTTCCTCCATGTGCAAGCGAGTGATCCCGATTTGTTTTTTAGTAGAATTGCCCGCTTCGTCCACCATTTCAATTTCTATTGAACCGTGAATGGCGATCGGCAAATCGAACTGAGAAATTTGATAATTTTTCGGCAAATCGGGATAGAAATATTGCTTGCGGTCAAACTTACTGTAAGGTGCAATTTGACAGTTGAGAGCGAGTCCTGCTTTCACCGCATATTCCAGGACTTTTTCATTTAATACTGGCAGCACTCCCGGCATTCCCATACAAATTGGGTCAATGTTAGTATTTGGAGCATTGCCAAATTCTGTAGAAGAACTGGAGAAAATTTTAGTATTCGTACTCAATTGACAGTGAGTTTCCAGACCGATAACAGCTTCGTACTGAGTTTTAACTGATGTAGCAGCAGTCATAAGCGACCTTGAAAATTTAATAACTTTAGACTATATTTTAGCTGTTTATTGACGAAACTGGCTTGAGATTATTTTCACTTCACATCAGGCAGAGCTCGCAAAAAAGATCGATCGGGCATTTCCCCGACTGGCGGCGAATAATTCACCTCATCGGTGGCTGGTGGGCCGCCACGATCGTCAGTCAGGGCGATCGGCATACCCAACGCCCTGCTACAGATTCACCAGAACCCCACGCCCCTAGCCGCGCCAGTATCCTTTCGATCGCCCGAAACCACAACCATCTGCGAGAATATACTTAGCACCCGATCGCGTCCGCACGCTAAGTAAGGAGAGTTTTCGGGCTGATCAGACCGGAATTCGTGATCGGCACGCCAAACCCTTGCACCAGCAGTCTTTAATAGCGCCGCCCGCCTCCAAGGATCGGCGCCGCGCACAAATTGAAAATTAAAAATGTATAATTGAACAGTAAATTACATATTTTTATTCTTTAAACTTTAATTGAAAATTCTCAAAGCAACACTTGCCAAACTGCCCAAAATATGCCTGAAATTCCAGTTGAAAGTGCCGCAGTCTTTCAAAACAAAATCACTGAGCTACAGCAGGCAGAATCTGCCCTCGAAATCGCTTGGGACGAACTCGAAAAACAAACAGCAGAAACTATTGCTCAGATAGCCAAAGCCGACCAAGCAAACGCACAGGAAATCAGCCAGCGATTTGCCAAAGCCAAGCAACTGCGCCAGCAACTTCAAACTAAAATAAAACAAGCCAACTCGCGGCGGGAATTTCACTTAGAAAACTCGCCCTTAGCAGTTATAGAGTGGGACAGAGAATTTCGGGTAGTGCGGTGGTCGCCAATGGCGGAACAAATATTTGGCTGGAGTAGAGCAGAAGTAATCGGCAAATACTGGCACGAATGGTCAATAGTTTATCCAGAAGACTTCGATCGAGTGTGCACCGTCACAAATCAACTGTTACAGAACAAAGAACCCCGCAACGTTTGCCGCAACCGCAACTATACCAAAGATGGCTCGGTCATTTACTGCGAATGGTACAATTCTGCACTCATTGATGAATCGGGAACAATAGTTTCAATTCTCTCTTTTGCCAGAGACATAACCGAACACCACCGCACTCAAGAAGAACTTCACCAGCGCGAACAGGAATTCAGCGCGCTCGCCGAAAATTCTACCGATATCATAGTGCGCTTCGACCGACAACTGCGCCACCTTTACATCAACAAAGAAATCGAACGAGCCACCGGAACCCCCCCCTCAGAATTTATCGGCAAAAGCAACAGAGAATTAGGAATGTCCCCCCACCTTTGCAACCTGTGGGACGAAGCTTGTGTCAAAGTTTTCCGCACCGGCAAACAAGAAACCATCGAATTTGAGTTTCCCACTCCCGATGGGACAAAATACTATCAATGTCGAGTAATTCCCGAATTTGCTGAGGACAACTCAGTAGAAACAGTTTTAGAGATCGCCCGCGACATCACAGAAATAAAACAAGTCGAAGCTCAGTTGCGCCAAAGCGAGGCTAAATTTAGGCGCGTAGTGGATTCTAATATTATCGGCATAATTTTTTGGAACATTAACGGCCAGATTACCGACGGAAATCAGGCTTTTTTAAACCTAGTAGGGTACACGCGAGACGATTTGTTTTCCCAAAAAATTAGCTGGCAAGCAATGACACCGCCAGAGTACCGCAGCCGCGACGGAGAAAAACTTGCAGAACTGGCAGCTAACAACACAAATACCCCTTTTGAAAAAGAATTCATCCGAGCCGACGGTAGCCGCGTTCCGGTGGTGCTAGGCTCTGCATTGTTAGAAGGATCGCAGGAATTTGGGGTGAGTTTTGTGCTGGACTTGACACAGCGCAAACAAGCTGAAGAATCCTTAAAACAGCAAAAAGAAGTGCTGCAAACTATCTTCGACAACGTGCCAGTCATGCTCGCATTCTTGGATTCCCTGGGTGAAATAAACTGGGTAAACCGCCACTGGGAACAAGTGCTCGGCTGGAGTTTTGCAGAAATCAAAAACCGCGATATGTTGGCAGAATTTTATCCTGAGCCGGAATACCGCCAATACGTTTTGGAGTTCATGCAAGCAGCAACTCAGAAGTGGGGCGACTTCAAGACTAAAGTTAGAGACGGGCGAATTATCGACACTACTTGGGCAAATGTTCGCCTCTCCGACGGCACATCGATCGGCATCGGTCAAGATATCAGCGATCGCAAGCGAGCCGAAGCAGAACTCAAGCAGCTCAACGAAACTTTAGAAACTCAAGTAGCCCAGCGTACCGCCGAACTAGAGACTTTTTTTGATGCTTTACCCGATCACATTTTTGTGGTCGAACGGGAAAATATGCGTCTGCCTTTCGTCAACCAATCCGTTGCCAAAGTTGCCGGGTTTGATAGCAGGCAGGAGATGCAGGGCAAAACTATCTATGAATGCTATCCCAGGGAACTAGCCGAAGGATTTTGCCAGGAAAATTTGCAGGTATTTGAATCCGGGGAGACCATCCACTTGCAGCAAGAATATGTCATTTCTGGCGAGACTTTTTACTTCGATATTTTAAAAATTCCTCTCAGAAATCTCGACGGCGATGTTTATGCTTTAATTGCGGCTTCTCGCGATATCACTGAGTTGGTTGAGACAAAACAAGCTTTGTCGGAACGCACGGAGCAATTAGAGGCTGCCAATCAAGAATTAGAATCTTTT
>Ga0335397_10007802_pt1 | contig 13559 bp, 11 predicted proteins | sample MAT04_FD_205740 | JGI IMG/M metagenome (GOLD analysis project Ga0335397, IMG submission 205740) | Freshwater microbial communities from Lake Fryxell liftoff mats and glacier meltwater in Antarctica - MAT-04 (spades assembly) (version 2) ...
GGCCTTCCGGTTCGGCCGGTTTAACATTGGGTTTATTATAGTCAGAAACGCTGATCAACTTACCGGAAAAGCTGAACAATGCTCTGCTAAAATGGGGTGCAAAGGTAGTAAAAATAATTATTCCTTTCTTCTACCAAAGAGAATTTATTAAAATCACGCTTCCTGAGATTAAAGCCAAAGTTGTTTTATACTTTTAATTAATTTCGCCATATGAATCCTTTACGAATAACCGCCGTTTCATACTACAATACGCTCCCTTTTATATATGGATTAATCCACTCGGGCTTGCTTTCGGGTTTTGATCTGAGCCTTGACGTTCCATCGGAATGCGCTCGAAAAATCCTGAACGATGAAGCAGATATAGGTTTAATACCCGTTGGAGCATTGCCATCAATACCAGGTTACAAACTGCTTGGCAACCTATGTATAGGAGCTGACAAAGATGTAAAATCGGTTTTATTGCTGGCAAATACTGACTTACACAATTTAAAAACCATATACCTGGATACCGATAGCCGTACTTCGGTGAACCTGGTGAGAATTTTAGCAAAACGATATTGGGGAATTAATCCGCAATGGATAAGCCTTTCACGATTAAAAGGGAAGCCTGCCCATGGCGAAGGCATGGTCCTGATTGGAGATAAAACATTCGGGCTCTGCGGGCAATATCCTTTTTGCTACGACCTGGCCGGCGAATGGATTAAATTTACCGGTTTGCCTTTTGTATTTGCTGCCTGGATCACCCGAAAACCTTTATCGGTTGAATTCGAAGCATCCTTCAATGCAGCACTTGTCTGGGGAACTGAGCATCGTGAAAAATCTGTAATTATGGCAGAAAAACCACATATCACTGAGCAGGAGTTGATTTCATACTTAAAAAACGACATCAGCTATCCACTTGATCAACAAAAGATGAAAGGAATGGAATTATTCCTGAAATATATGTCTGACAATGATTCTGTTCAGGACTAAATATAGTTAGTGTCACTAAAAAAACTCATCATTTTACATAAAAATGCCCATTTTCTTTAACTTTAGGTTTGGCAGGCAAAACTCAATCTTCTGTGCGCGAGGACTCTCCCTTTCCGGCTGCTGAGCGATGGTTGGTGAGCGAAGCTGAACCAAGCCGAAGCAAAGGGGTAAGCGTGGCAAAACTCATTTTAGACTCGTTTTCTTTTAAGCTCTAGTTAGCTCAAATGGAGATGGAAAATTAAAATCAGAATACAAAAAAAATCTGTCTTCCGGCTCCCGACTTCCGGCTCCGGACTTGTAAACGAACTAATTCCAACGGGAAATTCCCGATCTGTCATAAATTTTCAATCCAAATAGATACTCATGGAAATTAACGATAAAATTGCTCAATTTGATCCAAACGGACTTGGCGATACAAGTGGAAATATTTACGGATTGCCTTTCAACACGGATGAAGCCAGGTTGGTAATTCTGCCGGTTCCCTGGGAAGTTACTGTTTCGTACCAGGCAGGTACGGCCTCAGCTCCGGAGGCAATTCTCGAAGCATCCCTACAGGTTGATTTGTACGATCCCTTTGTGAAAGACGCCTGGAAACTTGGCATCGCCATGAAAGAAGTACACCTTGGTATCCTTGAGAAAAGCAATACGTTTCGTCAGCAGGCTGAACACTACATCGGGCAGCTGTCGCAGGGGTTCAATCCGGAAGAAAACACCGAACTTCTCGCTATCCGTAATGAAATTAACCAGGCGGGCCGGGAATTGAATCATTGGGTTAAGAAGGAGTCGCTTTCTCTTCTGAATCAGAATAAAGTGGTTGCCTTGCTGGGTGGCGATCATAGCACACCATTAGGTTTAATGCAAGCCCTGGCCGAAAAATATCCATCCTTCGGAATACTGCATATTGATGCCCATGCCGATTTGCGGGAAGCATACGAAGGCTTTGAATTTTCTCATGCATCCATCATGTACAATGCATTAAAACTGCCTCAAATCAATAGCCTGGTTCAGGTTGGAATACGAGATTATTGTGAAGCCGAAAACCAGATGATTCAGTCTGACGAAAGAATTTCCACTTTTTTTGACAGGGATATAAAACAATCACAATTTGAAGGCAAAAACTGGTCGGTAATTTGCGAAAAGATTATTGAAGCCCTTCCCGAAAAAGTTTACCTGAGTTTTGATATTGATGGTTTGGACCCTAAATTGTGTCCTAATACCGGTACTCCGGTGCCAGGTGGACTGGAACTTGAACAATCTGTTTATCTGGTCGAAAAACTGGTGAACTCCGGCCGGAGAATAATAGGTTTTGATCTTAATGAAGTCGCCCCCGGTAATGATGAATGGGATGCCAATGTGGGAGCCCGTTTGTTGTACCGTTTGGGCAATATGTGCCTGGTTTCGAACCGGTAAGGAAAATGTATAAATAGTGTCTCTAAGAAAACCAATCATTTTACTCAAAAACGCTCATTTTCTTAAATTTTAGGTTTGGCAGGCAAAACTCAATCTTCTGTGCGCGAGGACTTCCCCCCACGGGGATTAAGGGGGTGAGCGTGGGCAAAACTCATTTTATACTCGTTTTCTTATAGGCACTAAATAAAAAATCCGCAGATAATCGAAAAGATTTACTGCGGATTTGTTTTATAATTCAGGTTTCAACCCTGTAAGTCTGGCATTTGAAATTTATTTCCTGAGTGATTTCTGCTGTTGTTGTTTTGTCATATCTTCCAGGCGTTTCTGGAACGATGATTTTTTTACAGGTTTGAGTTTGTTTTCCTGAATGCGGGCATGAAGTTTATCTTCGTTAACAAACCTGCGGATTATAAACATTTGAGCAAATGTGAACAGGTTTGCCAGCAAGTAGTAATAACTTAACCCCGCTGAAAAATTATTAAAGAATCCGAGGAACATAATAGGCATCAGGTACATCATGGTTTTCATACCCGGCATTTGCTGAGTCGAGCCCATCATATCATTATTCATTTTAGTGTACATAATGGTCGAAATGGTCATCAGCAGGGTGAACAAACTGATATGATTTCCATAATATGTACTCAGCAAGGGAATATGGGTTGTCCACGAATAAATTGAATCAAAACTGGATAAGTCAGTCGCCCAAAGGAAAGATTGTTGCCTTAATTCGAAAGCCGCAGGGAAAAACCTGAAAAGTGCAATTAATATAGGGAACTGAAGTAGCATCGGCACACAACCAGCCATCGGATTCACTCCTGCTTTTTTATAAAGTGCCATGGTAGCCTGTTGCTTCTTCATGGCATCATCTTTTTTAGGAAATTTAAGTCCTATTTCTTCAATTTCAGGCTTTAGCAGTTTCATTTTTGCTGAAGAGATATAGGTTTTCCAGGCAATTGGGAAAAGTACTATCTTCAGTAAAATTGTAAGTATCAGGATTATTATCCCATAATTCATATTGGTTGATTCGAGCCAGTTGAATACAGGAATTACTGCAAACCTGTTAATCCACTGCATCAGGAAGAAACTCCAGCCGAGCGGAATCTGCCGTTCCAGGTTCATTCCGTACTGCCTCAGAACTTTATATTTATTGGGGCCAAAATACCAGCTCAGATTATACGTTTGATCTGTTTCAATACCGTAAGGGAGTATATATGCCGATTTCATGGTCTTCACCATTCGGTCTGTATTTTCTTCAGGGAATCCAACAGTTTCAATGTCAACACTTTCAAATTCATCAGCAGCAATAAGTGTTGCCGAAAAAAACTGCTGTTTGAATGAAACCCATTTTACAGCCGTTGAAATCCGTTCCTTTTCATCTTTTGTCTCACTTAAATAATCAACTTCCCCGCTTATATCCATATAATGAATAGTCGATTGGGTTTGTTCCGTTTTGAGCCCCTTTTCCTGTTGCATCAATGTTGTACTCCACAGCAGTGACATGTCGCGGGTATTTTGTGCGATATAACCTTTCATCCCTGCAAAATTCACCTTGTACCCAACCATATAATCATTACCCTTAAGGGTATAAATATATTCGATATAGCTTTTGGCAGATGCAGGGTCGCTGTTGCCAGGATAAACCCTCATGGCAAATTGTACTGAATCTTTCCCTGAAACCCGGATTGAGTCTTTATCAGGAGTAACAACCGGGAAAAACAAGAGGTTGCCGGTATTTAAAGTTCGGAGATCCTCAGTATTAAATTCGAATCCAAAAACAGAAGAATCGCCTTTGAAAAGTATTAGAGGTAAAGTATCAAATGTTTGGTAGTCCTTCAGTTGAACTGACCATATACGACCACCTTTTGATGAAATTTTAAGCTTCATCAAATCGCTTTCGAGGGTGTAAAATTTTTCTGCTTCACGCGAAATTGCCGAAAAACCTTCAGTAACGCTGTCACCGGCCACAGTAGTCGGCTCAACAGGATTTGCTTTGTTTAATGAATCAGCATTGGCTTTTCTGATCATTTCAGCCATAGCACTTTCGAGCGAATCGTTACGTTGAACCTGGGTAATTGAATCAGCTTTTCGCCTGGCAGCAGCCATTTCCTCTTTGGATGGGGTCATCCACAGGCTGTAACCTATCAATAAGCCGACAATGATTACAAGACCTATAATATTATTCTTACTCATTATTACTATATATGTGCTTAAGTATGCTTGTAAAGTGTGCTATTTTCAAAAACAGCTGACTATCAATAATTTATCGCCAGGAGACTGTTTTCGGGACGGCAAAGATACGAAATGTTAACTAAGTACTGATGTTCGATAGCAACAGAATAACAGCATAATGCCAAAAACGGGGTTGAACCAAAAACCAGTCTGACTCTGAATCCACCTATTTTGTCTGTACTTTTTTGTACTGTATAGCTGCTTTTACAAAATGGACAAAAAGCGGATGCGGCAATGCCACGGTACTTTTATATTCAGGGTGAAATTGCACAGCGATAAACCAGGGGTGATCCTTTAATTCGATAATTTCTACCAGGTTATTCTGTTCATTCATTCCCACAGGAATCATTCCTGCCTTGCGGTAGTCTTCGAGGTAAGCGTTATTGAATTCGAAACGGTGCCTGTGCCGTTCAACTATCTCTGCTTTTTTGTAAACCGACCAGATTTTGGTATCAGGTTTAAGCGTACAGGGATAGGAGCCAAGTCGCATGGTTCCGCCTTTTTTGCTGACCTTTTTCTGTTCCTCCATAATGTCGATTACAGGAAAAGGAGTTGAAGGGTTCATTTCAGTAGAGTGTGCATCTTTATATCCAAGCACATTGCGGCCAAATTCAATCACGGCGCATTGCATCCCAAGGCAAATTCCCAGGAAAGGGATTTTATTTTCGCGTGCAAACCTGATAGCAATTATTTTGCCTTCGATGCCCCGTTCGCCGAAACCGGGAGCCACCAGAATGCCATCCAAATCCTTAAGCAAATGCTTCGAAGTACTGTCGTTGATAGATTCGGAATGAATCATTTTCAGGTTTACCTTAAACTGATTTTCAGCTCCGGCATGAATAAACGACTCGGTAATTGATTTATATGCGTCCCTTAATTCAACATATTTACCAACAAGACCTATTTGCACCTCACCTACCGGATGTTTGAGCTTATGTACGAATTCTTCCCAGCTTACCAGGTCAGGTTGTTTGCGGATAGGTACCTGCATTTTTTCGAGCACAACCTGGTCGAGGCGTTCATCGCGCATAAGTAAGGGAACATCATAGATCGTCTCAACATCAACGGACTCAATTACTGCTGAAGGGTTTACATTGCAGAAGAGTGCAATTTTATTGCGTATAGCCTGGTTAAGGTGTTTTTCGGTACGGCACACAATTACGTCAGGCTGCACACCCGATTCAAGCAGCATTTTAACTGAATGCTGGGTTGGTTTGGTTTTAAGCTCTCCGGAAGAAGCAAGATATGGAACAAGCGTGAGATGTATCACAAGGCAGCGGGTACCCATTTCCCATTTCATCTGTCTTACTGCCTCAATATAAGGTAAGGATTCAATATCACCTACCGTGCCTCCTATTTCAGTAATTACAAAATCATAATTACCACTCGAACCTAACAATTGGATACGATATTTTATTTCGTCGGTGATATGGGGTATTACCTGCACGGTTTCGCCTAAGTAATCGCCACGTCTTTCTTTATCAATAACAGCCTGGTATATTCGACCTGTAGTTACATTGTTAGCCTGCGATGTGCGAACATTGGTAAACCGCTCATAATGACCAAGATCAAGATCGGTTTCGGCACCATCATCGGTTACAAAACACTCTCCGTGCTCATATGGATTTAGTGTACCGGGATCAATATTGATATATGGATCGAGTTTCTGAATTGCAACCCTGAAACCACGTGCAATTAGCAATTTAGCCAGTGATGAGCTTATGATTCCCTTACCTAAAGAGGACGCTACACCACCGGTAGTAAAAATGTATTTTGTTTCAGCCATGATAATGATTGTATAAAAGATCTAACCCGGTAGCAGGAACAAAATACTTCAGTGCCGGGAAACAGATATACCCAAAATGACAAGTTGAAGATGTGAACCGGATTTTAAAACCGGTGCAAAATTACAAATCACATCCCTGAATTCCTCGAAAATTGATAAAAAAAAAAGCCCGGTTCCTGCCAGGCTATGAAACTATGCAACATACTGATCATCAAACAACTCCATAGGAGCTTATTTCGACACATTCAGATATCACTGCTTTAATATCATCACGTGAACAAGGTTTTGCCAGGAAAGCATTCATACCTGCTTCAGCACATTCTGTCCTCATCTGGTCGTCAGCATACGCAGTAATTGCAACAATAGGGATCAATTTATTAAACACCCTGATATACCGTGTAGCTTCGATGCCATCGAGTACAGGCATGTCGATATCCATCAGGATAGCATTAAAATCATCGGTTCTGCATGCTTCTGTAGCTTGCAGTCCATTATCAACAATCACAAATTCCCAACCTAATTTGCTCATATACCTGCTCATTAGTTGTTGATTCATGATATTATCTTCGGCAATAAGGATTTTCATAAATATGGTTACGGGTTTCAAATCGGAAATGTTCTCAGCAAATATAATACAATTTATGAATGTAACTTTTATTTATGATTCAATTGCTAAATCAATGGATTAATCACTTCTGCCATGAATCTTCCCGAAAAAAAATGCCCGATAAGTAATCCCTTAGATGCTTGAAGGAAAAACTCTGATTTTCTTAAAAATCAACATGACAGAAATGTAACACTTCTGCGTAATGAACTGCAATTATCAGAAACAGCTCTTTATTATCCAAGATACGATTTCAACAACTTGCTTCTGGAGTTATGTTTAAGCCGGCGTATCGCTTTTTCCTTAATCTGACGCACACGCTCACGGGTAAGATCGAATTTGACAGCTATCTCCTCCAGTGTTAATCCATGAGGAATACCAATCCCGTAATACAGGTTAATCACATCCCTTTCCTTCTCAGTAAGTGTTGAAAGTGAACGCTTTATTTCCATGGCCAATGATTCGCGCATAAGCCCTGCATCAGTAAAGGGAGTATCTTCATCAACAAAAACATCAATAAACTTGGTGTCTTCATCATCAACCAAAGGTGCGTCCATCGAAACATATCTGGTTGTGATTTTAAGGGCTGCATCAATTTTATAACCAGGAATTTCGAGTGCTTCGGCAATTTCTTCAGCTGAAGGCAAGCGTTCAAACTTTTGTTCGAGACGCGAAGTTTCCTTTTTAATTTTATTGAGGGAGCCAACCTGGTTCAATGGCAAACGTACAATCCTGGATTGCTCGGCTAACGCCTGTAATATAGATTGACGAATCCACCATACGGCATAGGAAATGAATTTAAATCCACGTGTTTCATCGAAACGCTGCCCGGCTTTTATCAGCCCGACATTTCCCTCGTTGATCAGGTCTGGAAGGCTAAGCCCCTGGTTCTGATATTGCTTGGCAACAGAAACCACGAACCTGAGATTTGCACGACACAATTTATCAAGTGCTTTCTGGTCGCCTGCCCTGATTCTGCGTGCAAGTTCTACCTCTTCATCAGCGGTGATAAGTGCTTCCTTTCCAATATCCTGAAGATATTTATCAAGTGAGGCAGTTTCACGGTTGGTGATTGATTTGGTTATCTTTAGTTGTCTCATGACTTTTTATCGTTTACATGTAACTAAGCTGCATAGTCACCCATGCAGCTTAAACACTAAATATCAACTAATTAAAAGTTCAGAAGAATATTCCTTACTTCTATTTATAATAACAAAGAATCACTTGCATTGTTTACTTTTTTTTTCAACATATTAGATTCTCTGTCAGTAAATCCTGTTAATTCAGCCCGAAACCATAGTAAGCTCTGACCCTGTTCGGATAAACCCCTTCGAGTAATACTCCCCCACTTTTACTTGATAGTATTTTGGTAACATCCTCAATAGTACGGATTGGTTTTTTATCAATTTCTGTAATAACGTAACCTTCCCTGATACCGGCATTTCTGAGCAGGCCATCACCCAACTCGGTAACCTGAACACCATGATCTATTCCTAATTTGCGCATTACGTCTGATGAAGCCACCTGCATTTTTGCTCCAAGCATCGGCATTACATCTTTTGCTTCGCTTTTTACAATGCTGGTATTACCTTCGCGGTTACGCAGGGTAACATTAAATGATTTGTCGGCCCCATCGTGGCTAACTACCACAACTATCTTCTCCCCCGGGCGATAGCGGCTCACCTGTTCGAGTAATTCAGAAGTACTGTTAACTTTGATTTTATTAATAGATGTAATTATATCTCCTTTCTGCATCCCGGCATCTTTAGCGGCACTTCCATCGTTAACTTCCGAAACATAAACGCCCCTGAGTTCTTTAAAACCTTTTTCTTCAGCGAATTTACTATCGATTTCACGAATACTTACACCCAGGAATGCACGTTGAACTTCCCTGTAATCGACCAGGTCAGCCACAACTTTCTTTACAATATTGACAGGAATGGCAAAGGAGTATCCGGCATAAAAACCATTTCCACTGGCAATAGCAGCGTTAATTCCAATTAATTCGCCTCGGGTATTCACCAAAGCACCACCACTGTTTCCACGATTTACGGCAGCATCCGTCTGTATAAAAGATTCTATTGAAGTACCGTCGGGTGTTCCTAAAATATTGATATTACGAGCTTTGGCACTCACAATACCAGCGGTTACCGTACTTGTTAAATTGAATGGATTACCGACTGCAAGCACCCATTCGCCTATCTGCAACTCATCCGAATTGCCATAGCCCAGGAAAGGAAGATTGCTTTCATTTATTTTTACAACAGCAAGATCCGTAGATGGGTCGGTACCAATAATAGTACCTTCGTAGGAACGTTTATCGTTTAGTACAATTTCGATCTTATTTGCATCCTGTACCACATGATTGTTGGTAACTATATATCCGTCAGCCGAAATAATAACTCCTGATCCTGCACCCTGCAAAGGCCCTTGTTGCCCAAATTGACTATCGCCGAAGAAATCATGAAAATTAAAGAAGTTGTCATACATGCTGTTTTTGCGGGCATATTCCGTTTTAATGTGAACTACAGCATGTATTGAAGTATTAGCAGCAACTGTGAAATCAGGATACACTATTCCCGGCCCGGTCATACTGGCAAGTTGAACAGGTACTGCGCTCTCAGGCACACCCTGCAATTTCCCGGTATTTTTTTGTAAAAGAGCATAGCCACCCAAAGAAATAAGACCGCCTAAGATTGCCATCAGAAAAAAACCTGCGTACTTTTTCATTTTTATTCGTTTTTAGTAAAAATCTTGTTAATTTCTCAATCAAAATCTCATTTTAGTATTTTCGGATTTATAACGCAAGGATAATACCAATAGTTTTTAAACGGCTGTTAATTATTGTTAACAATCTCTGATTCAGAAGAAGCCAGTACTTTAAGACATTTTATAAAACACTGTTTATCATATATTTGTAATTTATGTTATTTCAATATTAACGTTGAGTATGGCGGGTTTTATTGTTGAAAAATTGACGGAAAAGTAAAAAAATGTCATATTCATAAACCAATCTGACAAATTGACAAGGATTATAGTAAATTTGTTACCGCAATGACTCTACAATTCAGCAAATACGAAGGAACCGGCAACGATTTTATTATGATCGACGACCGGAAGTTACAATTTCCGGTTAGTGAAGAGCTTATCGCTAAACTTTGTGACCGACATTTTGGCATTGGAGCCGATGGTATTTTACTCGTGCAGCACAGTGAAGGATACGATTTCGGAATGAATTATTTTAATTCCGATGGTAGTCCGGCCACTTTTTGCGGCAACGGGGGCCGCTGCATCGTTGCTTTTGCATACCAGATTGGAATAACAGGCAATGTATGCAGGTTTATGGCTGCTGACGGCATTCACCATGCCCGCATTATGGAAAATAACGGACACGAAGTGAGCGTTGAACTGGAGATGCAGGATGCCAAAATCTATAGCACTGAAAACAATACTTATTTCATGAATACGGGCACATATCACGTAGTAAAATTTGTAAAAGACCCCGACAATATCGACATTATGGAATCCGGGCGGGAAATACGATTCGATGCCAGGTACGAACCCCATGGAACCAACGTAAATTTTGCCACTTCATTAAAGAAGGAGTTATACGTGCGTACTTACGAAAAAGGAGTTGAAAACGAAACTCTCTCTTGCGGAACCGGTGTAACAGCTTCTGCCATAGCAGCATCACTTAAATATGGTGGAAATGCATTTTTTGTAAATACCGCTGGTGGAAGGCTGCATGTTAGTTTTTCCCGTAAGGATGAAACATTTAAAGATGTAAAACTTACAGGTCCTGCAAGGTTTGTATTTGAAGGAAAAATTGAAATCTGAAAGATATGATTGGTCCGAATCTTTTACTCAGGGCACCTGAACCTGCCGATATTGACACAATCTTCCGCTGGGAAAACGATATGAGTGTCTGGCATATCAGCAATACTCTTGCTCCCTATTCAAGATTTGCTATTGAACAATTCGTACTAAATACGGATAACGATATATTCGCCACAAAACAACTGCGCCTGATGATCGATTACCATTCATCGGTGCCTGAAACAACTACAGTTGGAATTATCGACCTGTTCGAATATGATCCTTATCACAAGCGTGCCGGGGTTGGAATACTGATTGATGAAAAATTCCGGAACAAAGGTTTTGCCACCGAAGCACTTTATTTACTGATAGAATACTGTTTCAAGACGCTCGATCTTCACCAGGTATTTTGCCTTATCGAACAAAGCAATCATAATAGTATCCGGTTATTTTCCAAAGCGGGATTTATAAAATGCGGACATAAAAAAGATTGGTTGCATTGGGGTGAACAATGGACTGATGTACTGATATTTCAACTGATAAAAAAATAAAATAGTCTTCACCCGAGCATTCCGCATCACAATTAGCCTGATTGCCAACCAAATACAAACCAGTTTTAGATTAATAAATGAAGTTCAAAAAAAACAACGCGAAAAGACCTGAACCATGTCAAATTATTATTCGAGCCGCATAAAACGTGAAAAGAACCGCTCACGTCGAAAGCAAATCATCCTTTCAATTCTTGCACTGCTTGTTTTTGGAGCATGTGTTGCAGGCTACCTGGGCTATAGGATGGTTTACAAACCGAATGTCTGGCTGAATGGACAACCTTCCGTTTCCATAAATATTAAGTCAGGATCAAGCTGGGACGAAGTGAAGGAAATGCTTTACAAAAACGGCACCATTATTCACCGCGCTTCGTTTGAACAACTGGCAGCTTTAATGAAATATCCTGATCATATTAAATCAGGTCATTATATTCTGAAAGAAGGAATGAGCAACCGTGAAATAATCACTAAGTTGCGTGCAAAGAAACAAGACCCTGTAAAACTGGTTTTTAATAATATCCGCGTCAAGCAGGAACTTGCAGGACATATTGCAGAGCAGATTGAAGCTGATTCGGTTACCTTACTGAATCTGCTTAACGATGCCGGATACCTGAACAAATTCGATTTCACCCCGAATAATGTGATAAGTATGTTTATACCGAATACGTACGAAGTATATTGGGATATTTCAGCAGAGAAGTTCATGGAACGGATGCATAAGGAATATAAAAATTTTTGGAACGAAAAGCGAAAATCCCGACTTACCGAAATACGATTAACCGAATTGCAGGCAATTACACTTGCATCCATTGTTGAAAAGGAAACAAACCAGAACAACGAAAAGCCCGATGTAGCTGGTGTATATATGAACCGGCTCAGAGATGGCTGGCTGCTGCAGGCTGATCCAACACTGGTTTACGCATTGGGCGATTTCAGCATTAAGCGGGTGCTTAATGTGTACAAAACTATCGATTCACCTTACAATACTTATATGTACCTCGGACTGCCTCCAGGGCCAATCTGCCTCCCGTCAATCTCATCCATCGATGCGGTACTCAACTACAGGCAGCATAATTATATGTATTTCTGTGCCAGGGAAGATTTTTCGGGATACCATAATTTTGCCGTTAATCTCGATCAGCACCTGCTGAATGCGGCCAAATACCAGCAGGCATTAAATCGTCAGGGAATTTTGAAATAGTTAATGGGAAAATTGTCAATGGGAAAATAGTTAATTGAAATTTGTTCCTGACCAGAATACCGGTTTCGTTTACTTGAATTCTCTTTAAATATGCATTTTACACAACACCTTGTGCGCAAATATCTGATATTAAGTATTATTATCCTTGCACTAACAATCGGAGGAAAAGGAAATAACATCAAGGGTCAGGTCGCTGATTCTGCTGATATTTCATCCGACACCCTTAACCGAAGCAGATTTATTTTGGTAACCGCTACAGGAACTGCGCTTTATGCTGTAAGTATACCCGCGCTATATGTTTTATGGTATAAAGATTACCCGCAATCAGGTTTTCACTTTTTTAATGATAATGATGAGTGGCTGCAAATGGATAAATTTGGCCATACTACAGCATCCTATTATATTGGATTGATCGGCTATTCCTCACTTCGCTGGACAGGTGTGCCCGAAAAAAAATCGATATGGTATGGTGGTATGGCAGGCCTGGTTTATCTGACTACAGTTGAAATCATGGATGGCTTTTCGGAACAATGGGGAGCTTCGCCGGGCGATATGGTTGCTAATACTTTGGGAACTGCACTTTTTATAAGTCAGCAATTAGCCTGGCACGAACAGAAGTTTGTCATGAAATGGTCGTATCACAGTTCGCCATACGCACAGTACAACCCGGATTTGCTTGGTAACACACCGTTACAAAGCATGATGAAAGATTATAACGGTCAAACCTATTGGTTATCAGCCAATATCAGCAGCCTGGGATTGCAGCAGACGCGTTTGCCAAAATGGCTGAATATTGCAGCCGGTTACGGAGCCGAAGGAATGGCCGGAGCCAGCAACAATCCTTCGGAAATTAATGGTATTCCTGTTCCTTTTAGCGAGAGATACAGACAGTTCTATATTTCACCGGATATTGATCTGAGCCGCATCCCAGTAAAATCTAAAACACTGAAGTTAATTCTTAAAACAATTGGGTTTATAAAAATACCGATGCCC
>Ga0335397_10007805_pt1 | contig 13555 bp, 12 predicted proteins | sample MAT04_FD_205740 | JGI IMG/M metagenome (GOLD analysis project Ga0335397, IMG submission 205740) | Freshwater microbial communities from Lake Fryxell liftoff mats and glacier meltwater in Antarctica - MAT-04 (spades assembly) (version 2) ...
GCTGAGCCATATCGAGGGGCTGAGCCATATCGAGGGGCTGAGCCATATCGAGGGGCTGAGCCATATCGAGGGGCTGAAGGGCGCTCGCGTCGGTGTGCGACAATCTGGCGTGCCTCTGACCTCTCACCTCGGGCAGTGGACCGACCAATGGGACGACCTCGTTCGAACCATGACACTCCCGTCGCCGTTCCTGATGTCCTGGTGGCTCGATCATGTGGCGGTGGGTTCCCCGCAGTTCGTGTTGGTCGTCGACGGCGATCGTCTCGTCGGTGGCGCGGCCTTCCAGATCCGGGAGTTGGCGGGCGTCGAGCTCGTCGAGCTCCTCGGGCAGGGCCCACTCGAACCCGACCATCTCGATGTGGTGGCGAATCCGGTCGATGCCGTCGGTATTCGGCGAGTCACGACGGCGGTCAACGAGTGGTTGAGTCGGCCGGGTTCTCGGGTGATCTCACTCGACGGCATCGCCGAGTACGCCCATCTGCTCGATGCGGTCGCAGGGTTGGGTTCGACGACATCGACCCTGGTGGCGCCGTACGTGCCGCTCAGCGATGACGCCGCAGCGTATCTGGCGGCCCGTCCGGGCAGGGTCCGCAGCACCATTACGCGATCCGACAAGCGGATGACGAAGGCTGGCGTGACATTCCGCGTGCGCAACGAGACCTCCACGCCGGATGAGATCGACGCTGCGCTTGGCGACCTGCACCGGCTTCACGACGGCCGCTGGGGCGAAGCGAGCGGTGTCACCGACGGGTGGCCATCGTTCGAGATGGCGCTCCGCCACGGCACCGCTGCGGGCGATGTGGTCATTCATGAACTGGTCGATACTCACGGCGCGTGCATCGCCACCGAGGTCGAGTTCGTGGTCGCGGCTCGGGCGAGCTTCTACCAGGCGGGCCGCGACACCGATCACGAACATCGCGGCTCCGGATCGGTCCTGAAATGGCGAGTGATCCAGTCGCTCATCGCCAACGGGTGCACCGAGTTCGACCTGTTGCGCGGCGACGAGCCGTACAAGACCGAATGGGCGACCGATCACCGGCGGCTGCTCGGCGTTCGTGGTGCGATCGGCGCCCGCGCCAAGGTGACTCTCGCGGCGCAGGACGCCAAGCGGCGGGTGCTCTTGTGGCGTCATGAGCGAGCCCTTCGGCGGGCTGCCCAAGCCGATGAGAACGCTGGCGACGGCCAGGTCGCTTCCGAGCAGGCCGCGTGAACGACCTCGCCATCAGGGTTCGTGGGCTCCGGAAGTCGTACGCGGACCGCGAGGTCCTGGCCGGTATCGATCTCGAGATCCACTCCGGCGAGATCTTCGCGATTCTCGGTCCCAACGGCGCCGGCAAAACCACAACCATCGAGATTCTCGAGGGGTTCCGCGAACGAGATGGTGGCGATGTCAGTGTCTTGGGAGTCGATCCGGCCGAGGGCGGTGCGGAATGGCGCAGCCGCATCGGCATTGTGTTGCAGACCACTGGCGGGCTCGATGAACTCACGGTCGAAGAATGCGTGACCCATTTCGGTCGGCTCTACCCGAACCCGTTGCCGACCGGCCAGGTCATCTCGCTGGTGGGGCTCGAAGCCCAACGAAAGACGCGCACCACCAAGCTGTCCGGCGGCCAACTCCGTCGACTCGATGTGGCGCTCGGTCTGGTCGGTAATCCCGAGCTCATCTTCTTGGACGAACCGACCACCGGGTTCGACCCGTCCGCCCGGCGCCAAGCGTGGGAGGTCGTCGAAGGGCTGCGGGAACTGGGCCGCACGGTGGTGCTGACAACGCACTATCTGGACGAGGCCGAGCACCTCTCGGATCGGGTGGCAGTGATCGCGGCCGGGTCGGTCATCGAGATCGCCACGCCCGACACGCTCGGTAACCGGCATCGAAGCGGCGCGAGAGTGTCGTTCCGACGCGACGATGCCCTCGCTGGGTTGGCGCTTCCGACGCTCTGGTCCGACGCGGTGCCCAATCAAGTCGGCCATGTCGAGATGGTCACCGATCATCCTGGACAGGCCGTGGCGGAGTTGGTGGCATGGTGTGCTGCGGGTGGGGTCGACGAACCTCCCGAACTCGTCGTTGCTCGCCCGTCGCTCGAGGAGATCTACCTCACGATGATCGGCGAGGTCGGCGCACACGACCTCGGCGCACACGACCTCGGCGCGAACTCGTGACCGTTACCACCGTCCCCACCGTGACGTTGCGGGCTGCGGCGATGGAGCGCTTCCGAATCGAACTGAAGAGCTTCTTCCGCAACCGGGCGGCGGCGTTCTTCACGTTCCTGTTGCCGATCATGATGCTGCTGATTTTCGGGTCGCTGTTCAACTTCAAGCTCTCCGGCCCGCCCGGAACCGAGCCGATCTCTTCCCACCGCTACCTGTCGGCCGGGTTGCTGGCCTCGGTGGTGTTGTCCACGGCATTCAGCGGGCTGGCGATCAGCGTGGCGTCGGAGCAGCACGACGGGCTCCTCAAACGGCTCGCGGGAACCCCGCTGCCTCGAGCTGCGTATCTGATCGGGAAGCTGGCGACGATCACGGTGTTGACGGCGCTGACCCTCGTCGTGATGTTCGCCATCGGGATCGCCTTTTTCGATCTGGCGCTGCCGAGCACTGCAAAACAGTGGGCGGTGCTCGCGGCGGTGCTGTCCGGCGGGCTGATTGCGTCGGCGCTGATGGGCCTCGCCATGACCCGTTTCATCCCCAACAGTCGGTCGGCCGCCGCCATCGTGCAGCCGCCGTATCTCTTTCTCTTCATGACGTCGGGCATCTTCTTCTCCGTGGCTGACATGCCGAACTGGATGCGCATCGCGACGTCGCTGTTCCCGCTCAAATGGATGGCGCAGGGTATGCGCTTCGCGTTGCTGCCTGAATGGTTCGCGAGCCAGGAGCCCGCCAAGTCTTGGGAACTCGGCTGGGTCGTAGGAATGGTCGGGCTGTGGGTCGTCGTCGGTGCGGTGCTGTGTCGATGGTGGTTCCGATGGGATCGCCGCACCGATTCCTAGAGCAACGGGAAGGCCCAGAATCCGCACGACTCACCTGATCGTTGCGGAAAAGAAATCTGCATCCAAGGAGGCGGGACCGGCGAAGAATGAGTGGTGACGCTGGCCGGCCTCTCTCCCACTATCGGTGTCCCCTCGTCCGATGTGCAGTGCCCGCCGCGCTGTCCGACGGTCGGTCAGCTCACCCGTGAACGCTTTCGCGTCGAGTGGCTTCTTGGGACTCTTTCTCACGTCAGGCACGGTCATTCCGCTGTCTGAGGCGTCATCCGAATCTCGTTCCTGAGGACGAGATGCCAGACTGCGCCTGTGTCTGCTTCTCCTGTCCTTGTTCTCGGCTCCGGTTTCATCGGGAGTGCCGTGGCAGCGCGGCTCGCTCAGGATCGCCCCGTGTCGGTTATCGACATCCCTGACCATCCGGAGCTGGCCGAACGCAACGACGCGGCGCGGGCATTGGTTCTGGGCTTCGTCGAAGCTGGCGCCACCGCGGTGGTCAATACGTGCGGCCGTCTGCGCGGTACCGACGCGCAGATGACCGACGCCAACATCGATTTCCCCACCTGGCTGGTCGACGTGCTGGCCGGATCGGGTGTGCGGTTCGTGCACCTCGGATCGGCTGCCGAGTACGGCGACCCCGGATCCGCCGCGCCGATCCCGGAGACCCACACCGTGGCGCCGAGCGGGATCTACGGCGAGTCGAAGTGGGCCGGCACTGCCGAGGTGCTCGAGGCTCGGGCAGCAGGGCTGGATGCTGTGGTGGCACGCGGCTTCAACTTGGTGAGCCACAAGGTGGCACCCGTGTCGCCGCTCTTCCAGTTCGTCACCGATGTCACCAAGTTGCCGCCAGAAGGTGGCAACGTCGAGCTGTGGTGGCCCGCCACTTTCCGCGATCACATCCTGTTGGACGACCTCGCGGCGGGGGTTGCGGGCCTGGCAGTCATCCAGAACGTACCCGACATCGTCAACATCTGCTCGGGGATCGGCGTGCGTTTCGATGCCATCGTGCGTGCCATCGCCAGGGAACAGGGTAAAGAGGTCACGATCACCTCGCTCGACAAGCCGGGGATCCCGGCGGTGGTAGGCGACAACTCGAGGTTGGTCGACCTGTGCGGGGTGCATCCCGAGATGTCCGCCAAGATCATCGCCACCAACGTCGGGGTCTGACCGCTGCGCGTCGACGTGGCGAGTCCGGATCAGCCGAACTCAACCACACGCTGACTCGACAGGACGGTTCGTTGCGACCACCATGGTCGGAATGCACGCAGTGATCCTTGCCGGGGGACGGGGTGTCCGGCTTCGGCCTTATACAACGGCGTTCCCGAAGCCACTCGTTCCCATCGGCGATGAGTACGCCATCATGGAGATCGTGCTTCGGCAGCTGCACGCTGCGGGGTTCCGAACGGTCACTATTGCCATCGGGCATCTCGGCCAGCTGATCCGTGCCTACTGCGGTGACGGCAGCCAGTGGGGCCTCGAGATCCGCTACTGGGACGAAGAGATTCCGCTGGGCACAATGGGTCCGATCATCGCCAATCTGCACGATGTGCCTGACCATTTCCTGGTGATGAACGGCGACGTCTTGACCGACCTCGATTACTCCGCAGTCCTACAGGGTCACATCTCCTCGGGCGCCCCGATCACCGTGTCAGCGTATGACCGAACGGTCAAAATCGATTTCGGCGTACTCGAGATCGGCGGCGAGACGGGTGACCGCATCGTCGAGTTCCGTGAAAAGCCCGTCGAGCACTTCTCGGTGTCGATGGGTATCTATGCGGTATCCAAGTCGACGCTGTCGGGCTACACCCCAGGCGAGGCGTTGGGCTTCGACGAGTTGGTGTTGGATCTCCTGAAGACCGACACGCCGCCGCGGGTCCACCGCTTCAGCGGCTACTGGCTCGACATCGGACGACCCGATGATTACGACACCGCCAACGAGGAATGGGAACAGTTGAAGCCCCGTCTCCTCCCCGGCCTCTGAGTCGAAGCGACATCCTGCTGTGGGCGCCAGCACTGACATGAAGGTTCGGCCGCGTCCGTTCCATCTGGCCGTCTACTCCGATGCCCGCGATCGCGGCGGCGCGGAGATGACGCTGGTGCAGTTGTTGGCAGGCCTCCCCGACGACATCGCGGTGTCGATCGTGGCCGTCGACGAGAGCGTGGGGGAGTACATCAGCGATCATCGGCCGGGTGCCGCGGTGCACCTCATCGAGCCCATCGAGAGTCGTCGCGACGTGCGGGCGATGCGCGCTCATCGTCGTCTGTTCAAATCCCTGGATGCTGATCTCATCCAGTTCAATTTGTCGATGGGATCGTCGTGTCAGTGGGCGATGATGGTGACCGCCACGATGCGCGGCCAGCTGACGATGGCGGTCGAGAACTCGTCGATGCCCGGGTGGTCACAGTCGTCGCGCCGGCTGAAGCGCCTGACGTCTCGGAGGCTCGCAGCGCACTTGGCGGTTGGTGAGGCGACATCGCGCATCCTGGAGGAAGGCATCGGCCTGAAGGCGGGGTCCATCGAAACGATGTATCACGGGGTTGCCGATGTGGATCGCTCGGCGCCCCCCGAGCCTGGTACCGCCATCGTGAACGTGGCACGCCACGACCCCGTCAAGGGTGTCGACGTGCTCATCGAGGCGATGACGATGGTGCCGCGCGATGTTCGGCTCGTACAGATCGGCAGCGGCGAGGTCACCGACGAACTCGTGGCGCAGGTCGAACGCTTGCGACTGACCGACCGTGTCGAGTTTCGCGACGTCGACTGGTCCCAGCGGGTAGCGGACGGACTGAGCGCCTTTGCCGTGTTCGTGTTGCCGAGCCGCAGCGAGGGCCTGCCGGTCACGATCATGGAGGCGATGCTCGCCGGGGTGGCGGTGATCGCCACCGACGTGGGTTCGGTCCGCGAAGAGGTGCTCGACGGCGTCACCGGCCGGGTCGTGGCACCAGAGGATCCGCACGCGCTGGCGGCAGCGATCGTCGATGTGCTCGAAGATCCCGCCCGGGCCGCTGCCATGGGAGTTGCGGGCAGAGAACGGGCGCTGGCCATGTTCACCATCGAAGCCACGATCGAACGGTACTGCGCCGTGTACGCCCGGCTCGTCGGCTCGCAACCGGCCGACGCCTCCCGTACCGTGGTGGGGCTGTGAGCGACCCGAACACATCTGCACCGGCTCCGTCCGACGTGGCCACCTCCGATGCGGCCACCTCCGATGTGGTCGCCTTGGCTGGCTTGGCGACCGCCGCTGGGGTGCCGATGGACCTGACCACGCGACCGATCGTTGCGGTGCAGGGGCTGGGGTTTGTCGGTGCGGCCATGGCGATCGCAGTGGCTTCGGCCACCAACGAGGACGGGTCGGCCCGCTACACCGTGGTCGGCGTGGACCTCGACGACACGGCCGGTCGCGCCCGCATCGAGGCAGTGAATGCCGGACGATTCCCCTTCGAGACCACCGACGACACTCTGGTGGCATCTCTGCAGGCTGCCCACCAACGACAGAACCTGATCGCCATCACCGACCCATCGGCCTACGGGCTGGCGGAGGTCGTGGTGGTCGATGTGCCGTTGGACATCGACTGGCGCAGCGAAACCCCGGCTCTGCGTTTGGGCGGGTTCGAAGCGGCCATCGGCACGGTTGGCGCGCATGTTCGGCCCGGCACCTTGGTGCTCGTCGAGACGACGGTTCCGCCGGGAACCACCGAGAAGATCGTGGCGCCCATCCTGGCATCGAAGATGGCGGAGCGAGGCTTTGCCGAGGATTCGTTGTTGTTGGCCCACAGCTACGAACGGGTCATGCCGGGCGCGGACTACTTCTCGTCGATCGTGAACTATTGGCGGGTCTACGCCGGCCACACTGACGATGCTGCCAAGGCCGCCGAGTTGTTCCTGCGGTCGGTCATCAATACCGATACCTATCCGCTCACTCGGCTTGGTTCGACGACTGCGTCGGAGACGGCGAAGGTGATGGAGAACACGTTCCGCGCCACGACCATTGCGTTGATGGAGGAGTGGGGCCGCTTCGCCGAGATGGTGGGCATCGATCTGTTCGAGGTGGTCGACGCCATCCGGCTGCGGCCGACGCACGCCAACATGCGGACGCCCGGTTTCGGGGTCGGCGGCTACTGCCTGACCAAGGATCCGCTGTTCGCCAAACTGGCATCGCAGGTGTTGTGGGACCAGCCGATCGAGTTCCCGTTCTCGACGGCGGCCGTCACTACCAACGACGACGCACCCAAGGTGTCGCTCGATCGGGTTCGGCAGTTGGTCGGCGGATCGTTGTCCGGCAAGCGGCTGTTGTTGTTGGGCATTTCGTATCGACAAGATGTCGGCGACACGCGGTATTCACCGTCCGAGACGTTCGTGAGCGCGGCACTCGAAGCCGGCGCCGAAGTAGTAGCGCACGACCCGTTGTTGGACCATTGGGATGAGTTCGATTGGGCGGTGGAGCCCGAGATCCCATCGCCCGATGGATTCGACGCGGTGGTATTCGCGGTCCCGCATCGGGAGTACGTGTCGATTGATCTGCCGACGTGGTTGGGCGATGCTCGCCCGGCGATCTTCGACGGCTTCAGCGTCGTGAGCGCCGAACAGCGACGGTTGGTGGCGGCCATGGGATGCAAGGTCGCGTCGATCGGACGCGGTGGCGAAGACGTCTGATTCTTTTGGACATCGGTCCCGCGGATGCGGCCGGTGCGAGCCTGGGAGGGCATACATGCAACGAGCGCTGATCACCGGCGGTGCCGGCTTCATCGGCGGGCACCTCACCCGACGCCTGCTGGCCGACGGATATGCGGTGCACCTGGTCGACAACATGAGCCGCGGCGTGTCCGACGAGCTCATCGACGAGTTCCGCACCCATCCCGACTTCGACATCATCGTGGCGGATCTTCGCGATCCCGCCTCGATGGAACAGATCGGCGATGACTACACCCACGTCTTTCATTTCGCGGCGTTACTGGGCGTGCAGAACGTGATCGATCGGCCCTATGCCGTACTGCGCGAAAACATCTCGATGCTCGAGACCATGTTGGATCTGGCCTCTCGTCAACGGGGGTTGGAGCGCTTCATCTTCCCGTCGACGAGTGAGGTCTACGTCGGCACGTTGCAGAACTTCGAGCTGCCGTTGCCCACCCCGGAGACCACCCCGCTGGCGGTGTCCGCGTTGGATCAGCCGCGAACGAGCTACATGTTGTCGAAGATCTACGGCGAGGCGCTCGTGCATCATTCGGGTCTGCCGTTCACGATCATCCGGCCGCACAACTTCTACGGTCCGCGCATGGGGCTCTCCCACGTGGTGCCAGAGTTGCTGTCGAAGATCCACGCGTTGCCAGATGGGGCGGAGTTGGTGGTGGCATCCATCGATCATTCGCGGACGCTCTGCTACATCGACGATGCGGTTGAGTACATCGTGCGCCTGATGGAGCTGCCCGAGGCGGTCGGCGGGACGTTCAACCTGGGTGTGCAGGAGCCCGAGGTGACGATCGGCGAGCTGGCGCAGATCCTCATCGACGCGGTCGGGCGTGACGTCACGATCGTTCCGGGCGAAACCACGCAGGGTTCGCCCTCGAGGCGGGCGCCGCACATGGGCCACACCATCTCGGTCACGGGCCACGAGCCGGCGGTTTCGCTCGAAGAAGGCGTGGCGCGTACCTACGAGTGGTACCGCGAGCGGGTCTTCGACGGCGGAGGGGTGAGCGCCAAGTAACGGCGCGCTCGTGCGCGGCTCTCGTCCGTGGCGCCTGGCGACCGGATCGCGCGGCCCGAAACCGCCACGAACGCGGGCTGAAGGAGCGCGTTACGAGCCGGGTTGGGTCACGAAGTCGATGAGTTCCTCGACGGCGCCGACCAGCGTGATGTCGAGATCGCGGTAGTCGCGCACCTGGGCCAGCAGCATCCGCCAGAAGTCGCGGGGCTCGGCCACTCCGACTGCCGCGCAGATGCCTTCCTTCCATGGCTGACCCCGAGGAATGTCGGGCCATGCTTCGAGCCCGACCCGTCGCGGGTTCACGGCCGCCCAGATGTCGATGAAGACATGCCCCGTGATGCACACATCGGGATGATCAATCTTCGAGACGATGCGCGACTCCTTGGACCGATCGACGAGGTGGTCGACCAACACGCCGAGGCGTCGTCCTGGGCGTGGCCCGAAGGTGCGCACGATCTCCTCGAGGTCATCGATCCCGCTCAACGGCTGCACCACCACACCCTCATGGCGAAGGTCGTCGCCCCATACCCGCTCGACGAGCTCCGCGTCGTGGATGCCCTCGACCAGGATGCGGCTGGCCCGTGCGACCCGCGCCCCGAGTCCGTCCACCGCAATGGATCCGGAGGCGGTGATCCGGGGTTCGGAGGCGGCGCCACCTCCGGTCGCCGTGACGAGCAGGATCGGTTCGTTGTTGATGAGAAAGGCGCCCGGGTCGTTTCGGAATCGACGATCGCGACCGGAGTCGTCGCGCAGTGTCACCGCCGCCGGTGTGCACTCGAGAATTGCGCCGATCATGCCCGAGGCCTGATGGGTCACGTCCATCCCGATGGTGCCGGGGACTTGGCGGTAGGTACGCCCGCGCTTCGGGGGAGCATCGACGTCCAGCGGCTCCGACAGGATGCCGGAGTTGGCCTGGCGGGGAACTCGGGAGGTCACGTCGAAACGCTAGGCGCTCGTGCGAACCGTGCCGCGCCACCCAAGGGAACGGCAGGCGGGCGCTCAGTCCCGCCGAGCCACCATCGACACGGCGATCCGGTTGCCGTCAGTCTCGGTCAGAGACGGCGCGTACTCATAACCGTGGGGATGGCTGAAGCGGGCCAATCCGTCCGGCTCGGCGAGCTGATTCGCGAGCACGTGGCGCACCAATGCACCCTTCAACAGTTTGTTCCAGTGCGACACGATCACGAGTTGGCGGGTGCCGCCTCGAATCACGTCATCGAGGAAGCGGACTGAGATCTCCGCTGTAGCGTCCGCCGCTCCGGACCACGCGGCGTCGTGCTCGTTCGGCAGCAGGTTCCACACAGTCCGCCCCACCAACTCAGGCGCGAGCGCCGCGTCGATATGCGGCTTCCACATCGACGACAACCGTCCGAGCTTGTCGAGTCGGGCGCCCATCTTCAGCTTGTAGTCGGGGATGGGATCGTCCGGTCCGACGATGCCCCACATGCCCGAGAAGATCCGCACCTGTGCGCCCAATCGTCGGCGATCCCGGCTCGACAGGCTGGCTGCGTCGAGTGCGCCATACAGCACACCGGTGTACCGCTCGATGGCAGGAACAGTCGGCGCCGTGACAACTGCGAGATCGACGGCAGTCGCCGCGTCCAACGCGTCACCCTTCACACCCAGCAGCACCGCTCGCTTCACCTTCGACTGCTTCATGGCGCGCACGGTTGCGGCCATCACCTTCGCGCGGGTTGCGTCGAGTGCGACCCCGGTCGGTGAGCCTGACCGGACCATCGTCCCCGGCTTCCAAGCCGGCCCCGTGCCGCCGTTCGCCTTGCCCTCCGACGGCGGCAACAGAATGAGCGGTGGCGTCATGGAAGTCGCCGCGAGTGCTGGCGCGCAGACTGGTTCGCGGGCAACGTCTCCTGGGAATGCATCGGCGTTCAAGGTAGTCCGCCCGCTACCGTCGACCACATGGACGAGGTGGTGCGGATCGGGCCGTCGTTGAGTATTCCGGCGACCGAGTTCGACTGGCGCTTCAGCGCGTCATCCGGTCCGGGCGGCCAACATGCGAATACCTCGAACACCAGAGTCGAGTTGCGGTGGAGCATCGTCGACTCGCCGACATTGAATGATCGCGTGCGGTCGCGCTTGATCGACAAGCTCGGCCCTGACGTTCGAGTGGTGTGCCAGGCTCATCGCAGCCAGACCCGCAATCGTGCCGAAGCGATCGAACGGCTCACCGAACGGGTGCGCGACGCACTGGTGGTGGAGCGTGCGCGGCGACCGACTCGTGCAACGCGGGGCTCGCAACTCCGGCGTCTCGAATCAAAGTCGAAGCGTTCTGAGACGAAGGCCAACCGGCAGCGGCCAGACCACTCCGATTGACGTACACCGGGCTGGCGCAGCCCGTTGGCTCTGGCGTCCCCGGGGGCCCGAAGCGGAGGTCGGGAAGGGAGTCGGTAGCGTGAGGTCGTGTCGATCACTGCGGGGCCCGAGCCACGCCTTCGCCGTCTCGAGGAAGAGCTGATCGAGATCGGCATCGGTCTGCCCGAGGATCATTGGCCGCTGTTCTTGGTCGAGCTCGACTATGCGTTGCGGCCGCCGGTGCACGAGAGGCGGGTGCCGACCTATGGCGCCATCGTGCAGCCGTTGACCGATCCGGGAACGTGGACCCAGGGCACGAATCTGGGCGTGACACGGCGCTCGGCTGGAGGGGGCTATCTCGTGACAGGCATTCGCAAGTTCGCGGATGGCTTGGCGTCGTGGATGATTCGTCGTGGCGATCACGACAGCGAGCTGGTGGTCTTCGATCGGCCGGTGGCGTCGGAGCGCGACCTGGCAGTGTTGGCAGAGGTCACGTCGGGGACGCTCGTGCAGCGCCATCCGATGGGGTGGGTGCGGGCCGTCGGCTCGTTCGGTGCGGTGCGTTGGGACGGGATGACGTGGCACCACGAGCCGCCGATCCAACACTGGATCGATTCGATCGGTGAGCAGGGCGGACACGTCGGCGACCGCGACGTGATCATGTCGTTGTTGAAGTTCGCGGTGCACGATCTGGGGGCACGCGGGGTAGGTGCATTGCTCGTGTATCAGCCGATGGAGAACAACGTGACGGTGATGGAGGAGCGTCTGGCAGTGCCGCCGCCGTTGCAGATTTCGCGTGCGGCTGACCTGGCGCCGTTGTCGCACGTATTGGGCCAGGTCGATGGTGCGGCGGTGTTCGACGAGTCGGGCACGTTGCGGACGTTGGGTGCCAGGTTGGTGCCGAGTCGCACGGCCGAAGCCGACGTTGTCGCGTATCGGGGGATGCGTCACACGGCGGGGCGTCGCTTCAGCTACGACGATCCGTCGGCCACGGTGATCGTGGTGAGCGACGATGGCCCGGTCACGGTGATCCGCGCCGGCGAGCTGTTGGGTTCGTCGTCAGAATCAGCCTGACGGTCACCCGAGCTCAGCCAGACCCGAACAGCTAGAGCTTGCTCGTGACCAAGCCGCTGAGGCGCCGGTTGACGGCGCGTGGCATCACCGTCGTGAGGGCCCCGGTGATGCGGTTGATCGTGCCCGTTACCCGAACGGCGCGACCCCTGGCGGCCGCTTCGAGTGACTCGGTGGCGACCTCATCGGCCGTCTGCCACAACATGGCGGGAAGGTCGTCGCCCACCGCGCCGGCCGTCTCGCCGAACTCGGTCCGGGTGGCACCCGGGCACACGGCGGTGACCACCACGCCAGCCTTGCGGGACTCCTCGAAGAGCGACTCGCTGAAGCTGGTGACGAAGGCCTTCGTTGCGGAGTACACGGCGAAGCTCGGGCCGGGGGTGTGCCCGCCGAGAGAGGAGATGTTGATGATCCAGCCCCGACCGGCGCGGCCCATGGGCCCGATGGCGGCGTGCGTAAGGGTCACGAGCGCGCTGACGTTGAGGTCGATGAGCTGGTGGTAGATGTCGATCGATCCGTCCACGAATGGGCCGCTCGCCCCGACGCCAGCGCAGTTGACCAGTAGTTCGATCGGGTGGGCGGGATCGTTGAGCAGCTCTGCCACTCGGGAGACGTCGGTGGATTCGGTCAGGTCGGCGGCGACGACGACGACGCCGGGGTGATCGGTGGCAATCTCCTCGAGGCGGTCGGTGCGGCGGGCCACGACAGTCACGTCGACTCCGGCGGTAGCGAGTTGGCGGGCGATCGCTTCGCCTATGCCACTCGATGCGCCGGTCACGAGTGCGGAAGTCCACGGATACTGCATGGCCTCACCCTAGGAGGATGGTTGACTGGCGGCCTCCGAATGCTGGCGGAAGCGGCATTCGAAGTTGGAGAGCGCCCCCTCGTCGAGATTCAGGGCGCGGTGAGCGCCCGAGCAACATTGATGCGGGGGATCGTCGCGGGGAAGGGAATCGTGCCGACCCAGATCACATCGCGAGGGTCGGGGATGCGGTCGCCGTTCGTTCGAAGTATTTCGAGCATGCGGGCGGCAGACTCCGACCATCCGCGTCGGGCGCGAAGCCGGGCGATCGCGCCTGTGACCTGAGGCGCAGCGAACGAGGTGCCACTCTTTGCGCTCGTGGTGTTCCCGATGCCCGGCACCGAAGATTTGATGTCGACTCCCGGCGCCAGCAAGTTCACCCGGCCATATTGGGATCGGGGTGCTGGACCTCCCGATCCGATGGTCGCGCCCACGGAGATCGCCTCGGGAAGACAGGCCGGCTCGGCCACGCCCGGTCGGGTCGCACCCGGCGCTGGAGCGTTGCCTGCTGCGACTACGACCGCGGTGCCCATGGTTGTCAGATTGATGACGGCCGGACGGAATTGGCTGTCTGGGCAGTTGGAGTTGTATCCGATTATCCCGAGGGAGAAGTTGACGGCAGACACCCGGGTGCCGGTGTTTGCTGAGGTTTCCGTAACCCAGGCCAACCCGTTGATCCAGTCGTTCACGGT
>Ga0335397_10007808_pt1 | contig 13554 bp, 13 predicted proteins | sample MAT04_FD_205740 | JGI IMG/M metagenome (GOLD analysis project Ga0335397, IMG submission 205740) | Freshwater microbial communities from Lake Fryxell liftoff mats and glacier meltwater in Antarctica - MAT-04 (spades assembly) (version 2) ...
TCGCCAGTGCCGTCCAGGCCGGGCTGCCCTCCGCCCTCGCCGAGCTCGGCGCGCTCGTGCGTATCCCGTCCGTGTCCTGGGGCGCCTTCGACCCGCAGCGGGTGCAGGACAGCGCGGATGCCGTGAAGAACCTCGTTGAGGGCCTCGGCGTATTCGAGAGCGTGCAGATCTCTCGAGCGAAGCAGGGTGATTCCGACGCGCTCGGCCAGCCGGCGGTGCTTGCTACCCGTGCGGCGCGAGGTGGAGCGCCCACAATCCTGCTCTATGCCCACCACGACGTGCAGCCCCCCGGCGACGACGCCGACTGGGATTCGCCGCCGTTCGAGCCCACGATTCGCGGAGACCGGCTTTACGGCCGCGGTGCCGCGGATGACAAGGCGGGCGTGATGGCGCACATTGCATCCATCCGCGCCCTCGTCGAGACCGTCGGCCCCGACTTCGATCTCGGCCTCGCCCTGTTCATCGAGGGCGAGGAGGAGTTCGGCTCCCGGTCGTTCAAGAACTTCCTCAGCCAGCATCAGGCCGAGCTCGCCGCCGATGTCATCGTGGTGGCCGACTCGGACAACTGGGACATCGACACTCCGGCCCTCACGGTCGGCTTGCGCGGCAACGTCACCTTCCGGCTCACGGTCTCGACCCTCGCGCACGCCTCTCACTCGGGCATGTTCGGCGGGGCGGTGCCCGACGCCATGATGGCGACCGTGCTGTTGCTCGCGAGCCTCTACAACGACGACGGATCCGTCGCCGTGGCGGGCCTGACCGGCCGCGACACCGACACGCCCGACTACGACGAGGCGAAGCTGCGGCACGAGACGGGCCTGCTGGAGGGGGTCAGGCCGATCGGCTCCGGGACCATCCTTGACCGAATCTGGTCGAAGCCGGCCATCACGATCACGGGGATCGACGCCCCGACCGTCGACAACGCATCGAACACCCTGTCGCCGTCAACCTCGGTGCGGATCAGCGTGCGGATCGCGCCGGGCCAGCCCGCCGCCGAGGCGTACACGGCGATCGATGCGCATCTGCGCGCGCACGCTCCGTTCGGAGCGCACCTCGAGATCACCGACGTCGACACCGGCGACCCGTTCCTCGTCGACACGAGCGGCTGGGCCGTCGCCGAGGCGAAGCAGTCGATGGCGGATGCGTGGGGCGTGCCGGCCATCGAGACCGGCATTGGCGGATCGATCCCGTTCATCTCCGACTTGGTCGACGTCTTCCCCGACGCGCAGATCCTCGTGACCGGGGTCGAGGATCCCGGCACCAAGGCGCACAGCCCCAACGAGTCGCTGCATCTCGGGGTGTTCCACCGCGCCGTGCTCACCGAGGCCGTGCTCCTCGCGCGTCTCGATGAGCGCGGGAAGAAAAACGCATGATCGATGCTTACACTGGGGAGAGCTTTCACTAGGCAAAAGGAGTGGTCATGACCGACACGACACTGACCGACAGCACAACCGCAGACACCGCGGCCGAGTCCGTACCGGCGCACGGCGTCGGCCTCACTGCGACCGCCGCGGCGAAGGTACGGGCCCTCTACGAGCAGGAAGCGCGGGACGATCTCCGCCTCCGTGTCGCCGTGCAACCCGGCGGATGCTCCGGACTCATCTACCAGCTCTACTTCGACGAGCGCCTGCTCGACGGCGACGCGACCGTCGACTTCGACGGGGTCGAGGTCGTCATCGACAAAATGAGCGTGCCCTATCTCGAGGGCGCGAGCATCGATTTCGAAGACACGATTCAGAAGCAGGGCTTCACGATCGACAACCCGAACGCTGGCGGAAGCTGCGCGTGCGGGGACTCCTTCCACTAGCACCCGCGCAGCGAAATCGTGCTCGCTCAGCGATCAGACGATCTTCGCTGAGCAGACATCCAGAAAAGGGAATTGCCGACTGGCAGTTCCCTTTTTTGATGTCGAAATGCCGCCTCGCCGGTCTCTGGGCGGGTGCCGATCGCAGTAGGCTGAGGGAGTCGAACAGAACCTGAGTTCTCTCAGAGTCCGTGTTATGTGAAAGGTCCCCGGTGCACTCAAACCGCCGTCTACGATGGGCAACCATCCCGATCGCCGCGATGCTCGTCGTCGTTCTCGCCGGGTGTACCCAAACCCAGCTGCGTGGCTACCTCCCGGGGGAGCCAGGAATCACCAGCAACACGGACCGGGTGACGGGCCTCTGGGTCACATCGTGGATCGTGCTGCTGATTGTCGGAATCGTGACCTGGGGCCTCATCATCTGGGCTGCCGTCGTCTACCGCCGCCGCAAAGGGCAGACTGGTCTGCCGGCCCAGCTGCGCTACAACATGCCGATCGAGATCTTCTACACCGTCGTGCCGCTTCTGCTTGTGCTCGGCTTCTTCGCCTTCACCGCCCGCGATCAGGCCGCCATCGAGGCGCCCATTGAGGACCCCGACGTCACGATCGAGGTCTACGGCAAGCGGTGGGCTTGGGACTTCAACTACCTCAACGAGGGCCCCGGCGGCGAGGGTGTCTACTCTCCCGGAGTTCAGGCCACCGAGCTCGACGGCCCGGCGACCGTCGACTATGACCTGCTCCCCGTGCTCTACCTGCCGGTCGACCAGAGCGTGCAGATCAACATCGAATCGCGCGATGTCATCCATTCCTTCTTCGTCGTGGACTTCCTCTACAAGAAGGACATGATCCCGGGCAAGACGAACCACATGTACTTCACGCCGCTCAAGACAGGCACCTACATCGGTAAGTGCGCCGAGCTGTGCGGCGAGTACCACTCGCTCATGCTCTTCCAGGTGAAAGTCGTCGAGCAGGACGAGTACGACGCCCACATCGCGAGCCTCGCCGCGGCAGGGCAGACCGGCACGCTCGGCGAGGAGTACAACACCAACCAGAACCAGCCAGGCACGGAAGCCCCAGAACGCGAAGGTCACTCAGAATGAGCACAGCGACGGCACCGAAGGTCGGAACCACGACACCTGGCCCCCGGCCGGTCGAGTCGAGGGTCGGTACCAAGGGCAACATCATTGTCGACTGGATCACCTCGACTGACCACAAGAAGATCGGGTACCTCTACCTGATCACCTCGTTCCTCTACTTCTGTCTCGGCGGGGTGATGGCGCTCGTCATCCGCGCGCAGCTGTTCGCACCGGGCCTCGATGTGGTGGCGACGAAGGAGCAGTACAACCAGCTATTCACGATGCACGGCACGATCATGCTGCTGATGTTCGCGACGCCGCTGTTCGCCGGTTTCGCCAACGTGCTCATGCCGCTGCAGATCGGTGCTCCCGACGTCGCGTTCCCGCGGTTGAACGCCTTCGCCTACTGGCTGTTCAGTTTTGGCTCGCTCATCGCGGTCGCCGGATTCCTCACCCCGCAGGGGGCGGCATCCTTCGGATGGTTCGCCTACACGCCGTTGTCGACGACGACATTCTCGCCGGGACTGGGCGGCAATCTCTGGGTCTTCGGGCTCGCGATGAGCGGGTTCGGAACGATTCTCGGTGGAGTGAACTTCATCACGACAATCATCACGATGCGCGCCCCGGGCATGACGATGTTCCGGATGCCGATCTTCACCTGGAACACGCTGGTCACCTCAATTCTGATTATCATGGCGTTCCCGGTGCTCGCAGCCGCGATGTTCGCGCTCGGTGCCGACCGGGTGCTCGGAGCCCAGCTCTACAACCCCGAAGCCGGGGGAGCGATCCTCTGGCAACACCTGTTCTGGTTCTTCGGGCACCCAGAGGTCTACATCATCGCGCTGCCATTCTTTGGCATCGTCTCCGAGGTCTTCCCGGTGTTCAGCCGCAAGCCGATCTTCGGCTACAAGACCCTCGTGTACGCGACCATCTCCATCGCCGCACTGTCGATGACGGTCTGGGCTCACCACATGTACGTGACGGGGTCGGTGCTCCTGCCGTTCTTTGCTCTCATGACGATGCTCATCGCGGTACCCACCGGGGTGAAGATCTTCAACTGGGTCGGCACGATGTGGCGCGGCTCCGTGACGTTCGAGACACCGATGATCTGGGCGATCGGCTTCCTCATCACCTTCACCTTCGGTGGCCTCACCGGCGTGATCCTGGCGTCCCCGCCACTCGACTTCCACGTGTCCGACACCTACTTCGTGGTGGCGCACTTCCACTACGTCGTGTTTGGCACTGTCGTGTTCGCGATGTTCAGCGGATTCTACTTCTGGTGGCCCAAGTTCACCGGCAAGATGCTCGACGAGCGTCTGGGCAAGATCCACTTCTGGCTGCTCTTCATCGGCTTCCACATGACCTTCCTGATCCAGCACTGGCTCGGAGTGATGGGCATGCCCCGCCGGTACGCGACCTACCAGCCGGAGGACGGCTTCACCGCGATGAACCAGCTGTCGACAGTGGGCGCAATGCTCCTCGGCGTCTCGATGCTGCCGTTCCTCTACAACGTGTGGATCACCGCGATGCGCGCCCCCAAGGTCACCGTCAACGACCCGTGGGGCTACGGCCGGTCGCTCGAGTGGGCGACCTCGTGCCCGCCGCCGCGACACAACTTCACCTCGATCCCGCGCATCCGCTCGGAGTCCCCAGCGTTCGACCTGGCTCACCCGGAGGCTGGCATCGCGATCGGCATCGGGCCGCTCAAGGACGCGCCGGATGCCCCCGTGTTCGACCTGTCCGACGAGAAGGTGAAGTAGCCGGTGCTTGCCAACACACGACTGTTCTGGATCCTGACAGTGTTCTTCGCGATTCTCGCGGTGGTGTACACGGTCTGGTCGGTCATCGACTTCACCAATACACCAGAGGCCATCCAGCGAGCCTCGGCTGTCGAGTGGGCCGGCACAATCGCGCTCTCCCTCACCGCGATCCTGTCGGCGCTCATCGCCTTCTACCTTGGGCGTACGCACTCGGCACAGGGTGGGGAGCTGCCGGAGGACCGCCTCAACGCGAACATCGACGACGGTGACGCAGAGCAGGGGTTCTTCAGCCCGTGGAGCTGGTGGCCCATCATGCTCGCGGCAGGAGCGGCCCTGCTCTTCCTCGGCATCGCTGTCGGCGTCTGGATCGCCGCGATTGGCGCAGCCGTGACCCTGATCAGCCTCGTAGGCTGGATGTATGAGTACTATCGCGGCAACTTCGGTCGCTAAGCCCATCGGTATCAGGGCGGCAACTCTCGACGACGCGGATGCGATCTTCGAGTTGGTGACCCAGCTCGAAAAGGGCGACGCCCCAGAGCGTGCGGCATTCGCCGTCGCGTACGCGAGCAACATCCGCAATTCAGACGATCACCTGCTGCTCGTGGCGACAGACCACGACGGCGGGGTAACCGGCTATGCACTCACGACGCTCGCGCGACTGTTCCACACCAATGGTGTGGCGGCGCATCTTCAAGAGCTGGTCGTGCACGAGGCGATCCGTGGCCAACGGGTCGGCACTGCCCTTGTGGACGCCGTCGAACGCGAGTGCCAAGCGCGGGGCGTCCGCCAGCTGACCGTCGCGAGCCGCCGTGGTGCGGCGTTCTTCTACGAGGGCCTCGACTATCGTTCCACTGCGGACTACCTGAAGAAGAGCTTCGACGCATCAGTCTGAGCCCAGGTCGGCGGGCCGCCCGGCCATTGACGCCCATCTGGCGGCGCGCGAGCAGCTAACTGGCTCGGTGGCAGCGTCAGCCTGGTCGCGCCTCCCGGGGCATCCTGAAGTCGGTCCCGCGGTGTTCGGGCCCGTTTGTGGCAACCGCGCCCGGCCGAGCGGGCGCGGTTGCCACAAACGGGCCCTTACGGCGGCACACAGAAACGGCGCCCGGACCAAAGTCCGAGCGCCGTTTCTCGTGCGGGTGCTGCCTAGTGCGACGCGGTTTCGCGCTCGAGCTCCGTCGTGGTGGCGGGCGCGATGCGGTCTTCGAAGAACCAAGATGAGAGACCGGCACGGGCGCGCTGGGCCACCGAGATGCGACCCTTCTCGTCGGGGCGCACCATGAGTGGCACGTAGTCGACGTAGCTGACGAGCTTCCACCGCTCGTAGTCATCGAGCTGCTCGTGCACCTCGATGTACTCGCCGCCCGGCAGGCGCACGATGCGTCCGGACTCGTACCCGTGCAGGGCGATCTCGCGGTCCTTCTTCTGCAGACCAAGGCAGATGCGCTTGGTCAGGAAGTAGGCCAGCACCGGCCCGATCACCAGCAGCCACCGCAGGGTGATGATCGTCCCCTCGATTGTGACGAGGAAGTGGGTCGCGATGAGGTCGGAGCTTGCCGCGGCCCAGAGGACCGCGTAGAACGTGACACCCGCCGCACCGATGGCGGTGCGAGCCGGCGCGTTGCGCGGACGCTCGGCGATGTGGTGCTCACGCTTGTCGCCGGTGATCCACGCCTCAATGAAGGGGTAGAACGCGACGAGGCCGAGGAAGATCGGCAGGATCGCGAGGGGCACCAGCACGCCGAGGGGATAGGTGTAGCCGAGGAGGACGACATCTAAGCCCGGCATCAGCCGCAGCGCGCCATCGGCAAAACCGATGTACCAGTCGGGCTGGGTACCCGCCGACACCGGTGACGGGTCATAGGGGCCGTAGGCCCAGATCGGGTTGATCTGGAAGAACCCACCGAGCAGCATGAGCACGCCGAAGACGATGAAGAAGAACCCACCGGCCTTCGCGGCGAAGATCGGCATGACAGGAACACCAACGACGTTGTCGTTCGTGCGACCGGGGCCCGCGTAGTGGGTGTGCTTGTTGATGACCATCAGCAACAGGTGCGCGCCGAGTGCCACAACGAGGATCGCTGGCAGCAACAGGATGTGCAGCACGAACAGGCGCGGAATGACCTCAGTACCCGGGAACTCGCCACCGAACAGCAGCCAAGAAATCCAGGTACCGATGAGCGGGATCGCCTTCACCATGCCGTCGATGATCCGCAGGCCGTTGCCGGAGAGCAGGTCGTCAGGGAGGGAGTATCCAGTGAAGCCCTCTGCCATTGCGAGGATGAACAGCACGAAGCCGATGAACCAGTTGAGTTCGCGCGGCTTGCGGAACGCGCCCGTGAAGAACACTCGCAGCATGTGCAGCCCGATGGCGGCGATGAACAGCAGTGCGGCCCAGTGGTGCACCTGGCGCATGAGCAGGCCGCCGCGGATGTCGAAGGAAATGTCGAGGCTGGATGCCATCGCCGCCGACATCTCGAGGCCCTTGAGCGGCACGTAGGAGCCCTCGTACTCGACCTCGGTCATCGACGGGTCGTAGAAGAAGGTGAGGAATGTGCCCGAGAGCAGGATGACGACGAAGCTATAGAGCGCGATCTCGCCGAGCATGAACGACCAGTGGTCTGGGAAGACCTTGCGGCCCAGTTCCTTGACCAGACCAGAGACGCTCGTGCGCTCGTCGATGTAGTTCGCCGACGCGTTCGTGAATCGCTGGCCTCGGGTTGCCGGCGCCGTTGAGGCGGCGGGAGTGGTGTCGGCGGGGGCGGATGCTGTGTCTGTGGCGCTCATGAGCGTTCCCAAAAGCTAGGACCGATTGGCTCGAGAAAGTCCGACTGGGCGATCAGGTAGCCGTCGGAGTCGACGGAGATGGGGAGTTGCGGGAGGGGCCGTGAAGCGGGCCCGAAAATGACCTCACAGTGGTTGGTCACGTCGAAAGTCGACTGATGGCAGGGGCAGAGCAGATGGTGCGTCTGCTGTTCGTACAGCGCCACAGGGCAGCCGACGTGCGTGCAGATCTTCGAGTACGCAACAATGCCCTCATACGACCAGCCAGCGCGTTCGGGAAGTTCGTTGTTGTCTTCCGGCTTGAGACGGATGAGCAGCACCGCCGCCTTAGCCTTCTCCTCGAGCTTGTGCTCCTTCTCGAGGAGGCCGTCGGGGATGACATGGAACACGGAGCCCAGGGTGACGTCGGACGCCTTGATGGGTGTGCCCGTCGGGTCGCGCGTGAGACGCATGCCCTTTTCCCACATGGTGGTCATGAGCGCTTCGGCGGGGGAGCCGGCCGGCCCGAGGTCGCGGAACAAAACGATCGCGGGGATCGGCGTCGCGATGAGTGCACCGATGAGGCTGTTGCGGATGAGGGCGCGTCGTCCGAAACCAGATTCCTCGTTGCCGAGCTTGAATATCTCAACCGCGCGCTCGCGCGTTTCATCCGACCCGCGGGTGGGGTGGCGCATCTCCACCATCTCGTCGGCCTTCATGAGGGTCTTCGCCCAGTAGACCGCACCGATGCCGATGCCGAGCAGCCCGAGCGCGATGCCGAGCCCGAGAAGGGCGGTGCTCAGGCGGAGGGTCGTGTTGTCGCCCGGTACGAGAGGGATCGCAGCGTACGCGGCGACCGCTGCGACGCTGCCGATGATCGAGACGTAGAAGAGGGTGTAGACGCGGCGCTCGGCCTGCTTTGCCTTCTTCGGGTCAAGGTCGGTGACCCGCGGGCGGTGCGGCGGCAGGCCGGGGTTGACGAACGCGTCGGCGACCTCGACGGCCGTGCCTGGTGAGACACGGCTCGTTTCGATTATGTCGACGGCCGAGCCGGCAGCGGCGGATTTCTCGCCGGTGTCGTGCTGTGCCATGGTCTTCCCCTTCGGTTGCTGCGCTGTAGGTATTAAGTTGCGGGGGTGGAAAGGCCTAGTTGGCCTTCGATGCAATCCAGATCGTGACGCCAACCAGAGCGCCGAGACCGAAGATCCAGATGAAGAGTCCTTCGGAAACCGGCCCGAGGCTTCCGAGGTCTGCACCGCCCGGAGACGTATTGTTCTCGAGATATTGAAGATATGTGATGATGTCGGCTTTTTCCTGAGGAGACAGGTTGAGGTCGCTGAACACCGGCATGTTCTGTGGGCCGGTGACCATGGCCTCGTAGACGTGCACCGGTTGGACGCCACCCAGAGCCGGGGCGTATTTGCCCTCGGTGAGTGCTCCGCCGGCTCCGGCGACGTTGTGGCACATCGCGCAGTTCACGCGGAACAGTTCGGCACCCAGGGTGGCGTCGCCGTCGCCCTGCAGGAAGCGCTCGTCGGGGATTTCCGGTCCTGGTGCGAGCGAGGCCACGTAGGCCGCCATCGCGAGGGTCTGCTCCTCGGTGAACTGCGGTGGCTTCTTCTGGCCCTGGGGTCCGCTCGCCGCGAGGGGCATGCGGCCTGTGCCGACCTGGAAGTGTACGGATGCCGCACCGACGCCATAGAGGCTCGGTCCCGCTTCGGTCCCTGCGGCGCTGAGGCCGTGGCAGGTGGCGCAGTTGGCGGCGAAGAGCTTCTGTCCTTCGTCGACCATGGTCTGCGTCACCGCGGTGCTGGTCTCCGCCGAGGCGGTGGAGCTGAACATGGCGTAGGCGCCACCGGTCGTCAGGAGCCCGACGAGGATGAGGGCGACAGTCGCGAGGGGATGCCGTCGGCCGGACTTACGGCCGTTCGAGTTGCCTCGTGCTTGCGAGGAGAGTGTGCGCATACTGTGCGGGTTCCCGATCCTATTTGAGTACGTAGATGACCAGGAAGAGCCCGATCCAGACGACGTCGACGAAGTGCCAGTAGTAGGAGACGACGATCGCGCGTGTCGCTTCCCGGTGCCCGAAGTTCTTCACGCTAAACGCGGTTCCGATGACGATCAGGAAGGCGATGAGCCCTCCGATCACGTGCGCGCCATGGAACCCGGTCGTGATGTAGAACGCGGATCCGTAGGAGTTGGCGCTGATCGTGAGGCCCTCGGCCACGAGCACCGCGTACTCGTAGACCTGGCCGGTGACGAACACAGCCCCCATCGCGTAGGTGAGGAAGAACCACTCGACCATCCCCCACTGGGAGATCTTCCAGCCGGTGGCCCGGGGCTGCAGACGTTCGGCAGCGAAGACGCCGAACTGGCAGGTCACGGAGGACAGCACGAGAATGATTGTGTTGGTGAGCGAGAACGGGATGTTGAGAAGCCCCGTCTCCGCTTCCCACAGCTCCGGCGATGTGGAGCGGAGAGTGAAGTAGATCGCGAACAGGCCGGCGAAGAACATGACTTCGCTGCCGAGCCAGACGATTGTGCCCACTGCGACAACGCTGGGGCGGTTGACGACTGGAGCCCCGACAGAGCGAGAAAGAGAAGTTGTGGACACCCCCCCATTATGTCCGATATCGGGGGACGCTTTTGTCATTCCGCTGGACAGTGGCAGGGAAAAGCTAGGATCGCAGTCATGCTTTCCGAGACCACCTGGCCCGCTTTGCTCAGCGCCCTGCTGGAGGGCGAGCATTTGTCTATCAGCGAAGCCTCATGGGCCATGCAGGAAGTGATGGAGGGTGCCGCGTCGCCCGCGACGCTCGCCGCTTTTCTCGTCGCCCTGAGGGCCAAGGGGGAGACCGTCGACGAGGTCGTCGGCTTCCGTGACGCGATCCTCGCCAACGCCCTTCCGCTCGAAGTTGACCCGATGGCGCTCGACATCGTCGGCACCGGCGGAGATCGATTCGGCACGGTGAACGTATCGACCATGGCCTCAGTCGTGGCAGCGGCGTCCGGGATCCCGGTGGTCAAGCACGGCAATCGTGCCGCCAGCTCGGCATCCGGATCCTCCGATGTGCTCGGTGCTCTCGGACTCAATCTCGACCTGTCGCCCGCGCGTGTCGCGGAGGTGCTCGGCGAGACCGGCATCACCTTCGCGTTCGCCGCGCTCTTCCACCCCGGGTTCCGGCACGCCGGCCCCACCCGTCGTGAACTCGGGATCCCCACTGTCTTCAACTTTCTGGGACCGCTCTGCAACCCGGCGCGGCCCGAGGCATCCGCGGTCGGGGTGGCGAACGCGGAGAAGGTGCCGCTTATCGTCGGCGTGTTCCAGACGCGCGGAGCCACAGCCCTTGTCTTCCGCGGCGACGACGGGCTCGACGAGCTCACGACGACCGGTCACAGTCACATCTGGGAGGTCTCTCGGGGGGCGGTGACCGAACACGACCTCGACCCGCTCGACCTCGGTATCCGGCGGTCGAAAATGGCCGATCTCGTCGGGGGAGACGCCGCGCACAACGCGGCGATCGCACGCGCGACCCTCGCGGGCGAAACCGGCGCGGTGCGCGACATCGTTCTGCTCAACGCTGCGGCCGGGATCGTGTCGTTCTCGCTTGCGGCCGACCACCAGCAGGGTCAGCTGCCCCTGCTCGACCGCTTCCGGTCCGCGCTACTGACGGCGGCGGAGGCGATCGACTCGGGTGCGGCGATCGCCAAGCTCGACGCGTGGGTCGCGGCGACCGGACGTGAGGTGTAGGAAGCGCTGGACGTCGATGGCCGCTACCAGGGGAGCGGCACCGTCTCGACCCGCGACCCGGCGGATGCGCCGCCGGGCGGAATCACCGCGACACCGTGTGAGGCGGCGAGCCCGCGGAGCATGCCGGACCCCTGGCGGGAAGTCGGTGCGGCTCCGTCGGCCTGGAGGGTGAAGGTCACGAGCCGCGTCTGACCGCTCTCGTTTTTCACATCGTCGGCGAGCAGCACGGTGCCGAGTGCCGCGAGTGGGCGCCCGAGCAGGCCATCGACGAGCGGCAGCCCGATGCTCGCGAGGGTCAGCATCGCGGCGAGCGGGTTTCCGGGGAGGCACAGCATCGCGCGGTCGCCCGGCAGCAGGGCGAGCATGACCGGATGCCCGGGCCGCATCGCGACGCCGTCGACGACGAACGTCGCTCCGAGCTCGCGGAGCGCTCCGCGTACATGGTCGGCGGCACTTCCCGCGGTGCCGCCGGTGCTCAGGACGAGGGTGGCCGAGGTCGCCCCGAGCGCGCCGGTGGTCGCGGCGAGGTCGTCGGACAGGTGCCGCAGCTCCCGCACCCGCACGCCCATCCCGGCGAGCAGCGCCGGGAAGTGGGGCGAATACGCGTCGCGCACCAGGCCGGGCGCGGGGATTCCCGAGCCGATAACTTCGCTGCCCAGCAGTACGACATCGGCCGAGGGCACCTCCCGCACCGGCAGGGAGTCGTAGCCGGACACGGCCGCGAGGGCGATGCGCGGCGGAGTGAGGATGACTCCGGCTGACAGTAGCGGCTCGCCCTCGGCAATTTCCTCGCCGATGTGGCGCACATGCTCGCCCGCGCTCGGCTCGTGGGAGCGGGCGGATGCGGCGCGCTGCAGCATCCCGTCGCGCGTCGTGCCGTGTTCGGAGCGCAGCACACCGCGGGAGCCGTGGGGGAGAGGCCCGCCCGTCGTGATTGCCCGCGCGGTGCCCGCGACGAGCGGCGCCACCGCGGGCCGGTCGCCCGCGAGAATCGGAGCGCCCAGGCGCCAGGGTGCGTCGCCCGCGACAACCCAGCCATCCATGGCCGATGAGGCGTAGCCGGGCAGGGGAGCGAGAGCGGTGAGATCACCCGCGAGCGTGCGGCCGGTAGCATCCGCGATTGGCACGAGCTCGATACCGCCGGACCGGGCGCGGCCGGTCTCGTGCGCGAGCCGCCGCGCCTCGGACCAGCTGATTGCCGCGGAGTGCCCGCGGCTCACGAGTCATCCGATTCAGGAATCACTGGGTGCCGTCGCGGTTCGCGCCGTGCTCGACGGCGAGCCGGGCGGCGATCTCGGAGATGCGGTGCACGTCGTCGCGGGTACCGCCCGCGCGCGCGGCGGCGTAGCCGACGAGGAAGGTCGTGAGCGGGGCAGCCGGGCGGGCGATGCCGTGCGCGGCATCTCTCGCGACGTCGAGCAGGAGGTTCAGATCGATGTCGAGGTCGATCCCGAGCTCGGCGCTGAGCTGGGCGAACCAGCTGTCCAGGGTCGACGCTCTCGTGGCTGGAGTGGTCGAACTGTCTTCGGTGGGCACGTGGCGCTCCCTAGGAATCGAGGCCTGCCGACTTCGTCGACGCCGACCGGATTGGTTGGTGGCAGCCGTTCGGCCCCGGTTCCAGCTTAACCAGCGGAGGAGCGCGGAGAAATCGCGATGCCCAGGCCGGCGGCATCCTCCGGGGTGTCGATGTCGGTGCACCAGTTGTCGGGGAGCGCCAGCTCGCGCAGGGTCAGCGTCTCGAGGAGGCGGCGCACCGGGAGGTTCTCCAGAGACGGCACAACGTCGACGGCGCGGCGGAGCGCGGCGGTGTGGTAGATCGCGAGCAGCGGTTGGCGTCGCCCCGACCCGTCGACCGCGAGGACCCCGTCGATGTCGTCCGGTAGCTCGGCGGATGCGGCGAGGAGGGCGGGCATGGCGGCGCCGACCCGCGGCAAGTCACCGGCGGTGACGGCGGTGAAGGGGGAGGCGCTGTCGAGCAGGGCTGCGATCCCGGCCGCAATCGCCGCGGCGGGCCCTCCCCACGGCGGAGATTCTCGGGCCCGCTCGACCCGCGCCGGCAGGGGGAGTGGTGTGTCGCCGCCGACGACGCAGATCCGGGCCGCCGTCTCTACGGCGTCGAGCGCACGGCGAATGAGCGAGATCCCCTCGAACTCGAGCGAGGTCTTGTCGATGCCGCCGAGGCGGGATGCTCGCCCCCCAGCGACGATGATCGCGTCGTACACGATCGCGTCGTACACGGGGGAGTCAGGCACAAGGCCATGCTAGGTCAGGCCGCTGCGGCCGTGTCGAAGCCCGGGGGTTTTCGACACGGCCGCGGTGATCTGCTCACCCGGTTGGGGTGGTGGGTTAGTTGACGTCCTCGTCGACCCAGTCGAAGGTTTTGGTGACGGCTTTCTTCCAGTT
>Ga0335397_10007813_pt1 | contig 13551 bp, 9 predicted proteins | sample MAT04_FD_205740 | JGI IMG/M metagenome (GOLD analysis project Ga0335397, IMG submission 205740) | Freshwater microbial communities from Lake Fryxell liftoff mats and glacier meltwater in Antarctica - MAT-04 (spades assembly) (version 2) ...
GCGCTTCGAGTCGCCTGGGCGAATCAGCGATTTGATGCTCTATTTCCATCTGTCTCATCGCCCATACAAATGCACTCCCCTAAACCCTAGATACGCCCAAGCGCTGGTGAATCTCTCTTAGGTAGAGAAGGAAATGACACTCTTTATGGTGGAGCAGGTAATGATTATCTCTACGGCGATTTAGGTGACGATACCCTTGATGGTGGCTCAGGTAATGATACTCTTGATGGTTTAGTGGGAAATGATACTCTCACTGGTGGTGGCGGAAATGACGTTCTTGATGATCTGGATGGTGACAACCTTCTTACAGGTGGAGAAGGAGCAGATACCTTCTATGTCCTTAGGAAACTAGATATCACAGTGGGTGGTTCGACTAGCAAGTCTACCATCAAGGATTTTGAACCTGGAATTGATAAGATACAATTAAGGTCTTTCGGTTCTTACTTTGATTTTGTTCTTGGAACTTCTGCAAGAAGTGGCTATGAGTATGAAACGATTATCTATGATAGAAACACAGGGAATCTTTTTTATGATGGTGATGGAAGAGGTGGTGAATATAGCCCACATCTGTTTGCTAATCTTGAGACTAAACCCGCCTTGCTATTCACTGATTTTTCGATTGTCTATTAACGCTCAAGCTCTTGGCATAAGGTACATTGCAACGTGCCCTCTCAGTCTTTTTTCTCAACCCGTCAATTCAGTTCATTGCACTCAATGTTCAAGTTTTTAAATTTAGAGCTTGCAATCCAGGTTTTTCGTTTTTCATTCTGTTCTTGAAAGGATCTGAAACCCTGATTGGATCGTTGCGAAGCAATTGCCCGGAGCATTTTTCAAGGCTTCTAGCAAAACTTGAACATTGAGTTACAGCAATTTTTGATTGGGTGGGCAATGTCTATCCAGTCGAAGGTTATAAAGGAATTTCGTTGCGCTTGCGCTTCACCTCTTGGTCTCTGGCTAAATAGCAAGATGAACAAAGGCAGGAAGGCAGGAAGCTCGTTTTGCGACGACAACGGATGATTCGCAAAGCGAGAAGATGCCTCCATTAGTGTGTTCTTGCTGATTTGCATGATTATCGCTGGCGTTTATGGTGCTGTAACTGTAAAGCTATCGATTCTGTTTGTGCAAGCACTTCCGGCGGCGATCGCGCTCCTGTTGATCGTGTTCAGACAACTTACCAGTCAACAGAATCAGTCAATATCGCCAATGACATAGAGGCAGAATCATCTCAGATGTGACAACACCCAAATCAAGTCCTAAAAGCGCTGAGACAACTCAGAAGAAATCTAAATCTCTCAAGACACTATGCAGCAGCGTTACTGAATACAAGTATGATTTGCTCTCATCCCCAACCTTTCTTTTCAAGGAGAAGGGAGCCAGAATTCTTGTCCCCTCGCCTGTTGGGAAAGGGAAAGGGTGAGGGCGAATTTCGCAATTCATAATCAGCATTAAGCAAGTATTAATCGTCGTACCCACGTTGGCGATCGCCGATGTTCAAATCGTGGCACAAGCTGATTCGTATCAACCCTCTTCTAACACTTGGAAAAGGTTAGAAGAGGGTGCAAAATTGATAGCTCTAAGCAGTGACTCTTTCCTTAAATAATTTGCCCGCCGAGAATGCCGGCACTCTCGTTGCTGGAATCGTCATCTCTTCCCCAGTTCTGGGGTTGCGTCCAGAGCGCTCCTGCCGCTCCCGTGGCTCGAAGGAACCGAATCCAACCAGAGTTACTTTATCGCCGGCTGCAACGGCTTCCTCAATGCTTTCTAAGGCAGCAGACAGGACTGCATCGATCTCTTTCTTGGTCGAGCCGTCAATTTTTGTGGCAATTGCATCCACGAGTTCAGCTTTGTTCATAGTTACCATCACACAAAGGATTTGTTAGGTATCGTAGTGCAAGTGTTCAGTGTTGATCCCATCCCTTAAACATCTTTAACGTATGGTGAGTTCAGCAAATAGCTTGCATTCCCGAAAAAATCAAATTTGGGTCAATCATTATTTGGGCAGCTAGGGCTGGAAATTGAGTTTGCAAGTGTTGAAATAATATATCCCGATCGCCCCCCGTCAGCGCGATCGCCCCCCCTGGAAACCGTTCTAACCATGCCTCGCTATAATCCCGAATGCTCGCCAGCAGCGTGTAAATCACCCCGCTCTGAATTGAATCTGGCGTAGTCACTGCCCAGCGGTCAGGCAGAACTGCGCTGTGAGAATTGACCGATGGCACCGCAGTATTTTGAGTCAGCGATCGCAATTGTGTTTGCAATCCAGCCACAATTGCGCCTCCAAAAAACTGTGCCTGCTGATCGATCGCCGTAAACGTTAGAGCTGTCCCTGCATCAATCACTAGAACCGGAAACCCCAGCGTTTTAGAAGCCCCCAATAGGGCAAGGGCGCGATCGATTCCTAGCGAAGGATAGAGTCCTTTGAGCGGCACTTGCCCCAGGCTCAGAACTCGCGCTTGGGGACAAATCTGCCATAGAGCTGTTTGGGCAGGCACTACTGAGGCAATCCATAGCGGCGATTTGGATTGGAGGATGAGCGGTATCAGGTCATAGGCTTCGTCGGGGATTAGCTCGGAGAGGGGGGCGGAGGTTGGGGTCAATAGAGCGGCGATCGCTTGCGGAGACAAATAGGAAATATCCCAGGTTTGACGGAGCGTGGAGTTAACGAACCAAGCCCAGTGCAGGCGAGAGTTACCAATCATCAACGCTAGCCATGACTGGGATGGTGGAACCTTCATGGGTTCGTCCAGGCGCGAGATGAAGCCAGCGAACGATAGGGATTTTCGCCAGCTAAGAGCGATCGCCAGTATTGCGCCGAATCTTTAGGAGCGCCCATCACCACCCACATATCTAACCAAGATCGAGCCGCATCGTAGTTCTTTTGCGCCACTAAAAGCTCTAGTTGAATGTCACAGAAGGCATTAAATTCGCTGTAGTGAAAGCGATCGCGGGCAACCATCAGCTGCAACAGGGCTTCGGCTTCGGTGAGTTTGCCCTGCTTAATGTGGAAACGAGCGATCGCAATGCGGGCAAAGGCGTAATCTGGATCTCGCTGGTGCAGTGACTGAACCAGCGCAAATGCCTCTTCCGGCTTGCCTTGGCGTTCGTAGGCGGTTGCTAGGTTGTAGCCCAGATCTAAGGCAGTTGGCTCTAGTTTAAGGGCTTGTTTGAGAGGATATTCGGCTTTTGCCCAGTTGTTATCTTTGATGGCAGCGATCGCCTGTCGGGTCAGCTTCTCCACTTCTGGGGAGTGATTGTGCAGCACCTCTTCATGCAGCTCGTAGCCCAAAAGCTTTACATCCCGCCATTCTCCCGCCATCCATAGCCGCATTTTTGAGTCGCGGAGTGTGCGGGCGACGACTTGGGCTGCCTGTTGCCGCATATTATCTGAGCCAGATTGACTCAGGGCAAAATCCTTCAGAATTTGATGCATTTCTGGCTTGTCGGTCATCAGAGCTAAATTCAGGGCAAGCTGCCGACCCGCGCCATCGCCCTGCTCTAATAGCATCGGAATCAGCGTTTCTACTTCTGGGTGGTTTTGCAGATACTGCTGAGTGGCTATCCGTAACTCGTCTTCGTTGCCCGACTGTGCCGCCTCTTGCAGCAAAAATACATCATCTGACGCTTGAGGGCTAATCCAGTAATTCAGCGGAAATGCCCAGGGGCTTTGACGTTGGCTGATAGATTGTTGCAAATCAGCGAGGTTGTCTACGGCTAAGTCGAAGTCTGGTGAAACTTCTAGTGCCTTTTGCCAATATTCACGCGCCTGCCTTTCGCTGCCTAAACGCAGCGTTGCTACCGCCGCTAAGTGATAGAGCAGCGGCGGTAATGGTGACTCGCTAATTGCTTCTGCCTGATGAAAAACTTCTAATATGCCCGGATAGTCACCCAGAAAACTCAATGCCTCCGCTTGCTTTTGCCAAACGTCGGATTTATCGGAGGAAATGGCTTTGAGGCGGGTAACGGTTTCTTGAGCCGAGTCGGGATGTCCGTTGAGACACTGGTAGCGAACTAGGTTGGATAAGGCGTGGGCGTTTTCGGGATCAGCCTCTAAAACAGAATTGGCGATGGCGATCGCTTCTTCCCAGTTGCCATCTAGTGCCATCATTAAACTGAGATTATTGCGAGCAGGTAAATAGTTGGGATGAATCTGCAAGAGCTGTTCGGAAACTTGCCGCCCTGCCTCCACATCTCCATCCGCCATATATAACTGCGCCAGCTCATGCAACGCCGCTACTTCTAGCCCCTGGTCTGCTGTTAATGATTCGCCTATATCCATTTCGGCAATCACCAGCTTTGCCACTTCTTCCAGCTTTGTGACCGCATCCCGAATTTCTGCGGCTTTAGGGTGATGGGGCGATCTCTCTAGAAACTTCCGAAAGGCTTGCAGTGCCAGGGTGGTTCGAGCGCCCGCCATATATGCCCCACCTAACGCCAGCGTGAGTCCCGCATCATCGGGCTTAAGCTGGCTCAACCGACGACAAATAATTTGGTACTCAGTAAAATCTTGAATTTGATAATTCAGTGCCGCCATCAGTCTCAGCACTTCTTCTTGGTCGGGGTGCTGGTCATCAAGCGCTTCTAAAATATCTCTTGCCTGTGCCCATTGCCCTTTCCGCATCAGGGCTTCGGCTTTATTAACGCTGCTAGTTAGGCTGGCTGTACCAAAGCCACGCAGTTGCGAATCTCGCTTTATTTTTTTTGCCATGATGAGGCTCCTCAGCAATAATTGGGAATTTAGTGAAGCGCTGACTGGGTCGCCGTCACTACATACCATTGGGAATAGTAACATTCCCTCATGCTCTCTCGCTCACGATTCGCCATAAGATAGGGGCTTGTTGCGCTTAGGCAAATCCGCTTGTGAAAATCTCTGTATTTCATACTCCCGAACTCACCCCGACTAATTCCATGCCGGACTGCGCGATCGCCATCGACGTTCTTCGCGCCACGACCACAATGGCAACAGCATTGCAATCCGGTGCTGAAGCGGTGCAGGTATTTAGCGATATGGATCATCTGATGCAAGTCAGCGAAAAATGGTCGCCCGACAAGCGCCTCCGGGCTGGAGAGCGGGGCGGCGGCACGGTCGCGGGCTGCGACTTAGGCAACTCACCGTTAGCCTGCACGCCTGAACTAATGGCGGGGAAACGCTTATTTATCAGCACCACTAACGGCACCCGTTGTTTGGAGCGCATTCAAGGAGCAAAGACAGTTTTGGCGGCGGCGTTAGTTAACCGCTCTGCTGTCGTTGATTATTTATTGAAATATCAGCCAGAAACGGTTTGGATGGTTGGCTCAGGTTGGGAAGGTGCTTATTCGTTAGAAGATACGGTCTGTGCTGGGGCGATCGCCCATAGCCTCAAGGCACAGCACGCCGAAGTAATAGAAGGCAATGATGAAGTGGTCGGGGCGATCGCGCTGTACAGTCAATGGCACGATAAATTACTGGAGCTGATCCACCACGCTAGCCACGGTCAGCGCCTGCTGCGATTAGATTGTTTGGAAGATTTGAAATATTGCGCCCAAATCGACATCTTAGAAGCGCTGCCGATTCAGAAAGAACCTGGAATTTTGGTTAAATATTAGGCGTTGCTGAACCCAGGGATGTTTGCCCTCATCCCCAACCCTTCTCCCCAAGGAGAAGGGAGCTAGAATTCATGTTCCCTCTCCTTTTGGGAGAGGGCTAGGGTGAGGGGGGATTTTGCAATTCATCCTGCAATTCAGCAAAGCCAAATATTAAAGTATCGCCAATCACTTGTAGGGGCGTGGCATTCGGCAAAAAATTTCTCGGACTCACCAAAAAATAATCGCCCGAATGCTACGCCCTTACACCTGAAGTCACGTCAAGGCACTCAATCTACAAAAAGTATCGAACCGTCGTAATCACTCGGCTGCGCTTGTTGCGTAGACCAATTTTTAAAAACAGCGTGGTTTGATTGTGCAAAATTTCTTCCCACCAATTGCGCGTGATGAAAGCAGGCACAATGATGGTAGAAAAGATGCCAGGATGACTAGATTCAAAATCAGCGATGAAATCAACTAGTGGATCAACCAGTGAACGATAGGGCGAATCTAAAATAACCAGAGGAATGTCGGGTTCGAGCTGTGCCCATCGTTGTCGCAATTTTTCTGCATCTGTAAAGCCGATGTCTACGTGAACCGCCACAATTTCATCGGCAATGAGGCGGGCATAGTCGAGTGCTTCTACGGTGCCCCGATGAACTTGTCCCACTAAAAGGATCGCGGGATGTGTGGCTGTTTCTACTCTGGGGCGGGGAATATAACTTCGAGGCGCTAAGTCATCGAGGCTCAAGCGCCTTGCCACGTAGTCGTAGTGCCGCCGAATGCTGAGGAAGAGATAAACCGTCAACGGAATAGCCACCACTACCACCCAAGCGCCTAACCTAAACTTGGTCGCCACAATGGTTGCCAGCACGATCGCCGTCACCACTGCGCCCAACGTATTAATTGCCCCGCTGGCTCGCCATCCTGCCGTTCTTTCAAGATACCAGTGCCGCACCATTCCCGCCTGAGATAACGTAAACGACGTAAACACGCCCACGGCATAAAGCGGAATCACGGCATTGGTTTGTCCTTGGAAGATGACGACTAAAAAAGCGGCGCAGAGACTGAGGAAAATGATGCCATTGGAATAAACGAGGCGATCGCCCAACAGCGCCAACTGCCTAGGTAAAAACTTATCTCGCGCCAAGAAATAACACAGCCTGGGAAAGTCGGCATAGCTGGTATTAGCAGCTAATAGCAAAATCAACAGCGTTGCCGTTTGCAGCACAAAGTAAAACCATCCATCTCCCACCACTTGCCGCCCCAGCAAAGAAACCACCGTCTGCCCTTCTACAGGCATAATGTGATACGCATTTGCCAGATAAGTGACTCCCAAAAACATTACGCCCAAAATGATTCCCAAATATAACAGCGTCGTCCGAGCATTTTTCCACTCTGGCGGCTTAAACGCCATCACGCCATCAGAAATTGCCTCCACGCCTGTTAGCGCGGTACAACCCGCTGAAAATGCCCGCAGCACAAAAAACAGACCCAGCGATTCTTGCACTGGCACCGAGGGATAGGGTGGAGCCACATATCCGGTCGCCTGCTGATAAAACCCCAACCCCATCAAAATAAAGACGCAAACAATGAAGGCATAGGTCGGAAACATGAACAGGTTTCCCGATTCTCGCAACCCTCGCAGGTTCGCCAGCATGATCAGAAAAACGAAGACTAAACACAGCTCCACCGTGAAAGGCTGTAAGGATGGCAAGGCAGAAGTCAACGCCGCCGTGCCCGCCGAAACGCTGACCGTCACGGTCAAAATATAATCAATCATCAACGAACCCCCCGCCACTAACCCCGGCACCAACCCAAAGTTCTCCCGCGCCACAATATAAGAACCGCCGCCTTTCGGGTAGGCTTTGATGGTTTGTCGGTAAGATAGGATGACAATAGCCAATAGGAGGATGATTGCTGCCGCAATTGGAAACGACAAGCCCAAAGCCCCACTGCCCGCCATAACCAGCACTAGCAAAATTTCTTCGGTAGCATAAGCAACCGATGACAAGGCATCTGAGGAGAGCACCGCAAGACCTGCCGCTCTGGTTAAGCGCTCTTCCGTGTGAGCCGACGTGGGCAGCGATCGCCCAATAACTAAACGCTTTAGCCCAGAATATAAAGACATCGGTAGTTTCGGTGCGTGGTGATTCAGAGTTGATTTTTCAAGATATGACCCAAAAAAGATCATAAGGGGTTGGGGTAATCATTAAAATTTTAGAACGACTTGCAGACCCATCAAGCCAGATCATCAAAACAGATAGTCAAGAAATAAAGCATTCATGCAGGTAGTTAAATGACGGGTGATTTACCTTTAGATTTGATGGCAGGAAACTTAATCCCGGTGGCGCCACCAGGGTTCAAATCGGGGTTTGTCGGAATTATTGGTCGCCCCAACGTGGGCAAGTCTACCCTGATGAATCATTTGATCGGGCAGAAAATTGCGATCACTTCTCCTATCCCGCAAACCACTCGCAATCGCCTGCGCGGAATTTTGACTCAGCCAGAAGCCCAGATCATTTTTGTCGATACTCCTGGCATCCACAAGCCTCACCATCAACTCGGTCAAGTTCTGGTCAAAAATGCTTGTCTTGCCATTGAATCGGTAGACGTGGTGCTGCTCGTGGTCGATGGCACAGCAGATTTAGGTGGCGGCGATCGCTTCATTGCCGAACTTCTCACTCGCACTCAATCTCCCGTTATTTTAGGGATCAACAAAGCCGATCTTCAGCCCACCGCCTGCTTGGGCATTGACGAAACCTACACCCAGCTTGCCGCCGAGCGAGGCTGGTCAACCGTCAAGTTCTCCGCCCTCACCGGAGACGGGCTAGATAACCTACAAACTCAGCTTGTAGAAGCCCTGGAGCCAGGCCCCTATTACTACCCCCCCGACTTAGTGACCGACCAGCCTGAACGGTTCATTATGGGCGAACTGATTCGGGAGCAGATTTTGATGATGACGCGAGAAGAAGTGCCCCACTCAGTGGCGATCGCCGTAGATGTCGTCGAAGAAGAACCCACCATCACCCGCATTCTCGCCACCATTCACGTCGAGCGCGACTCCCAAAAGGGCATCCTGATTGGTAAGGGCGGCAAAATGCTGAAGGAAATCGGCACGGCTGCCCGTCAACAGATCCAAAAACTGATCATGGGCAAAGTTTACCTAGAGCTATTTGTTAAGGTTCAACCTAAATGGCGGCAATCCCGGACTCAACTTGCTGCCTTAGGCTATCGCATTGAGGGCTAAGAAGAGAGGCAGACAATCTAGTGGTTTGTCTAGCTTCAAACGGTGGGTTCACGAAATCAATTCAAAATTCAAAATTAGAAATTCAAAATGGACTGCTCTGGGATAATCATCATTTTGAATTTTGAACTTTGAACCCATCAAATTAAGCTAGACAAACCACTAGTCTCAGGCTCAGTATTCCGCATATCTACGGTTGATTCGCAAAAAATCCCTCTTCCAGTGGCTCACGGGTCAGTAGAGCCTCTTATTTGGACGCATTACTCTCCGTAAAAACGCGATTTCGCTAATAGGCATAATTCGGCACAATAGGTAAAGACACCTGAAGCATCTTCTGATTTTTTCAACGTAGAGTGGGCTACTGCCAGCCACAGTCTTTCGATTTATAGTTTTTAATCTATAGTCTTTTGCTTAGCCCTCAATCAGGTTCAGCTCAAATAATCTCCATTTAGGACTAGAATAATGAGCCTCATTCCCCCTTCGAGGCCGGACTACTACGAATCGTCGGCACCCCCTTTAGACAGCCCGACTGCGCTTCGTCCGCTCATCCCCTTTGCCAAGACCATACCGACGCGCACTCTGCCTCTACAAGCTGTGCTGCGGCAACCCCAATCGGCAGTTTCTGCAAAGAATGGGGCAGAATCCCTCTGTTTTACAGTAGATGCTGCTGGGATCATTGTGTCGGCCAGTTTGCCTGGGGCGATCGCCCTGGGCTATCCTGTCGAAGCTCTGATTGCCACTGCCCTGGTTGATTTAATTCACCCCCAAGATCGCCAGCGCTGGCAGCAGGAATGTCAGGCGATCGGCATCAACTCTACCCAACCCGCCTCAATTACGCTCCGCTTTCTGCGGCAAGATGGCAGTAGCCTTGAGCAAAATATGACGGCTCAAGTGCTTCAGGGAGCCAGCCAACAGACGGTGCTATGGATGGGAACGGCAGTCCAGCCATTAGCCCCCTTAGCTACAGATCAACAGGAGCAAGTTGCAGCAGTTTTGCGGCTGCAAGCAGAGTGGAAACGGCTGATGCAAGCGATCGCCCTCCCCGTTCGGCAATCTTTGCCCCTCAAGCAAGTTCTCAGAGCAACCGCTACTGAAGTGCAGCGCATTTTAGAAGCCGATCGAGTGTTTATCTACGTGTTCCATCCCAACACCGCAGGCAATATTACCCTTGAGATCCTCAAACCCGGTTGCCAGGGCATTCGGCGTCACCCCCATGCGGCAGCCATCTGTTACCAAAAAAGTCGCTTACTCAAACACCTCGATCGCGTACAAGTCACCCCTGACCGGGAGCCATGCAGTCCTCAATGGCTAAATTCTATGCATCAACTCGGCGCAAAATCTGAGATAGTAGTGCCGATCTTAATTCAGAACAATAGCCGCGTTCAGCCTAATAATTTAATTCGGCAAAATAGCTTGGGCGATCAGTTGACCTCCCAGACCGATCAACTCTGGGGTCTGGTAGTGGTTCATCAGTGTGAAGAGCAGCGGCATTGGCAAGATTGGGAACTGGAATTATTGAATCAACTCGTTGCCCATTTGGGAATTGTGGTGCAGCAAGCCGAGTTAAATCAGCGCAACCAACGCTGGAACGCCAACTTAGAGCGCCAGATTCGAGCCAGAACGTCGCAACTGCAACTAGCGTACAACTTTGAAGCGACCCTCAAACGCATTACCGATAAAGTGCGCGATAGTTTAGAAGAAGATCAAATTTTGCAAGCGGCATTGCAAGAGGTAGCAAAAGCGATCGGCGTTAACTGCTGCAATGCCTCGCTGTATGACCTCGAAGCACAGACTTCTACCGTTCATTACGAGTACACCAATATCCTTTCGCCCTATCAGGGCAGAGTGGTGCAAATGAACGCTTTTCCTGAAGTTTATTCCCAGCTTGTGCATGGGCAGGCATTTCAATTCTGTTCGCTCACCCCCAACCCCGATCGCGGACGGGTCGTGATGCTGACTTGTCCGATGATGGATGACCAGGGCGTGTTGGGTGATTTATGGTTAATCAACCATCCCGACTATAGTTTTACCGAGCAAGATATTCGGCTAGTGCAACAGGTTGCTAACCAGTGCGCGATCGCCATTCGTCAAGCTCGTCTTTTTCAAGCGGCACAGGCACAGGTCAAAGAACTTGAACGCCTTAATCAGCTCAAAGACGATTTTCTCAGCACGGTTTCCCACGAACTGCGAACCCCCATGACCAACATTAAACTAGCCATTCAAATGCTAGAAGTCGTGTTGAAACAAACGGGCGTGATTGAAGACACCACCCAGCGGGCGAGCAAATATTTCAGCATTTTGCAAAGTGAATGCCGCCGCGAAATTGGCTTAATTAACGATCTCCTCGATCTGTCTCGACTGGAATCAGGCTCAGAATCATTAGACCTCTCCAGCATTGACCTCTTCACCTGGATTCCTTCTATTACCCAATCGTTTGTCGAACGCGCCCATAGCCATCAGCAGCGACTGCTCCTTAACCTTGAGCCAACCCTGCCGATCATTACCAGCGATCGCTCCCATCTTGAGCGAATTTTAAGTGAGTTGTTGCAGAACGCCTGCAAATACACGCCAGCCGGAGAAAAGATTATCGTCTCGGCGCAGGTACAAGAGAGCGAAGTGCAAGAGGACGAATTAAATGTAGGCAAACCGCCACAGAAAATCATCTCGTTTAGCGTTTGCAACACAGGCATTGAGATTCCTCCCGAAGAGCGATCGCGAATTTTTGAGAAGTTCTACCGCATTCCAAACAACGATCCTTGGCAGCATGGTGGAACGGGTCTAGGGCTAGCCCTGGCGACTAAGCTGACTGCCCATTTAGGCGGCACGTTGGCAGTTTCGAGTAGCCAGGGGCAAACCTGCTTTAAGGTAGAATTCCCGGCACAGTTTGTAGAACTGTAACGAACTGATGGACGGATTAATCCCAGCGATCGCTCCTCTTTTATCCCTTATCGAATTTCTTACTGCAACTGCTGCACCTCCTCCAAAGTCAGTCCCGTTGTACTGCTGATGGTTTGTTCATCTATCACGCCCAATAACTTTCGAGCAATCTCCATCCGAGCCTGCTTAGAGCCTTGCTCAATGCCTTGCTCAATGCCTTGCTCAATGCCTTGCTCAATGCCTTGCTCAATGCCTTGCTCAATGCCTTGCTCAATGCCTTGCTCAATGCCTCGCTCAAGACCTTGCCTTGTCGCGCGTGTCATGGCATTTCGTTGATCTTGAATAAAGATTTCTCGATGTTCCAAATCCTCCAATTCTTCGCGGCTCAAGTTAGCTTGCTGGGCAACATCGAAGGCGCGTTGAATGGCAGGAACGGTCTGCATGGATTCGGGTACGAGGTCTAATCTGCGAGCGTTTTGTAGAAAATAAATCCATTGGTCGGTCAAGGTCTTTAATTCGTCTACAGCTCGATGAAATTTAGGGAGTTCTACAAACACCAACTCAAGGTCATCAATAACATAGTCGATCAAGTAATCTTTTTCTTTCAAGACAAACCGTGAAATCACAGATTCCATATCAGGAAACATTTCAAAGTCAGTGATCGTTAGAGCAATAACAGGGTTGAGCAGATTGTACTCATGACCGCTGCCAAGCTGAATCGAGTAGGCTTTGGCAGCATTGTAAAGAATTCGTTTCTCAAAGCCTTCAACGTTGAGAACTTGCATTTCGATGATGACAGTTTTGTCTCCAGAAATGGTTGCTTTAACGTCTAGATAGCTATCTTTCATACCCCGAATTTTAGGGGCTTGATAAGGATTGAGAATATCTACGTGTTCAATGATCGGCTCCCCCTGGTAAAGGATGCCGTTGAGAAAACTGATGAGAATATCTTGGTTCTGCTGCGAACCAAAGATTTTTTTGAAGGCAAAGTCGGTTTTGGGATTAATAAATGTCATTTGTTTAAGCAAGGGATGAGTTGACAGGACGATCGCCTCTTACAGCCTACCTGTTTTTATTGGAGGCTATTGGGGAATTTCTGAGTGAGTTGCGTTGAATGAGCTAATGCGTCGCTTCATCATCATGAGCATTAAAAAGTTTTGTCAAGCAGTGTATTTTTAATCAGTTTTTTGTGATGAAAACTATGAGTAAGGGAACGATGCTAGGGTGGGCGATCGCTTGTAAAATTATTCGCTCTTTCGTCGCCCTCAGACTCATGATTCAACTAATTCTCGACCAACGTCTAATAACCACAAGCCTTTCGGCTCTCTAAGCTAAATCTAACAGGAAAATGCTTGCCCCGTGTTAATGGGCTAATTTAGCTTATTGCTCTGCGTCAGACCTAGCTTTTTAATCTCTTGCCCCCGTTTCAAAATTCCTAATTTCTGCATCCACAACTGGAGGATCTCTAATGGCTTTAGACTACTTTGCTCCTGGCGTCTACGTTGAAGAAGTAGACCGGGGTAGTCGCCCCATTGACGGCGTTAGCATGAGCGTGGGCGGGTTCGTCGGCTTTACCGAAGATGTACGCGGCGATGCCGAACTTTTCAAACCCATGATGGTGACCAACTGGAGCCAATATCAGGAATACTTCGCTAAAGCGGGTTCTGATGGCTTTACCGATTTTGATGCCTACCTACCCTTTGCGGTACAAGGCTGGTTTGCGAATGGCGGCGGTCGTTGCTGGGTCGTCAGCATTGGCACCAAACTTCCTGGTTCGCCCTTGCCTCCTCCAGAGGAGACTGCCAGCAAGCTCATGACTTCGGGCGGTAAGCCTTCTTTGATGATTAATCTGAAGCTACCCGAAGCTG
>Ga0335397_10007816_pt1 | contig 13548 bp, 12 predicted proteins | sample MAT04_FD_205740 | JGI IMG/M metagenome (GOLD analysis project Ga0335397, IMG submission 205740) | Freshwater microbial communities from Lake Fryxell liftoff mats and glacier meltwater in Antarctica - MAT-04 (spades assembly) (version 2) ...
CGATACGGGCCTCTCGCTGGCGGCGTCTCGGAAGATGTCGGCATAACTCGACACCGTAGCAGTGTCGGAATTTGCCGACAACAACACAATGTCGGAATAACCCGACTTCCGGCGAGGCGGTGGTCGTCACCCTCGACCGAGCGGGAGCTCGAGGGCGCTGAGGTGGGGGAGCACGGCCCGCCCGGCGTAGAGGTGGGCGCCGACGCGGGACAGCCCGGCGTCGGCGAACCAGCGGCGGTAGGTGGCCGGGCGGCGGAGCCGGTAGTGGTCGACGTCGCCTTCGAAGACGTCGACGCTCGTGAACACGTCGACGAAGGCCACGCCGCCGAGCACGGCGCCGATGGCTCGCAGGCCGCGCTGGGCGTCGGCGTCGCCCACGTAGCCGAGCACGTCGGTGCACACCACGAGGTCGAACGGTCCTTCGTCGAGCGACACGGCGTCGGCCAAGTCGCCGAGGCCCCCGAGCCGCAGCTGTCGTCGGCGCCCGAAGCGGGCCACGGCGTAGGCGCTCGGGTCCACGCCCGCGTAGCGGACCTTCGGGCGGAGCTTGCGCACCGCCGGCTGCCACGAGCCCTCGCCGCAGCCCACGTCGAGCACCGACCGCACTGGTCGATCGAGCAGGTACTCGGCCGACCCCATGGCGTAGGCCACCTTGCGAGCGAGGCGGGTGGGCGAGCCGAAGCCCTCGTGGCGGTACCAGTGGTCGAAGTAGGCCTGGTCGAAGTCGGCCGGATCGGCGGTGTCCATCCGCTGATCCTCGCGCTGGCCGGCCGCGGCCGGAGGGAGCGGTAGCGTCCGGACGCCGTGGTCGGGCGACCGCGTGCACGGGAGGACCAAGATGAAGCTGTACTTCGACGACGCCAACTTCGACGGTCAGCTGCAGCGCAGCGTGGGCAAGGCCGACTCGGGCATGGCCAACGTGGGGGAGTGCCTCGCCATCGCCGCCCAGATCACGCCCGGCGACCGCGACAGCTGGTACTCGGCCTGGTCCGACTTCGCCTCCCGCCTGGTCGGACACGCCGATGTGGCCCGCCACGCCGCGCACCCGGTGAGCGCGCGCGGCGGCTACCTGCGCGCCGCCGAGTACTTCCGCCAGGCCTTCTTCTTCCACCGCGACGACCTCGACGCCACCGAGCTGCGCACGGCCTACGCCGCCAGCGTTGCGGCGTTCGGTCAGGCATTGCCGTTGCTCGACCACCCGGCGGAGGCCTTCGCCGGTGAGGGGTTCTCGGGCTACGTGTTCACGCCGAACGCGGCCGGCCGCCAGCCACGGCCGACGATCCTGCACATCGGTGGCTACGACGGCACCGCCGAGGAGCTCTACGCGTCGGCGGGCGCCGCCCTCGAGCGCGGCTACGTGTTCGCCGCCATCGACGGGCCGGGCCAGGGGAGCGTCCTCTACGACCAGCGGATCCCGATGCGGCCGGACTGGGAGCACGTCGTGCCGGCCATGGTCGACGCCCTCGTGGCCCGCCCCGATGTCGACCCGGACCAGATCGTCCTCGTCGGCCGCTCGTTCGGTGGGGTGCTGGCGCCCCGCGGCGCGTCGGGTGAGCCGAGGCTGTCGGCCATGGTCGTCGACCCCGGCCAGTTCGACATGGGTCTCACGCTCAAGTCCCGCCTCGGCGACATGCTCGACCGGGTCGACGACCCGGCCGCCGACCCCGAGTTCGACTCGCTGCTCACCATCCCACCCGTGCGAGACCTGTTCGCCCCCCGGATGGTGACCCACGGCGTGACCACCGTGCGCGCCTACTGCGCCGACATGCTCCGCTACACGAGCGCCGACACCATCGGACAGGTCACGTGCCCGAGCTACGTGACGGACAACGAGACTGACCTGGTGTCCTCCGGTCAGGGTCAGGTCCTGTTCGACCACCTCAGTTGCCCGAAGACGTTCCGCCGGTTCACGCTCGACGAGGGCGCCGAGGGCCACTGCGAAGGCATGGCCCCCATCGTGTTCTGGACCGCCGCCTTCGACTGGCTCGACGAGCTCCTCGCCGCCCGCTGAGAAGTTTGCGCTGGGGTGCCATCCAAAGGAATAGCACCCGGAGGGCTTGTGGTAACTGATCTGACGGTCGCCACTTCGAGCAGGGGAGGAAGGAGCCGCGGCTGTCCACCCTCGATCGCATAGCTGCTGGTGCGGGTTTCCGGCTCGAGCTTCGCGTCGTGCCGACCGACCCTGGAGCACTCGCTCGTGCTCGTCGCCGCCGCCGGAGCCTGTCGATGGCGGCCGTGGTCAGCGCCGCATTCGATCGGGATCCGATGGGGGCGCGGGCGTTGGCCGACGAGAACCCGGAGAAGATGGCGCATGTCGTGGGTGACAACGACTCGCGTCGGATGCTGCACGCGTGGCGCCTAGCGCTCGACGAAGGGGCGTCGGCAGTCCGAGCCACGTTGCTCGATCCGTCCGCCGTCGGTGACGACATGCGCCAGCTGTCACCCTTCGCCGGACTGCTGAGCCAAGAGGAGCGCCAAGCCGCACTCGACGCCGCAGATGTGTTCGATGCCATGGGCTCACGCGTGTGAAGCGGTCCGAGCTCGAACACGTCGTCCGCGCCGCGGCGATGGTCGTACTTCGGCAGGCGTTCGGCTCAGCCTGATCCCTCGGGTTCCTCGAACGAACTATGGCGTTGGGCCCGGCCCGGCAGGTGTGGCGCCGGCGGGCGCCACGAGAGCCTCGTGCCAGCGGCGCCGGAGGTCGGCGACCTGGTCGTCGAAGTGCGTGTCCGTACCCCAACGCAGCGTGCGTGGGCCGTCGAGCCGCCAGCGCACCACCTCGCCGTCGGTGGCGGTGATGACCACGAGGCGGCCGAGCCGTCCGTCCTCGATCTCCATGGTCTCGACCTCGTCGAGGTGCGGCGGGCGAACCGAGCGGAGGCCGCCGATGGACGAGGCGCCGCGCAGGCGTTCGTTGCGGATCGACGTTCGGACGCGCACGTGGAACACCCAGCTGAAGAAGACGATGCTGAGCACCCATCAGAGCAGGGTGGGATCACCCGAGACCGCGTCGTTGCCGAACACGGCGCGCAGCGCTGGGGCCGCGACCGACCCGATGGTGAGCCAGAGCGTCACCAGGACCACCACGTAGCGCGCCGACTTCGGGAACCAGATCGTCCGCTCCGTCGTTGCCATCAGGCCAACGCTACTGCTGGCTGATCGATCCTCGCCTGATGACGCATCGTGGCGCTCCAACGGGTAGACACCATCCGGCGCCAGCGTTCTCCCTCGACCCCCGGAGCCCCCGCAGCCGTGTTCTTGGCCCTCAAGGAGATGAACCGAGCGAAGGCCCGCTTCGGTGGGCTCATGGCCGCCGTCGGACTGCTCGTGTTCCTCATCCTGTTCCAGCAGACGCTGCAGAACGGCCTGATCGACGCCTTCGTGGGCGGCATCGAGAAGCAGTCGGCGCCGGTGCTGGTCTACAGCGTCGACGGCCAGCGCACCCTGCAGAGCAGCGTGATCACGCCCGAGTTGCAGGCCGCGGTCGAGGCCGTGCCCGAGATCGGGCGGTCGGCCCCCATCGGCATCGGCACCTTCTCCACCACCACCGACGGGGCGCTGAGCAGCGCCACGCTGTTCGCCTACACCGAGGTCGGTCTGGGTTCGCCCACCACCCTCGCCGAGGGCCGTCTGCCCGAAGCCGCGGGCGAGGCCGTGGCCTCCACCACCGGTGGCGAGATCGCCTACGCGGTGGGCGACACGCTGGTCATCGAGCCCGGTGGCGAAGAGTTGACGGTGGTCGGGCTGGCCGAGGAGGCCGCCCTGTTCGCCACATCCACCATGTACGTCACGTGGCCGACCTACGAGTCGGCCGTGGCCTCGTCCAACCCCGACGCCCGCGCTCCGCTGCCGAGCGTGCTCGGCATCGAGCCGGCCGCCGGCGTCACCGCGGAGGGGGCCGTCGCCGCTGTCAACGCGGCCTCGCTCGATGCCGACGCCCTCACCCGCCAGCAAGCGGCCGACGAGACGCCCGGCGTGGCACAGATCAAGCAGTCGTTCCAGATCATCTTCCTGCTCTACGGCCTGGTCGTGCCCTTCGTGACCGGCTTGTTCTTCTTGATCATCACCTTCCAGAAGGCCGGGTCGCTGACGTTGCTGCACGCCATCGGGGCACCGTCGAAGCGATTGGTCGCCGCCTTGCTGGTGCAGGTGGTGGCCGTGATCGGCGTCGGCCTGGCCATCGGCATCGCCCTCTACGCGCCGGTGGCCAATGCCGACATCGGCGGGATCGCCCTGCGGTTCCAGACCACCGCCGTCATCGGCTGGTCGGTGCTGCTGCTCGTGCTCGGTGTGCTCTCGGCCCTGCTGTCGGCCAAACGGGTGCTGGCCATCGACCCGATCGACGCCATGCACGGCCAGGGGTTGGGCACATGAGGATCGCCCTGCTCGAGCTCCGCCGACGTCCCGGACGCTTCGTCACCGCCACCATCATCCTCACGCTGATCGCCCTGCTGCTGCTCTTCCTGGGTGGCCTGCTCGACGGCCTCATCAACACCTCGACCGCCGCCCTGCGGGCCCAGCGCGGTGACCTCATCGTCTACTCGTCCACGTCGGAGAGCTCGTTCGTGCGCAGCCGCATCGACCCGTCGCTGCGCCAGACCGTGGCGGCCGTGCCGGGCGTGACCGAGGTCGGCGGCATCGGCGTGGCCCAGCTCGGCGCCCGAGTGCCCGGCAACGGCCCGCGCGATCTGGCCGACGTGGCCCTGTTCGGCTACGAGATCCCCCCGACCGCCGTCGATGAGCCGCCGGCCGACGGTGAGGTCATCGCCGACGAGGTGCTCAAGTCCGACGGCGTCGAGCAGGGCATGGTCCTCGAGCTCGGCCCGGCCCGCACGCCGGTCACCGTGGTCGGGTTCACGACGGACACGTCGTTCAACGGGCAAGGAAGCCTGTGGGGTTCGGCCGCCACCTGGCGCGACGTGCAGAACGCCAACCGACCCGACGCCGCCGTGGCCGACGGCGTGTTCCAGTCCCTCGTGGTCGTGGCCGACGGGAGCGTCGCACCCGGAAAGCTCGCCGCCGACATCGACGCCGCTACCGCCGGCGCCACCGACACCCTCACCATCACTGCCGCCATCGATGCCATCCCCGGCGTCACCGAGCAACGTGGCGTGTTCAACCAGATCCTCGGCGTGACCGTGCTCATCGCCGTGGTGGTGGTGGCGCTGTTCTTCGCCCTGTTGACCGTCGAGCGCACCGGTCTCTACGGGGTGCTCAAGGCCATCGGGGGTCGGTCCCGCACGTTGTTCGGCGGGCTCGTGCTCCAGGCCGTGGTCGTCACCCTCATCGCCGCCGCCATCGGCGGCGGCCTCGCTCTGCTGCTCGACGTGGCCATCCCACCCGGCGCGCTGCCCTTCGACCTGTCGGTCGGCCGCATCGTGCTGAGCGTCCTGCTGCTGCTGTTCGCCGCCGTGATCGGCTGCGCCTTCTCCTTGCGACGCGTGCTGCGCGTCGACCCCGCCTCTGCCATCGGGAGTGCCTCATGACCGTCGCCACCGACCCCGCCCTCGTGATGAAGGCCGTCCGCAAGGTCTACGGGGACGGGGATGACGAGGTCGTCGCCCTCGACCACGCCACGCTCACCGTCGCCGGCGACGAGATCGTCGCCCTCGTCGGGCCGTCGGGGTCAGGCAAGACCACGCTCTGCTCGATCGCCGGAGGCATCCTCTCGGCCACCGAGGGCACGGTGGTGGTCGGCGGCCAGGACATCTCGGGGATGCAGGCCAAGCAGCTCACGAGCTTCCGGGCCAGCACCGTCGGGTTCGTGTTCCAGTCGGTGAACCTCGTGCCGTTCCTCACTGCCCGCGAGAACCTGCTGGTGGTGGACGAGATGGGCCAGCGCAATCGCAAGGTGGCCCGTGCCCGCGCCGACCAGCTGCTCGACGAACTGGGGCTCGCCGATCGGGCGAACAACCTTCCCGGCCAGCTCTCGGGCGGTCAGCGCCAGCGCGTGGCCATCGGTCGCTCGCTGATGAACGACCCGAAGCTCGTCCTGTTCGACGAGCCGACCTCCGCCCTCGACACGAAGCTCGGCGAGCAGGTCATGGAGCTCATCCGCAGCGAGATGGCGTCGCGGGGCATCGCCGCCATCGTCGTCACCCACGACGAGCGCATGACCCACTATTGCGATCGCACGGTGCACATCGTCGACGGCGTGCTCGCCGCCTGAGCCGCAGTGGCGTGCCGCGGTGCGGCGCGAGACTCGGGGGATGGACGATGCACCAGCGATTCGCATCGAGGGGCTCTCGAAGCACTTCGGCGACGTGGTGGCCCTCGACGACCTCACGTTGACGATCGACCACGGCGAGGTGTTCGGCCTGCTCGGGCCCAACGGCGCGGGCAAGTCGACACTGCTGCGGCTGCTGCTCGGCTTCCTGCGGCCCACCGCCGGGCACGCCTGGCTCAACGGCGTCGACGTGGCCGACGTGCATGAGGCCCACCGAGGCGTCGCCTACGTCCCCGGCGACGTCAGCCTGTGGCCCAAGCTCACCGGCGCTGAGTGCCTCGACCTGCTCGGCAACCTTCACGGCGCCGTCGACGCGCCGACGCGTGACGCGCTGATCGAGCGGTTCGCCCTCGACCCGTCGAAGCGGGCCCGCACCTACTCGAAGGGCAACCGCCAGAAGGTGGCCCTCATCGCCGCCTTCGCCACCCGTGCCGACGTGCTCCTGCTCGACGAGCCGACCAGCGGGCTCGATCCGCTCATGGAACAGGAGTTCCGGCACTGCGTCGAACAAGTTCGCGATCAGGGGCACACGGTGCTGCTGTCGTCGCACATCCTGGCCGAGGTCGAGCAGCTCTGCGCTCGTGTTGGCATCCTCCGCCAGGGTCGGCTGGTCGAGGTATCGGGCATCGACCGCTTGCGCGACCTCCACGCCGGCGAGCTCGAGGTCGACATCGACGGTCCACCTCCGGACCTGTCGTCGGTCGCCGGCGTCGAGGGCGTCGAGCGCACCCCGACCGGTCTGCGCCTGCAGATCACGGGCCCTCCCGGCCCGGTGCTGGCGGCGTTGGCGGAGGTCGACGTCACCGGACTCCGCAGTCGTGAGGCCTCCCTCGAGGAGATCTTCCTCACCTACTACGGCGACTCGTCGTGAGCGCGGCTTCGGTCGCCGATCGGCTGGCGGCGCGGGAGGTGCGTCGAGGCGCGGCGTGGATGGCTGTGGCGCTGTTCGGGATCGTGCTGTCGGTGGTGTCGAGCTTCGCCGCGTCGGGCGTGAGCGCCGCCAGCCTCGGTGGCTTCGCCGCCAGCCCGGCCGTCCGGGCGCTGTACGGCGTGCCCTACGACATCTCGTCGGCGGGGGGCTTCACGGTGTGGCGGTCCGGGTCGTTCGTCCTGGTCATCGCCGGGCTGTGGGCGGTGATGGCGACCACGCGGGTGCTGCGGGGCGAGGAGGAGGCCGGACGGTTCGACCTGGTGCTGGCGGCACCCGTCGGTCTGCCCCGACTGGTGGCTGGACACCTCGTCGTGCTGTCCATCGCCTGCGTGGTTGCCGGCGTCGCCGTGACCACGGCCTTCCTCGTCGGGGGTGAGCCCGCCACCGGCAGCGTGCTCTACGGCTCGGCCTCCTCGTTGTTCACCTTGACCTTCGTGGGGCTCGGCGCGGTCGCGTCCCAGCTGTTCGGCCAGCGTCGTCGGGCCGCGGGCATCGCCGGCCTCGTGCTCGGGGCCACCTACGTGCTGCGCATGTTGGCCGACGGCTCCGAGGGGCTGAGCTGGGCTCGCTGGCTGACGCCGTTCGGGTGGGTGGCGTCGGTGCAAGCCTTCGCCGCCGACCGCTGGCTGCCGCTCGTCCCGCTCGCCCTGCTGCCGTTGGCCCTGCTGGGCGCGGCCGTGGCCTTGAGCGCCCGACGCGACCTCGGCGATGGCGTCGTGCACGATGCCGACGTGGCCGAACCGCGGGTGCTGCTGCTGGCGGGCCCCGTGGGGTTCGCCTGGCGGCAGCGGCTGGGTGGTCTGGCCGGCTGGGTGGGCGGGGCCGCGATGTTCGGTCTCGTCATCGGATCGATCACCGTCGACTTCAGCGAGTTCCTGGCCTCGAACCTGGAGATGCAGAAGATGATGGCCCGCTTCGGGTTCGGCTCCATGTCCACGCCGGCCGGCTTCCTCGGTGCCATGGCCGGGTTCCTCGGCGTGCTGTTCTCGTTGCAGGCCGTGTCGGGCCTCCACCTGGCGTGGGCCGATGAGCAGCAGGGCCGACTCGATCTGGCGCTGGCACAACCTGTCACGCGCACGCGGTGGCTCGGCGCCCAGGTCATGGCCACGACCTTGGCTGTGCTGTGCGCTGTGCTGGCGTCGGCCGTGTGCGCGTGGCTCGGGGTGTGGGTCGGCGGGGCCGACCTCGCCTTCACCGACTCGCTGGCCGCCAGCGCCAACACCCTGCCACTCGTCGCCCTCTTCTTGGGCCTGGCCGTGCTCGTCCACGGCGTCGTGCCCCGAGCGGGTGTGGCCGCCAGCGGCGGACTGGTGCTCGGGGCCTATCTGCTGTCGTTCCTCGGACCGCTGATCGAGCTGCCGTCGTGGCTGCTCGACGTGTCGCCGTTCGTGCACCTGGCCTACGTGCCGGCTGACCCCGTCGATTGGGCCGCGTCTGCCGTCATGGCCGGGCTCGGGATCGGGGCCGGGGCTGTCGGGTTCGTCGCCTACCAGCGCCGCGACCTCGCCTAGCGGATAGACAGTCGGGATGGTTGCTGCTGAGGACCAGACCGAGCTGACGTCGCCTCTGCAGGGGACGGTGGTGAGCGTCGCCGCCGTAGTGGGCGATCGCGTCCGGGCCGGCCAGGCGGTCGTGGTCATCGAGTCGATGAAGATGGAGCACGTCGTCGCTGCCGTCGCCGACGCCACCGTGATCGGTGTGCTGGTCGACGCCGGCGAGACCGTGTTGGCTGGCGCCGTGCTCTTCCGGCTCGACCTGTCCGCGGTCGAGGACGGCCCGGCACCCGACGCTGACGACGGGTCGGACGCAACGTCGGTCGGCGCTCGCGCTGACTTGGGCGAAGTGATGGCTCGGCATGTCGTCGGCCTCGACGAGTCCCGCCCCGACGCTGTTGCCAAGCGCCGCCGCACCGGTCAGCAAACGGCTCGGGAGAACCTCGACGACTTGCTCGATCCGGGCAGCTTCGTGGAGTACGGCCCGCTCGTGATCGCCGCCCAACGACGACGGCGCAGCGTCGGGGACCTGATCGAGCGCACCCCGGGCGACGGGATCGTCGGCGGCGTGGGCACCATCGGCGGGCGCTCGGTGGTGGTCGTGTCCTACGACTACACGGTGCTGGCCGGTACGCAGGGCTACCAGAACCACCGAAAGAAGGACCGCCTGTTCGAACTGGCCGAGCGTCAGCGCCTGCCCGTGGTGCTCTTCGCCGAGGGTGGCGGCGGGCGACCCGGCGACGTCGACGCCCCCGGCGTGTCCGGCCTCGACATCCCCGCCTTCCACCTGTTCGCTCGGCTGAGCGGGCTCGTCCCGCTCGTCGGCATCGCTTCGGGCCGGTGCTTCGCCGGCAACGCCGCCCTGCTGGGCCTGTGCGACGTGGTCATCGCCACCGAGGGCTCGAACATCGGCATGGGCGGCCCGGCCATGATCGAAGGCGGCGGCCTCGGCACCTACGCCCCCGAGGACATCGGCCCGCTCGACGTGCAGGTGGCCAACGGTGTGGTCGACGTAGCCGTGGCCGACGAGGCCGAGGCCGTGGCCGTGGCCCGTCGACTGCTCGACCTGCTGGGTGGGCCGGCCGATGACGTTGCCTGCGCCGACCAGGCCGCGCTCCGCGAGGCGATCCCCGAGAACCGTCGTCGGGCCTACGACGTGCGCACCGTGATCCACGGCCTCGTCGACACCGGCTCGTTCCTCGAGATGCGTGCCGGGTGGGGCCAGGGCATCGTGACCGGACTGGCCCGCGTCGATGGGAGCGTCCTCGGCATCCTGGCCAATGACCCGATGCACCTGGGTGGAGCCCTCGACCCTGACGGCTGCGACAAGGCGGCCCGCTTCCAGTCGTGGTGCGACGCCTTCGACGTTCCCGTGCTGTCACTGTGCGACACGCCGGGCTTCATGGTCGGGCCCGAGGTCGAGGAGCGGGCCCAGGTGCGCCACGCCGCCCGCCTGTTCGCGGTCGGCGCCAACATCACCGTGCCGTTCATGGTGGTCATCCTGCGCAAGGGCTACGGCCTGGGCGCCATGGCCATGGCCGGGGGTTCGTTCAAGGTGCCGCTGTTCTGCGTGGCCTGGCCCACCGGCGAGGTCGGCGGCATGGGCCTCGAAGGCGCCGTGCGGCTCGGCTTCCGCAAGGAGCTCGAGGCCATCGACGATCCCGAGCTTCGCCAGCAGCGGTTCGAGGAGATGGTGGCCATGGCCTACGAGCACGGCAAGGCGCTCAACTCGGCCAGCCACTTCGAGATCGACGACGTGATCGACCCGGCCGACACCCGCCGCTGGATCTCGACCACGTTGGTCGCCGCTCCGAGGCCCGAGCGCCGAGCCACCAAGAAGCGACCGAACCTCGACCTCTGGTGAGGACGTGCGGCCGTCGGTCGTCAGCCGTCGGCTACGGCGATCTGGCCGCGGCCTCGGTTCTTGGCCTGGTACATGGCCGAGTCGGCCAGGTGCAGCAAGGCCTCGGGTGTGACGGGCTGGTCGCCGAGTTGGGTGCTGAGAGCTATGCCGATGCTGGCCCCGACCGTCACGCCGGCCGGGTCGTCGGTGGACAGCGGTTCGCTCAGCGTGTCTTGGACGCGGGCGGCCAGGTCGAGGGCTTCGGATACGCCGTTGAGTCGCTCGAGGATGACCACGAACTCGTCGCCGCCGTAGCGGGCCACCGAGTCCTCGACCCTCACGGTCATGGCCAGGCGGCCGGCCAGCTCGTGCAGCACGCGATCGCCGAGGCGGTGACCCTGTTGGTCGTTGACCTCCTTGAAGTCGTCGAGGTCGATGAACAGCACCGCCACCTGGTCGCCGGTGCGCTCGGCGCGGGCCAAGGCGCCGGTGAGGCGATCGAGCAGGAGCGCTCGGTTGGGCAGGCCGGTCAGCGGGTCGTGGTTGGCGCGATGGGTGAGGTGCTCCTCGAACGCCTTGCGGTCGGAGTAGTCGCGCAGGATCCACGAGTAGAAGTCGACGTCGCCGTGCATGTCGCGGTGGGTCAGCATCCGGGCCAGCATGGGCACCTCGGCGCCGTCGGGGCGGAGCAGTCGTAGCTCGCCGGCCCACGTGCCGTCGCCGTCGAGCGCAGGCAGGATGTGCTCGAAGATCCGTTCCTGCTCGTCGTCCGGCAGCCACGAGAGCAGCGGCGGGATGCTCTCCAGCGGGCCCTCGGGATCGACGCCCACGAAGCTGCGTGCGGCCCGGTTCAGGTGCAGCATGTCGCCGGCGGGGTTGCAGATGCCGATGAAGTCGCCGGTGGCCTCGATGACATCGATAAGGCGGGCCGCAGCCTGCTCGGCCCGCACTCGGTCGGTGATGTCGTGGTGGTTGACCACGAGGCCCTGGACGGCGTCGACCTCGAGCATGTTGGTGGCGGTGGCCTGGATCCAACGCCAGTCGCCGTCGCGATCCTTGACCCGACAGATCCGGGTCTCGGTGTCACCCGGGTGACCGACCAGGGCAGCAAGGTCGCGCTGGAGCATGACGACGTCATCGGGGTGGACCCACTCGAAGGCGTTGTGGCCGAGCACGTTCTCCGGCGGGCGGGGGCCGAAGAGGCCGCGATCGGGGTTGACCTGCTCGATGGTGCCGTCGACGCGCACGACCAGGATCGAATCGGTGGCGTGCAGCACCAAGGCACGAAACCGCTCCTCGCTGCGTCGCAAGGTGGCCTCGGCCGTGGCCCGCTCCTCGAGACGGGCACGTTCGATCTCCTCGCGGTGGGTGACCTCGCGAATGTTGAGCACGAAACGGGCCGGCGCCAGCTCGGGATCGACGCCAAGGTCGCCTCCGACCACATCGGCCCAGATCCACGAGCCGTCGTGGTGGCGCATCCGCAGCACCGTCGGGTCCTCGGGCATCTGGCCGCCCATGGACGCTGTCAGGTTGGACGCGGCATCAGCCCGGTCGTCGGGATGGACGAAGTCGAGCGCCGGCTGACCGTCGACCTCGTCGGCGGGGTAGCCGAGCACCCGTGTCACCTGGGGACTCGTCCACACCACGTTGGAGGCGTGGTCGAGCACGACGATGAGGTCGTAGCTGCTGTCGATGAGTGCACGTCGAAGCGCGTCTTCGTGCAACGTGGTTCCCCCCCCGATGCCGGTGGGGCTGACCGTAACCTGTCGTTCAGATGGCTGCCCAGGGATGCCCGCAGTCGCGGAGTTGGCTAGCGTTCGGTCGCCCTTGCCCTGCCCATCCGCTCGAACGGAGCCCCCGTGTCGGAATTCTCGCTCAACCTCAACGACGACCAGGTGCAGATCCAGTCGTGGGTGCACGACTTCGCAGCCAACGTCGTTCGCCCGGCCGCGGAGGAGTGGGACGAGCGTGAGGAGTTTCCGTGGCCGATCGTGCAGGAGGCCGCCAACATCGGGCTCTACTCGTTCGACTTCATCGCCCAGGCCATGTTGGGCGATTCGACCGGCCTCACCATGCCGGTCGCTCTCGAGGAGCTGTTCTGGGGCGACGCCGGCATCGGCCTGGCCATCATGGGGTCGGCGCTGGCTGCAGCCGGCATCGCCGGCAACGGCACACCCGAGCAGGTCATGGAGTGGGTGCCGCAGTGTTACGGCACGCCCGAGAAGCTTGCCCTCGGTGCCTTCTGCGTGAGCGAGCCCGACGCCGGTTCTGACGTGTCGAGCCTCCGCACCCGGGCGGTCTACGACCAGGCCACCGACGAATGGGTCCTCAACGGCACCAAGGCATGGATCACCAACGGCGGCATCGCCGACGTGCACGTGGTCGTGGCCACGGTCGACCCGGAGCTGCGCGGGCGAGGCCAGGCCTCGTTCATCGTGCCGCCGGGCACCAAGGGCATCTCGATGGGCCAGAAGTACAAGAAGCACGGCATCCGCGCCTCGCACACCTCCGAGGTCGTGCTCGACGACTGCCGCGTGCCCGGAGCGTGCCTGCTGGGCGGCAAGGACAAGCTGGACGAGAAGCTGGCCCGGGCGCGCGAGGCGCTGACCAAGCCGAAGACGGAGTCGTCGGGCAAGCAGCCGGCCATGGCCACGTTCGAGGCCACCCGGCCCGCCGTCGCCGCCCAGGCCGTGGGCGTGGCCCGCGCTGCCTACGAGTACGCCCTCGAGTACGCCCAGGAGCGCACGGCGTTCGGCAAGCCCATCATCATGAACCAGTCGATTGCCTTCATGCTGGCCAACATGTGCATGGAGATCGACGCCTCCCGGCTGCTCGTGCGCCGTGCCGCCTGGCTGGCCAACAACGGCGGCTACACCAATGCCGAGGGCTCGATGTCGAAGCTCTACGCCGGCCGCACCGCGGTGTGGGTCACCGAGCGGGCCATCCAGATCCTGGGCGGCTACGGCTACACCCGCGAGTACCCGGTGGAGCGCTGGCACCGCGACTCGAAGATCTACGACATCTTCGAAGGCACCGAGCAGATCCAGGAGCTCGT
>Ga0335397_10007818_pt1 | contig 13547 bp, 17 predicted proteins | sample MAT04_FD_205740 | JGI IMG/M metagenome (GOLD analysis project Ga0335397, IMG submission 205740) | Freshwater microbial communities from Lake Fryxell liftoff mats and glacier meltwater in Antarctica - MAT-04 (spades assembly) (version 2) ...
ATCACGATCTCACGCGGCCTGGCGAAGGTGCGCGCCGCCGCCGACGCGATCGCCGCGTTCCTCGCGAACGACGACGGCGAGAACGGATGAATGGTCAGCCCGATTAGGGGGTTGAGACGCTGCGATGCGACGAAACCTGCGTTGCCGCCGGCGAGGCGGTTCCCCGATTAGGGGGTTGAGACTCGTACTCCGCTTGCTTCGCCTCTTTCTTGGAAGCCCGACGCCGGCGAGGCGATTCCCCGATTAGGACCCCGAGCGATCAATTGCGCGGACGCTCGTGGCCGCCGAGCCTCAACGCACCGACCTCCGTATTCGCCTCGTCGAGTCCTTCCACAACCTCTACGTTGCCGCGCCACAGCGCGCCGATGCGTGCGACTGGCTGTTCGAAATCGTTGCAACGCTTCGGCGGCTTCGCGAGTCAGGGGTGCGGGAGGAGAAGATCGAAGAGCTCTGGGAGCTCGCGAGCGACGCGCGCGCGCGGTGAGGGTTCGCAGACGGCATCACGGTGGGCCCCTCGACGCGAACCCATCCGAACGGGTGGAGCCACGAACGCGAGGCAGGCAAGCTCCGGATCGCCGTCGCGCCGCGCCTGGTAGCCTGAGGCGTGCCACGCACCGCGTTGTGGATGGGGCGCTCTCACTCCGCGCGGCGCGACGCGAGCCGATTATGGCTGGGAGGAGGCGACGAGGATCCGTTGGCGAGCGCGGAGCTCACGGCGAGCGGGTGAAGGCATGCGGCGGAGATGCTGCAAGTTCCGTTCACGCCGACTTGAGCGAGCGCGCGGAGCTTCCCTTCGACGACGCCGAGGCGCTGCAGTACACTTCGAGTGGATGCAGGCGCTCAAGGCAAAGGTACGGAACGGACGACTCGTTCTCGACGAGCCCACGGATCGTCCCGAGGGCGCAGTGGTGGAGCTTGTGCCTCTCGATGAGGTGCTCGCCCATGACGACGATGAGCTCGACGACGACGAGCGCGCGCAGGTCGACGAGTCCATCGCCGTGAGCTTCGAGCAAGCAACGAAGGGACAGCTCATCGACGCTGACGAAGTGCTCGCGAAGCTCCGCGCGATTCGATGAACGTCAAGTTCACGCCTCGCGCGTTGTCTGAGGCTGAAGCGAAGAAGAGATGGTGGCGGAAGAACCGCCAAGCGTCGCCCGATCTGTTCGACGACGAGCTCGCGGGAGCCCTTGAAACGATCCGCAAGGATCCACACATTGGCACGATTCACCCATCCAAACACCCCTCTGTCGTCCGAAAACGATTGATGCCGACGACCAGCAATCACGTCTATTTCGCCGTTCACGAGGGAGTGATTCTCGTCTTGTCGATATGGGGTGCGCCACGCCGACGCGGCCCGAAGTTGTGATGGGCTCGAGGCTCGAGCAGCCAGGTTCGGAGCTTCCCCTCGACCTCCAAGAGCAAGGCTGAGCCGGGCCCCTCGACGCGGACGCACCCGCCCGCGTAGAGTCGGTTGTCGCTACGCTGCTCCGACGGGAGCCTCGCGGCGAGGTCGCGACCAGGGGGAGCCGCCGACATGGCGAATTTGGGTTCGTGGGGTCAGGGGCGCCTCACGCTAGAAGGCGCGAAGCTCATCGTGGAGGCTGCGCAGGTGCAGGGCCTGCTGGCCAAGAGCGCGGGCTCGGTGCCACGGTGGTCCCTTGCGACGCTCCAGCTCGACGAGGCAGCGTGCCTGGCCCTTCGCGAGTGGTACGAGAAGCTCGCGCCTGAGACCGTTTCCCACCTTCTCGATCACGACGCGCTCGTCACCGCGGCGCAGTGGACCTCGGGCACCGTGGTGCTCCCTTCCGGCGCGGAGTGCTTCGGCCTGGTGTTCCTGGCGCTCGCCGTCGAGACGGTGCGCCGCGAGGGAGGCTTTGGCGGCCTGTGGCACTGCGTGGCGAACCTTCCGTGTCACGCCGACGTCCGCCGGCTCCTCTGGGGTGGCGACCAACCGTCGGCCCGACTCAAGCCGGCGATCCTCCGCGCGGCGGATCGTTTCCAGCTTCGCAACGCTCGCGACAGCGACGGCGCCATGGGCGGGCACGTCTACTACGGCACCGTGCTCCTGAACGTTGGCGTGCCGGAGCGAACCTACGCCGAGCTCGCCACACTTCCGGTCCAGGCGTCGCCGAGCTGGCTCAGCGTGCGCGCGCTCCTCGAGCCCGGCGAAGGGGACACATCGTTCCGCGAGTTCTGGTTCGGTCTTGGCAAGGCCCTTCGCAGCGCCAAGCCCGGCGCCCAACCCACCTGGCCGAAGGAGATCCTCGCCTCGCGATGGTTTCGTCCGACCTACGCCGCGACGCCGGCGGTGGGCGCGGCAGCCACCTCGGCCGTGGCGACGGCTCATGAAGAGCCCATCGGACCGCTGACCTTCCGGCTGCGAGATGGCACCGTCGAGGCCTTCGTCTCGTTGTATCCCATCCGGTGGGAGTGGGCGTTTCCGAAGGATCGCGTCGTGGACCTCTTCTTCGACGACGAGAAGCGCCAGCGGTACACGCTCCACGAAGCAGATGGGCGCAGCGTGGCGCGGCCGGCGACCGCCGAGCTGGTCCTCTCGGATGCCGTCGCCCTCCGCGGCGCCACCGTGGAGCTTCGGTCACGCCGGGGCGAGCGCCTTCATGCGGCCGGCGTCTTCTCGTCTCTCGAGCTGCCCGCAGATCCCATCGATGGCGTCGTCGAGGTCCCGACGAACGTGCCTGGCACCATCGCGCTCGTTGTCGACTCGGCGAGCGCGCCCACGGTCGAGTGCCCGGGCAGGGCCCAACGCTGGGGGACGTTCTGGGTTGTGTGGGCGCCGCTCGGTACCAGCGTCGCCATCGACGGGCAGCTGACGATGCTGGAGCTCGCCAAGATCGAGATGACGCAGGTGCGTCCGACGACAGGGCGCATGGGCCGGCGTCCGACCTGGATGCTCGCCCCCGACATCACGCCGCGATCGAGACCTTCGAGCTTGGTCGATGGGCGCCTACACTTCTTTCCGCTAGGTGCGCCCGTCGCAAGCGACCCGAAAATCAGGCCGCAGCATGACTGAACCAGCCACATTTTTGCGAAAGTAGGGCTAGCCCTCCGCATCAAATCGCCAGCAGCGACATCGCGACACGATGGCAATCTTCCGGGCGACTGGGCTCATACTTGCTCCTTTGCGCCGCGGAGTCTCTTGGGGAATGGCGCGCCGCCAAGGGCAGTCCAGCAGACGTCGCGATCGAGCCTCGACGCGGCCGACGTTCGGCCGAGCATCTCGAAGGCGTCGCGCAGGAGCGCGATGGCCTCGAGGTCCCACGGTGCATTGCAACGCCACAGCTCCAGCGAATGGACGGCCGCCCGCGCGCCCTCCTTTGTGCCGCTCTCGAGGTTGAGCCGAGCGAGGAGCACGAGCCCGCGCCGATCGCCGAACGCATCGATCGATGACGCCACGAGCGTGATCGCATCTCCACGACGCGCGTGCGCGATGAGAAGAGCGGCCGTGACCGTGAGCTCCTCGAGAGACGTGTCGTCCAAATTCACGCCTTGTTGACGTACGCAGGACCGCGCTTCTGACAGGCGGACCGTCTTGCGACCGAGCACGAAGCGTATAGCCTTAGGGTGTGGGGACCTCTCAGGACTGGCAGGACATCGTCGGCCTGATCCAGAGAGCGCCAGATCGCCATCGAAGCCCGCACGTGGCGCGCTTTTACGCGCTCGCCATCGACGACGGAATGCGCACTCTGCGATCGTTCCGCGAGAGGCTAGGAGAGGACCGACTTCGCGATCTGATCCACGATCTCCTGGCCAGCGCGCTCGACGCCATCCTCGATGCCGAGTCGCCGCGCGCGTTCTTCACGACCTCTCTCCGGCGTAGGGCCATCGACTGGATCCGGCGCCCCGACGCCGCGATAGCCGACCACGACGATCCGCGGAGGGAAAACGACGTGCGAGCCGACAGGGTGACGGCGGGCGCCGCCATCGGGAACACGACCGACGCCGACCACGGCTTCGTCATGGATGCACGCGCCGCCCTCGCGCAGCTCTCGGAGCGCGACCGCGACATCGTCCTCGGCGTCGCGTACGGCGAAGACCGCGAGCGCCTGGCGCAGGAGCACCGGACGACCCGACAGAACATCGACCAGATCGTGAGCCGGGCCAGGCGCGTGTTGCACGACAAATCCGCCGAGAAATCCCGATGAATGCGCTCTCTTTCGCCCCCGTGTCAGATCTCTGCGTGGTCGCTCGTCCACGGTGGGGGAGCCATGGAATCTGACCTTCGCGCGCGCGCCATCAGGGACGCGCAAGCAGCGCTACGCAGCGTGGCCTCGGCGCTACGGGACGACTTCACCGATGCGGGGCTTCTCGCCACACAGCTCGCCATCTATGGCGATGCCTTGCGCCTGATCTTGGACGCCCCGGCCGCCCTCCGTCGATGGACCGAGCGCCTTCCGGTGGAGGCCATCCACGCCGCAGTCCTCGCGCTCACGGACGAGAGCTCTCGGTGGGCAACACCTGGCCCGCGACGCGGAGCTGCGCTCGACGATGCGCTCGCCGCCGTGGTGCGACGACGCGACGAGATGGAGAGCGTCATCACCGCGATCCGACGGATCTGCATCGCGCGCCACATCCCCCTGGACGACGTCGCGTCGCTCGGCCCCTTCGAGACGGCCCTCGCGACCAAGGATCGGCTGCTCGCCGACGTGCTCACGAGGCGCGAGCTCGTCGCCATGCTTGGCGTGCGTGCTGCTAATGGCACCACGTGGGCCACGTCGTTTCCAGAAGCGTCCATCGACGGCGCCAGTGACAGTGACAGTGACCGAGGCGTCGACAACGCCTGGAAGGACGCGGGCCGCCGCACGGCGTCTCCCTCGAACGAGGTGGTGACGCGCTACATCACGCGCGGAGTGATGAGCCGCTACGTCGAGGGCGTCGCCGCCGCAAACGCGGCCTTCGCGGAAGAGCTCGCATCGAGCATCGAAGGACTGAAGGAATCCGGCGAGACCGTCGCGCTGGTTCCGCGGCGATGGATGCGAGCCTCGGGCCGAAGCGGCGCCGATGCCTTCGAGGTGCCTCCGAGGAGGGCTGCGGCAGCGACCGCCGCGGAGACGACGCGCCTCGAGACCACCGAGGTGCTGCTCGGCACGCTCGTTCCCCTCGACGCCGAAGCGCGGCTGGTCGTGAGCGCGACGAACATCACGCTCGACGTCTATCCAGGCGCCATGGCGCTTGCCAGCGTCACCTTCGGTGAGACGACAGTGACGAGGGCGGCATCGTCGGGCGAGTGGTGTGTGGTGATTCCGCGGCCCACCGCTCCTGTCCTCTTGCGCGTCCTCGGCGCGGACGGCGACGAATTCTCCGAGCCATTGACGTTCTCGACCGAATGACACGCAGTGAGTTTGTAGGGCGTCTGCGGCAACTCGAGATGACCGCGAGCCCCGCGAGCGTCATGCGCCTCGTGAAGAGCCTCCTCGAACTGGCTCCGCGTGTGGACGCCGAGCTGCGCGGGGACCTGAGCCGCGAGCTGCTACGGCGCGGCGTGGGGACGCCGGTGCCGCGCGCTGCCCCGCTCGGCGTCGGCGAAGCGTACCTCCTTCTCTTCGAGGCGCCCGCGAGCGGTCACGCCGTGCGCATGCACCTCGAACGCGGCGACGACGCGGCAGATCCTGATCTCGGTCGCGAGGTCCGACGCGCCTACCGCGGCGCGGTCGCGACGGCGGCGCGGTCGTGCCGGCGGATGGATCACCCGCACTTTCCGTCCGTAGCATTCGACGCGCCCTTCCAGATCGAAGGCGGATCCATCGGCCTGGCCGTCGCGATCGCCTCTCTCTCCCATGCTGCTCGTGAGGCTCCGCGCAGCGACACGGCCGGCTCCGCGCAGGTCGATGAGCGCGGAGAGCTCAGACCGGTCGCGCACCTCCCGGTGAAGCTCGAGGCGCTGCGACGATGCTGGCCCGAGATCACGCGTGTCGTCGTCGCTCGAGCCCAGACGTTTCCCGAGGGCTACGTCACCCCCACTGGGCTCGAGGTGCTGCGCGCCCGGACCGTCGAGGAAGCCCTGCCCCTCTTCGGTGTGAGCCTCGTGAGCTTGCACGCGAGCAGCATCGAGGCCTACGTGGTTCGGATCGCCAGCTTCGCCGGCGAGAACGGACTCTCCACGCCGTGGACGCAGCTCGCCCTCGAAGCGCGCGAGTGTGCCGAGGCGCTCGTCGATCAGCAGGATCAGCGCGCGAAGGCGCTCCTCTGGGCAGCCATCTTCAGCCTTCACGCGGGCGATGCCGACGACACGGAGGAGCTCCTCTCCGCCATCCCCGATGCCGAGCTCGAGGGCTACCCCGCGCTCCTGGCGCACAAGCTCGTGATCACGGCGAGCCGCGAGATCGACGCGGGAGCGATCGTCGCCGCGATCGATCACGCCCGAGCCGCAACGGCCCTCTGCCAGACATCGGACAGGCAAACGCAGAAGGATCTCCTCGGCAAGGCGCTCGGCACGCACGGCCGCGCGCTGATGCATCGGGGCGACTACGCAGAGGCGGAGCCGCTCCTCCGTGCGGGTCTCGCGCATCACGACCAGCACAAGCTACCCGCGGAGTCCGTACGTTCGGCATGTTACCTCGCCACGTGTCTGCGCCTGTCGCTTCGCCTCCACGAAGCGCACGCCGTGGCGGACGAAGCTCTCGCGCGGGCATCGACGCTCTCGGCGAAGTACGACGCCCTCGTCATGACTCGCCAATTCTTGCGGCTCGAGCGCGCGCGCATAGCCAGCGCGCTCGAACGCTGGGAGGACGCTGAACGCGACTTCGCGCTGGTCAAATGCGGCCAAGAGAACGCCGGCGCCTGGCCTCGGCTCGGCGGCACGAGAGGACTCGCGCACACGCTTGGCATGCTCGGACGCGTCGACGAGTCGCTCGCCGCGCTGGCGGAGTGTGTCGAGGTCGCCCGCAACGGCGCGGTACCCCAGATCCTGAGGAAGATCGCCGCGACCGCCGCGGGAGACGCGTTGCTCGCCATCGACGACAGCTCCCGGACTTCGCCCTCCCACGTCACGCGAGCCAATCTGGAACAAGCCTGGCGCGAAGCCTTCGGGCTGGAGCCGGACAAGCCGGTCATCGAGCGCACCCTCCGAGGCTGGGTGTACTGACTTCATGGGCGGCTGATGAGGCGGCGCTCCCTCGCCGCGTCACTCGGCGGCACGTATGCGCGCGGCTGCGCTTCGACGTTGCTCGAGCACCCGTGGGATGTCCTCGCGAGGTTACCCATGCGGAAGAAGGCTTGCTGCTGCGTGCCTAGCTCCTCCGCCCACGCCAGGTGGGCCAACGAGCGCCACCGTTCTGCGGTGGAGGCGCCTTCCATTGCGCCGCTCATCCAGAGGAGTCGAGCCACGCCGGTCCCGTAAGTGCGTTTCCCAGGAGGACACTGTCACCGGCGACGAGACCCGACCACTCGACCGACCGAAGTGTTCAGCCGCTGCGGCCTCGGTCCCTCTTCGAGAGATACGGCACGCGCAAGCAGACGCGCGAGGGCGCAAGGGTCTGACGCGCGTCGTCGGGTACGATGAGGCAATGAGCCAACTCCACCTCGCGCCCGCCTCGGTGTTGCTCGAGCTCCGGCAGCACGGGGCAAGCGGATCGCGTCGATCGGTTCGGCCTCGAAGACGATGGACGTCGACCGGACCACCTCGACCGCGGCCTCCAGATCGACACCGCACTCGCCTGCGACGTCCTTCAGCTTGAGAGGGACGTGAGCCTCGAGACCGCTGACGAACATGGCGGACTGCCGTGAGACGAGCGCGCTGAGCAGCTCGCGCGCGGCCAGGCTCAGGACGCCGTTCGTTCCTTCTCGGGGCTCGATGCTGATCGAGGCGCGCCCCTCACTCAGCGTGACGAGCACGAACGTCTTCGCGGCAGCGTGTTCGGTCATCGGTCTCTCCATTTTGCATGGGTTCACCTGATCGCCCCGGTTCGCAAGCGCTTCCCGAAAGCATGAACGCCCCGGGGCTCGAAGTGCGATGTCTATCGCCGGGCGATCGCCGATGCGGAGCGTGCTCGGTCGAATCTCGCGCGGGACCGTCAACGGGCCACGCTCGCCGCGAGGTGCGCCAGGTGCGCGCCGCGCAGCAGCACGCATCCCGCGACGCCGTCCGCGTCGATGGCGAAGGACTCGCCGCGGGTGCCTTCGGGGGTAGAGACGGCGATCACCTGCGCGGCCCACATTCGTGCGAGCGCAGAGGCTGCGCGCTCGGGCGCAGACGCCGCCTGCCGCGAGGGCATCGAGACCGGCTCGTCCATGAGGTCGGCCACGAACGATGCGATCGATGCGTCGACATGGCCTTGCGACGGGAACGCCTCGACCCAACACGCGCCGCGCGCTCGGATGACGGCGAGGCCGTTCGCGCCCTCCGGCGCCTTCACCTCGCGCGCCCTCGCCTGCTCCATGCGGTGCTGGCGCTTCACGAGCACCGCCGTGTAGCTCGATGTGACTGACGTGAGCTCCTCACGGTCGAGCTCGGCGGCTACGTGAGTCCACATCGCGCTCTGATCGAGGTCATAGCGTTTGCGTTGCCGGAGCGAGCGCTGCTTCAGCTGCGCGATGTGCTCGCGTGTACCGCTGCTCACGCTCGAGGAGACCTCGAAGCTCTGTGCCGTACGCGCGTCGCGCGCGTGCCAGCGCCCCGCTTCCACGCAGCGCACGGGAATTTCCAGGTCTGCAAGCGCGGGGAGGATGACCGAGCGCTCGACGACGCGCGCCTGCTTGCCGCCGTCGACCACGACGTCGGAAGGAAGGAGGACATCGCGGGCGCACGGGTTCTTCACCCGGAGGCGCGCGACGACGCCCGTCTCCGCGATGACGAGCTCGCGGACCGCTCCTGCGGCCGCGAGGTCATCTGCATGCGGCGTTACCTGCAGCCACACGAGCGAGCCGCCAGGAAGCTCGTGGGAGCAGAGGACCTTCCACGCGAGGCCGAGGGAAGCGCAGGACGTCTCGAGGCTTTGGGCTTGTGCGTTCATCGAGGATGAAGACGGGCCAGCTGCGCAGCTCTGACACGGACTCGACACGTCGGACCAGCGATCACCCGGGCGGGCCGGCTGCGAAGCTCGCCGCGAACCGCTTCCAGAACGGGTGCGACGATTGCCTCATCAGGGACAGAATCACGGAGCGGCGGGTAGGCTCGAGAGCTTGCATCAAGCGACGGAGCAGCTCGCGATCGGCGTTCGAGCAGCGGGCCCCCACGTACTTCGCGAACGACCTGGCATGCTCTGGAGCGGCCAGGTACGCCGCCCACCGCTCTCCCATCCCGGTCCCCTTGGCGATCTCGATGCGAGGAGATCGCGAGTTCACCTCGTTGCGCGCACGGCGCCCGCTGCACGCTTCGACCAGCGCGTCTGGAGCGCCGGCCTCGGCGGTTAGGCCATCCAGTCCCGGGCCGACGAGCATGCTCTCCGCGATTCGCTCCCATGCGCTGTCGTCGAGCGGACGCTCTCGCATGGCGTCGAACAGGGTCACGCCGGCCAGCCCGACGCACCGTTCGAGGTGCACGCGGAGGCTCTGGTCGAGCCAGCTCCCTGCCCTCCAGCCGAAGTGACCGCCCTTTCTGAGCTTGCCAGCGGCGGCCAGCGCAACCAGCCGCCGGAGATCGCCGTGCGCGCGCCGCGCGGAGAGCAGCTTGCGCTTCCCCCCGGCAATCGCGCGCACGATCGTGCGCTCGGCGTCGGTCACGCCGGCGATCGCGAAGATGTCGCTGTCCTGCGTTCGTGGCTCCAGGACGACATCATGTACGTAGTCCTCCTGGCTCGGATCCTCGACAGCTTCGGGTACGAACTGGCGCACCCACGCGATGGCCTGCGGCGCCGCCAAGCCGCGAAGGAGTCGCGCGAGACAGGCCAGGAACATGCCTGTCCGCCCGTGGCCTGCCCAGCAGTGGACGAGGACGTTGCGTCCCTGCCTTGCGTACTCGGCGACCTCGGCGACCGCCGCCGGGAGCGCAGCCTCGTCGAGTGGGGGCGCGGTGCCGTCCGGCACCGGGACGTACAGCACCGACCAGCCTCGTTCATCGTAGTGAGCGTCGAGCTTGGTCGCCCAGCGGCGACGCTCCTCGAGAACCACGACGGCGCCGATGCTCGCGTCCCAGGCCTCTGCGAAGAGCGGATCGCGCGGAGAGGACGGGATGCTGCAGCGATAGATGCGGCCGGAAAGTCCGAACGGGATCTCCGTGAGCCGAGCCGGAGCATTACTCATCGATGTCCTCGCAGCGTGCGCGTGCGCGTGCACGCGAATCCTCAATCGTACGAGCGCCACGGGCGGCGGCGCTACGGGGTTCGCGGGGGACGCGCGGGTGCCGTCAGCGCCCGCTCGCACGCAGACGCGCGACCAGGTCCCAGCCAAGCACGCGCAGCTCACCAGCCGCCACCGCGGCAAACACCACGCTGAGCCCGCCGCGCGCCGCCGGCAACCCCGGCCTCAAGCCCCCTGTGGCGGTGAGCTCGTACAGGCGGCCGATCGCCTCGGCGCCGCCCACCCAGACCACCTTCCCGCGCGCCCCCCGCTCGCCCGCCATCCGCCACGACGTCGGATCGTGTGCCAGCCGGACATAGATCCACGTTCGCCCATCCCAAGCTCCGCTCTTTCTCATCTGCGCTCTCCTGTCGCCACGACCGCGCGATGGACAGATCCATGGCGATCGGGTGCGAGGTGGGCCGGAAGGACGCGGCAGACGAGCAAAGAGCGTGGAGCTCGGAATGGCGATTGAGATCAGCTCATCACTTCCTCGGAGCAATGACGATCTCACTGCGATTCCTCGAGGAGACGCCGGAGCTGCGCCGCTCGCAGGATCATGCGGGCACGCTCATCGTCGAAGACCAGGTGCGTCATCCGGCGGTGGCTCACGTAGCAGGCGTCGCCCGAGGCCCAGCGGGCGGCGCAATCGCTCGCGCGCGCGTCGGCGTCGAAGCGCTGGATCCGCTGGTCGAGATCGGCTGCCTCCTCGGTCCACGAGCGTCGCTGCAGCGATGCGCCCTGCGCCGCCGCCCGCTCTTCCCCGCTCGAGGCGGGGGCGCGCTCCTCATGCCCCGACGCAGCGAGCGCCGCGACCGTCCGGACCGCCCATCGGATCGCGAGCCATCCCGCGGTAGCGACCACCAGCGCGACGACCCCGGCGAGCACCATCCGGCGTGCTCGCGCCGCGCGGGCATGCACCGCCGCGCGCGCCTGCGCGAGCGTCGCCAGCGAGGCATTCACACCGGCCGACGGGGCGCTCACGCGCAACGTCACGTAACGCAGCACGCCCTCGTCCTCGTCGATGTCGGAGCGAACGAGCTGCCGCGCCTCCTGGGCGCGAAGGAGCTCCTCGGCACGCGCCTCGGTGAGCCCGAGATCCACGGCGACGTCCGCCAGGGCAAGGCCGTCGCGATGCTCGAACAGGAGCGCATGCAGCGCCGCGCGCTCGGCTTCGCTCGTGTCGCTCGTGTCGCTCGTGTCGCTCGTGTCGCTCGAATCGGCAGGTTTCATCGTGGTCATCCTCAGTGGGCGCTCGCAAGGCGAGCGAACAGACCGGCCTCGAGCTCCGCAACGTCCTGTTTTTCCGGCACCGACGTGCGTTCGTCGACCAGCGCCTCGGCGTGCGCGAGGATGCGGCGGACCTCGTCGAGCTCCGCGTGCGAGGCCACGGCCTCGAGCTCGATCATGTGCTCCAGCTCCCACTCCTTCTGAGCGAGGGCGGAGATGGTCCGGGACTCGTCTTGTGTGCGGCGCGCGAGGACCGGCAGCGCCCTCTCGAGGACCGCAGCGCGGTGCAGCATGTCCGAGATCTCCTGCTCGCCGGCCCCTCGCTCGAGGAGCTCACGGTGCGATCTCACGCCGGCCTTCGTGATCGCGGGCCCCAGCTTCTCGAGGTATCCGGCCTGCTCGCGCTCGTACTTCTTGCGGAGCGGCTCGAGGGTGGCAAGGTGCGCCGTGAGCTTCACGCGCGCGACGCGGGCCTGCGTGAGCTGAAACTGCGCCGAGGCCTCGGTCGCCCTGGCCTCTTCCGCAGTGCGGGCGTGCTCGCGCGGCGACACGAGACCGGGCTGGATGAACAGCGATGGCACGCCAAGCGCCGCCGAGAGGAGGAGGAGCACCAGGCAGTCCCCCCCTTCCCCGCGGAGGAGACTGAAGAGCGTGGCGACGGTAAACCCGCATGCCGCGAGGGCCAAGCCTGCCGCCAGGAGCCATCGGGTCCAGAAGAAGAAGGTGCTCACATGCTGATGACGCGGCCGCGCGCGCGATCTGACGTGGCGAGGGACATGCGACGACTCATGTCGCGCGCCGCCTCGCGAGCCGCGCAAGGGGGAACGGCTGCGCAGTCGTTCCCATTCACACGACGGAATACGTCGCTGTGGCGTGGCATCTTCACACGAACGCGTGGAACGCCGAGATCCGGCACCGCGCGAGGAGGCAACCGCTGGATGAATGAACCGCCGAGCGAATGGGCAAAGAGGCTCCGAAACGCAACGAACGAATCGGCGCGCGTGTATGCGCGCCGCGGGCTGGCCACGGCCATCGGCAGGCTCGCCCGGGTGATCCTGGTGGCGCGCAGGGTCCCCGCCGATGTCGCCGACGACGACGCCAACTTCCTCGCCTTCGACGTGGTGCGGCGGGTCGAGGGCGGCCGGGTGCACGAGGGCCGCGAGGACGCCTACGTCCGCCAGTGCGCGAGAAACCGCGCGTACGACCACTACCGGGACACGAGCGGCGTCCGCGCCGTGTACGAGCTCCGCGAGGAAGCCGAGGAGATCGCGGACGATCGCGATCCGGAGAGCCTGATGGCCGACTACCAGGAGGAGGCAGCCGTCGCGCGCCAGGTGGAGCGGATGCGGGCGCTGATCGCGACCGCCCCGCCGACGCACGCGGCGGTGTTGTACGAGGTGCATGTGGAGGGCACGCTGATCGAGGTGCTCGCGCGTCGGGAGCTCGAGGATCGGCTCGCGCGCGGTACGGAGTGCGTGCGGGATGCGGCGGCCCTGAAGCGCGCGCGCGCGGCGGTGGACCAGCGACTGAGCCGGGCGCGGGCTTGGATCCGGGAGCGGATCGAGCTCGCGCCGGCGCGGCGCGCTCGGTGAGGCAGGCTCAGGGCATCTTCGAGGGATAGCCCTGGAACCGAACGCACTTTTCGACCTCGACAGGCCAGTCCTTGGCCTTGAAGCCTCCTGCACCGTCGAACCCTACGCCCGGAGCTCCCGACTCGCCGACCGGTCGCGCACCACTCCGCGATCTCGCCGACACGTAGGGCGTTTGGCGCGGGGGCGATCCAGAGGTGATCGGACTGGGCGGCCTACTCATTTCGAGGCGCTCCTCGCGGCATTCGCGTCGTCCTGCGGACCGAGCACCGTGACGTTCTCCGAGCTCGACTCGGTCGAGAACGTGATGCCGAGATAGGCGACCCACTCCTCGGCGAGCTCTTCGTCGCGCACGCGCGAGAGGTAGTTCTTCGATCGGACGAGCCACTGGTCGTCGAGGACGTGCGCCATCTCGTGAAGCGTGGTGCGCGCGAAGTAGCGGTTCGGTACGAGCCCCCTGGCGCCGCGAAGAACGGCATCGTTCCTGAGGAAGAC